>Ga0307991_1002008_pt1 | contig 13967 bp, 19 predicted proteins | sample EllFjometagen131_FD_203146 | JGI IMG/M metagenome (GOLD analysis project Ga0307991, IMG submission 203146) | Marine microbial communities from Ellis Fjord, Antarctic Ocean - #131 | ecosystem: Environmental > Aquatic > Marine > Unclassified | place: Southern Ocean | collected 2014-10-08
CTTTTTAGGGATTCTTGTAAAATCCGAGTTATGAGAACTGAACTTTATAATGGATTAAAACTTCCAAAAATCATTAGAGTATTTTATGACTACCCTAATAAAAGAGAGGAGATAGACAATGACAATAACAAAGAATGAACTTATTGAGAGAATTGAAAAAGAAAAGATTTTGGAACTTCCTATCAAAGATCTGGAAGATGCTTTTAACGCTGAATTTAATTCCAAATTAATATCCATAATTGAAGATACTGCTATTGATCCTCTTTTTACTAAAAGTTATAGTTATTTTGATGAAGAGGATGAAGAGGATGAAAACTACGGTTTTATTAAAGTAATTTATTGGGACAAAAATAAAGTTGTACTTTGTTTTAGTACCTATTTTAGTATAATAGCTTTTAGTAACAGAATAATACTTAGTGATCTTATGAAGATACTGAGATACCTAAAAGAAGGTCAAAATATTTTATTTAGAGTTTCTTTAACAGAAAGAAGAATAAAATTTGCTTGGAGAAAAGATAATTTCATTACTTTAAAAGATACTATAATAGGTAACAAAGAGTGCAGTAAATTTACTATTAAATATTTTAATTTTAATAGTGAGGATAAAGTATTTGCTCTATTTACATGTGTTGAATTTAAAGAGGATAAGTATAATGCCCTTAAGGTTTTAGAAAGTGATGGTAGAAAAAAGCCTTGTAATTGTAAGACACCTGATATTGAACTGCTTACTAGCCCCGATGATATTTTATCCGATCTTTTTGGAATTGAATTAAAGTTAAAGTGTCCTGAATGTAAGTGTACTTGGACGAATACTTACTTGTTTGAAGATTGTAATGACAGTAAAGAAACTGAGGATGATTAGACTAAATACTTAAAAGTAGGTGAGTATAAATGAAAGACATTAATTGTAGGGGACCATAAGATGAAAAGAAAACATAAATTTTTAAGTGTTGCTATAAGTTCAATACTTTCAATACCTTTCTTATTATTTATTGTTTATATAATATGGAGATGGTAATAATTTAAAAAGGAGAACTCATGTTTAAATCGAGATGTTACAATGGGGGGTAATAAACATAAATTTGAACCGAGATACGAAGAGACAGAAATAGCACAATATGATGTAAAAATGATGCTACTTCCTAGTAGCCCTAAAGAGGGAAGAAAAATGTTAGTTAAAAACACATATGTAAAAGATATATGTATTTGGTGTGGAAAAAGTGTAGAAAAATAGGTTGCTAATTAAGAATTTGGAATTAAGGAGTTTAGTTCATGAAAAAAGATCCTTATACTACTTTAAAAGTTAAAAAGAAAGCAAGTGAGTCAGATATCAAAACAAACTTTAGAAAATTAGCTAAGAAGTATCATCCTGATAAAGGTGGGACACAAGAGAAGTTTGAGTTGATAAGATGGGCATACACAGTTCTTAAAGACCCTAAAACTAGAAAAGCTTACGATGAAACAGGTGAGTTACCCGATGAAAAAGAAGAACATATCATAAAAAACTCAGCTAGGGAAAATCTAATTCGACTCATTAAAGAGGTATTATCTAATAATGATTTTATCTTAAATTTTAGAACAATTGATCTCATAAACTTTTTTCATGGTACTATAAACAATCAAAAAATTAATTCAATGCAAAACATTAAGAACGCAAAAGAAAGAGTTATATTCTTGACAGAACTGAACTTACGGGTTAGTGTTAAAGATAAATCTAGTACAAACTTAATGAACTTAATAATTAAATCAGAACTTGAACAGCATGAAAAACAATTACAAATCTTAGAGAGGTCGATTAAAATATTTGATGAAATGAAGAAACTTCTAGATAATTATGACTATGATTTTGACCGAGTTTCATCTATTACTAATACAAATTCGACTTCAAATTGTAGTTCAACAACTTTTTATTTTAGAAAATAAAGAAGATTAAAATGGAAACAATTGAAAATAAATACAAAATTTTTGAGTTAAGAGAAGGTTTACTTAAAGAACCAAAAATAAAAGTACCTCTTGGTTCTCCAAAAGAAAAAAGGTTTGATACTTCTGGTTATAATTCTAAAAAAGAAGCACTAAAAGCAATACTTAAAAGTGAAGGAAGATTAAAAAAGGAGTATTAAAATGGAAATTACTATAACATTTTTAAAGGGGGTTAGTTAAATTTGAATCATCAGATGGTAAGATAGAATCAGATAGTTTACTTGCTTATTCAATAGCAAAATTACTTTTTGATTCTGCAATTGATACAAAACAAAAAATGATAAAAGATAACAGAATACTATATCTTACTTTTAAGAAGATTAAAATAAAAAGATAGAATAAGAGAAAGGGGAATAAAATGTTATCAACAAAATTTAGTCAAGTAATTCCTGCAATTGTGGAAGCAATGCTTCCAAGATTTTCTTCAGATAAAATTATATTGTCAATTACACTTGATTTAAGGGATGAAGATTTTGAGACAAATAAATCTGCTGCAACTATTATGAGATTTCTTTTTCATCGGCCAAGCAACTTTACAAAGGTTCTTGTCCATTATGAATTTAACAATTTTAACAAGAGGGAAGGAAGATTAAGTGTAGATCCTGTTTTTTATAAAAAATACTCAGATCATGATTCATGTTGGAGCTCAGATGGATTAACAATTCTTATTACACACTGGCAAAAAGTTGAAGAGTTCTTTAATAAGCATCCTAGTACAATAAATTCATTTTATTCATTCTCTATATTTGACAATATAAAATATTTTGAACTTAATGAGTTTACTCCTATGAAACAAGATGGTGGATATATTCGAGGTTATTATGTTAGTGTCAAAAGGGAAATTCCATTAAATGAAATTCATAATTATTTGGAAAAGAAAAACGGTTCCTGAACCTTGGAATCCTCCAGCAGGATATACTCGAAATGCTATTAAACAAGGAGACAGACATGGAAATTATAGGTTATGAGATTACATCTGACAATGGTTTTTTATCTGCTATAGTTTTAGGTACAGAGGATATAACTAATATTTTTATTGAAAAATACCTAAAACAAACTTTAGGATGTAATGATATTAAGGTTAATTCAGATTGGAATAAAAAAATATGGAAAGCTGTAATAGGGTATGAAGATAAGAGTAGAGGTTACTTTACTGGAACATTTAGAAGAGTCAAACTTTTTGCTTAATAGGAGATAGTATTTCAACAAAAGAAAAAGAATCTTACTTTTAAGGAGGATAAAATGAAAATTGAAAAGATAGAAAAATGGGTTCCTAGTATAAATGACTTTGTTATTATGAAGTTAGATAGAGTAATGTCTTCAATAACAGTTTATAGAATTATAAAAAAATATCATGATGAAAACAGAACAGTGGAAATAGTAGAGGTAAAAGATTCAGAAATTGAAACTACACTGCGTAACTTATATTCAATACCTGTTTTGAGTCATGTGGCAGAAGAAATATACATTAAGGTTAATGAAATAATTATTAACAAGGTTCCTGATTATGACTGGTCGTATGAAGATACAGAAAATATAGTTATAACTTTTGAAAAATATTTAAGACCCGCAGGTAAAACTTACATGAAATTGATGGGAATAGAATAAGAAAAAGGAGACTTATGAAAATCTTTACTTTTATTACTACTAGACAAAATTATATGTCGGGTGAATATGATTTTATAGCAGAAGAATGGCTTGAAGCTTTGGAATACGCTGTAAATTTTGCAATTGATTTTAACCAATTAGCTTCTAATGAAAACTATGAAATCCTTTTTGATTTAAATAAAGATCATGTTAGAGTAACTCCAATTAAATTGGGATTTGTTAATATAAGAGGGAGGACTCTATAAGAGTTTTAAGGGAAAGGAGGGTTAAAATGACAGAGTCTAAACCGTCTATTAATGATCAATTCTTTGATGCAGAGCTTCCTGTTGAACAATGCATCAAAATTGCGTTGAGAGAAGTTTCTGAAATTTCAGATTTTAGAGCAGGCATAATTAAACATTTTTTAGAAATGGCTCTAAGACAGCTAGAAAGAGAGGTAGAAGGAGAAAAGCAACATTAAAATAGTAGTGAACTTGTTAGTATAACTACTTGAAATCATTACAAATAAAAACACTTGACAGATTGTGAGAAATGTGTTATACTATACTAGGAACTATATGCCTTTTAATTGCTATAAAGTAGTAAAAAAGGAGACAGTGATGAACAAAGAAAAAGCTTATGATATTGCAATTAATGGAGCAGATTTTTTAGCTTCAATGATTAAATCTTCTGGAAAGTTTGTTTATGGATTTGACCACAAAACAGGAGAAAGGGTTAAAGGATACAATATCCTTAGACATGCAGGTTGTATTTGGGCATTAATGGATGTAGCTCAAACAACTCGTGACAGCAAAATTATTGCAAAGTGTAGCGATGCTCTAAAATGGATGATAACAGAAAGAACAAAAAAGTTTACTAGAAGTTCGAGGATGGTTGTAGAGAAAGGGTATGCTAAATTAGGCGGGGCAGGGTTAGGAGCACTAGCATTATGCAGATATAATTCCGTTAGACCTAACAAAGACTTTTTTGTGATAGCAAAAGAACTCTGTTGTTATATGGCTTTAGACTGTGTTACGAACAAAGGCAAACCTAAGTATCTAAAACGGGATGTAGAAACAGGAAAAGACACAGGTTTTTTCTCTGACTTTTATCCAGGGGAAGCAGCATTAGCTTTATTAGAAGTTGATAAGTATATTCATACAACTTCTAGGCTTAAAGATTCTGCAAGAAGTATTATTGATTACATGTATAGATACAGAGAAAAAACAAGGCATGTTAGAGACCATTGGATGCTTCAGGCAATAGAAAGTTTGAGAGATCCTCAATTTAAGGAGTACGCTAAAAAGATTGCAGTAGAAACCCGAGAGAATCCAATTTCTATAAAAACTGGACCTACTGCGTGTAGGTCAGAAGCTTTATTATCCTACTATGATATTGTGGAATCAAAGAAGGTAAAGAAGCGAATATTGAATCACGTGGAAATGCTTTTAGATAGACAAGCAAAGAACCAAGTTAAGGAAGGTAAGAACAAAGGTGCTTTTTTGTGGTCGCACAAAGACACAACAATTCGGAATGATGTTTGTCAACATAATATATCGTCTTTTATACGGTATTTCCGAAAGAAGAGTTAAGTTTTTAGGTTATGGAAAGACCGTTTAATAGCATAGTTGAATTTAAACGGCATGGAATACCCCATGTAGGAGGTTTGGGCTAATCGTTTAATATTAAACAAAAGGTTTAGAAAAGAAAGTGAGGTATCATGGCTATTGTCTTAAAGGCTAAGTTAGACAAATCAACAAAGAGACAGTATCGATACAAGATTGAAAAGAATGAGCATGGCGTTTCAGGTTCGTTGTATTTGGCTCAAGAGTCCGTAGGCAAGAACCCCAAAAAGACCTTGAAGATTAAGGTTAAACTCAAAACAAAAACGTGAGAGGAGAAAAGAGTATGGCAAAAGACAAAGATGAATTGGACATCTGGGAGGATGAGGATAATGATGACGATGATGTGAAGAAGAAAAAGAAAGACAAGAAAAACAAAAAGAAAGATAAAAAAGATAAGAAGAAAAAGGAAGGAAAAGAAGACAAGAAAGATAAGAAGAAAAAGGAAGGAAAAGAAGACAAGAAAGATAAGAAGAAAAAGAAAGATAAGAAGGACAAGAAAGACAAGAAAGACAAGAAGAAAGATAAGAAGGACAAGAAGAAAGACAAGAAGAATAAGGAGGACAAAAAGGACAAGAAAAAGAAAAGGCTAAAAGTTGACGAAATGGTAAAGATATTGTCTACTATAGCTGAACGGGTTATTAATGAAGACAAACCCCGTTGTGCAATTGAACTGGTAGAACTCCAAGAATTTGCAGGGTACAAAAAGTTCAGTAGTAAATACACTTTAGAAGTCGCTAAAGAATTAAAGAACAAAAAAATTCTCATGGCACAGATGGAAGGATTTATTATTCTTGAAATGAAGAAAACGGTTAAACTGAAAAAGGTTTCAGCAAAAGTTCTTATCAAAGCTAAAAACTCTTTAGAGTAAACTTTTTAGAGTAATCACTAAGAATGTTAATCACTAACTAACGTTAATCATAAAAGGAGAAGTAAAAATGGCGAAAAGAAAGCGATCATCAAAGAGAGACTTGAAAGATCTTAAACTGAAGAAAGGACAGTTCGCGGGTTCTTTGGGTATTCGTTCAATTGCCCCACAAGAACTTACAGGGGAAGTTGTTGCCGTCAATGACACATCTATTACTATGAGAGTAAAAAGAGATAAGTCTCGAAAGTATGATTTTAGAATTATTTCTATTCCCGATATGGCAGGACTTTATGCAGAAAAGTTTAAAACCTTGGCAGACATTGTAGGTAAAGAAGTTGTTATTGTTACTCGTCCAATTTCTGTTGTTGACAACCTTGAGTTTGGTACTGTCGAAGTTAAAGGAAATTATGTCGTCTTGACTAATAAAAATGGAGCCTTTGTTGTAAGCTCTGCCTTCGCGGAAATGGAAGCAGAAGATCCAAAGTCTGCCAAGAAAGACAAAAAGGACAAGAAGAAAGACAAAAAGAAGGACAAGAAAGACAAGAAAGACAAGAAGAAAGACAAGAAGAAAGATAAGAAGAAAGATAAGAAAAAGAAAGACAATGATGATAACGACGATGACAATGATAACGATAATGACAATGATGATAACGATAATGATGATAACGACGATAACAATGATAACGATAATGACAATGACAATGACAATGATGATGACAATGATGATGACAACGATAATGACAATGATGACAACGATAATGACAATGATAACGACAATGACAACGATGATGACAATGATGATGACAATGACAACGATGACTGGACCTAGGTATTTGACCTAAGTTTTTAAAGGTAAACTACCTCAGTAATTAAACTCTCTTAGGGTAGACTAAAATTAGTCTACCCTAAGATTTTTACAACTTGAAAGGGGGAGAGTCAATGGTTGAAGAAAGTAACAAGGTTCTTGAAAATAAAGAAGAGCAAACAGAGACTCTTGCAGTCTCTTTAGAGCCTTCAAATCCAGAAGCAGAAGAAGGGTACGAAAAAGAAATTAGCGAGTTAGTAGACGTTATAGAAATAAGGGTTCTTTACAAGAAATGCTTGAAGTGTCGAACCTTAGTTCCTTGGGCTAAAAATATAAACTCTTGTATGGGAGATCCAGAGTGTCCCGCTAGGAGTATTACTTTTATTAAAGGTCGAGACCCCAGGGAATTAATTGAAAGTATGGGGAAGGCATTCAGTAAGGCAATACAAGTAGGTGACAAAGAAGCATTTATGGCAACTTTAAAGAAGATGGTACAAGATGGTAGTTTACGTACCCACATATTTGAATCAGTTTGTTTGGCCCAAGACATTTCGAGTAAGGATGCACAAAAAGCAAAAGATAACAGTGTCTCCTACTAAAGTCCGAAGTGATTCAGCAATTCCTTAAAAACTTTTTTGGAAAGTGGGGTATACATGTTGTTCACTTCGTTTGTGCGGTTATTCCAAGAGTTGGAAGAGACTTATAATCTAGAGGAAAAGCTCGACATAATAGGTTTCTTCCCCCACCAAAAGTATTTAAAAACTATCTTTAAAGTAGTTTATGATCCTTTGATAACATTTGGTTCTGTTGCTAATGACATAACTAGATTATGGCAGAAAGGAAAAATAACGGTACGAAAGAAGGCTTCTGGAAAGAACAAAAGATTTAAGTTTATAATTAAAATTTTGGAGGATTTTTCAAAATCGAGAATACAAAGAAATGAGATTAGCTCTTTTTTAAAACAACGGCTAAAAAGAGTCACCAAAAATGAAATTGTTATTCTTAGAAGAATCCTTCAAAAAGATTTAAAGATTGGATTAAATCTGGATATAGTCAACAAGATATATCCAGGTTTAATTAAACCTCCTACTAAATTTATGTACCCTGAAACATATTTTCCTGATTTAGTCTTGTCTTTTCCTATCTTAGTTGAGCCTAGATTTAAGTCAGTCAAAAGAGTTAAACTGACTGCAGATGTTTCAGGTACTGTAGGTGCTTATACGGAATCACATAGAAATCTTTCCGGTTTGTTTGAAAAGGTTTTAGATACTCTATTAACTATAGCTAAAAAAGTAAAAGGTACAATAGAAATTGATTCTTATTTACTGTACTCAACTTTTAAAGTAAAACATGAAATAGAAGAATCTGATTGTTTATTAGATACAGACATTAAGCTTCTTGAAAAGGATCTATGTTTATATCTTTTCGACTTTGTTATTAATAAAGAAAAAACTACTTTAACTGAAAGACGAAAAAATGTAAAAAGATTTGTAGGTCTTTTGAGAAAGAAAAAAGTTTCTATACCTATAAAACTTATGCCTGGTATCGTAGTTACAGACAAACCAGCAATTTTTAATGCTTATAAAAAATCAATTAGTAAAGGATATCCTGGAATATGTATAAAAGACCTTAGATCTCCTTATGTTTGCAAAAGAAGTTCATACTGGCTTCGATACGATAACATTGAAACCAAGCAAGGTAAGATAGTTGACGTTATCGAAGGGCAAAGAATTTTTTGCGGGTCTTGTGGGTGTGTTGTTATTCAGGTTCAAGGGAAAAAAATATCCTTAACTAATTTGACTTCTGTCCAAAGAAAATCTTTATGGGGTTTGAGAGATAGTGTTAAAGGAAAAGAATGTACTTTAGAATATCAAGAAGGTAAACCCAATAGGCTAATGAACTCAGTTTGGGGGTTAGTTTAATCATTAAAAATGTAAGTTAAAGAAGTATAACAGTTTGTGTTTGTGGGCCCTGCAGGTAGTTGGAACTTAAACCTGATTTCTGAGGGAGAACATCTCCGGAGATGTCTCTAAGGAAAACTGAAATGAAAGTACTTAATAAGACAGTACTTTCGGAGTTTTGGTCTAAAGCTTTTTTAAAAGAGTTGTAGCTACTAATGCTGTAATTCATAGGCAAGTCACAAGTTTATATAGTTTAACCTGTTTGAAATCCTTATAGTGTACCCGCACGAGATTTGATTGGAAACGATGTGCTGGTACACTTGGCCCTGACAAGAAGTAATCGGCCTCATTAAAAGGATGCAGGTCCGGCAAGGTATTTCTGGCTTCCGGTTGGTGGTTAGAAGAGTAGCCATTAATCATCCAGGAAATTATTCCGGGGAATACTGTATAAATTAAAGTGGCCCCACAAACACAATTTTTTGTTAAAAGGGATATTATGTTAGCCGAATTAATTGATAAATTAATAAAAGCAAATATTGAATACGCTTTAGTATCAAGCTCTCCTTATAATCTTCGACGGTACAGCAAATTAAACAAAAAAATAAAAGATTTGAAAAAGGCTATAAATTCGCTTGACAAAGGAGACAAATGAAAATGATATTTAGATTGTTAGTTTCAGTCAAGACAGTATTTTAGAGCTGCAAAAAATGTGAAAAATCATGAAAATAATCTTGTCCGACAAAGTATATATTCCAAGAAAACTCTATGATATACTCCCTCCTGCTTTTCAAAAAGAAATAATAGCACTTTTCACTAAAGTTTCAATCAATCCCGAACGTTGTCCTAATTTTAATAGTTCTATTCCTTGCCCTTTAGTTGTCGAAAAAGGGAGAAGAGCTTGTTATAAATGCCCACAAGCCAAAAAGGTTATAAAACTATACAGAAAGACTCCTACGAAATTCATCTTTGAAAGAGGGGACGTTAAGCTAACCAACAAGATTTTAAAAAGAATAAAAAACTGTTTTTATTTGTTATACGGAAAAAAGCTCAAAAGTGTGGACAGAAGAACTTATTTTAAGCTTCCTGTTTCTATGCAATTTAATATAAAGTATTCTAAATTGGAAGAACCCCGAAAGACAGATCAAATTAAAACTTGTAAGGAATGGTTAAAAAAGAGATATGGACAAATTGTAGCTCCTCCGAGATTTGGTAAAAGCGCGGTAGTAGCAATTCTTGCTTCTAAGTCTAAAACTAGAGTTGCTATCATTGTGCATCAAAAGGAATTGCTAGATCAATTTTATTCTACTTTTATGAAATTCACAGATATCAAAGAAAGAGGAAAGATATCAGGGCATAAGCTAATTACTATTAATCCAAGTCCTCAAGAAGTAGAAAAACTGAGTATCTGTCTTTTTACCTGGCAACAATTTATTAGTAAAAAACAAGGTAAGAAAAGGCTTAAAGAAATTAGAGATAAATTTGGGTTAATCGTAGTAGACGAAGCTCACCGCAGTTCTTCTAGTGTATATTCTACTATCATCTCTAGATTCAAAGCTAAGTATAGGTGTGGAGTTACAGCTACTCCTAAAAGAAGGGATGAGTTAGAGTTTAGACATAATTTAATAATAGGTCCACCCACAGTGTACGGAGGTTCTGAACAACTTTCTTGCGAGTACAGTTTTATTCACACAGATTGGATTATGCCTCAGTATAAAAAAATGAATAACATGACCTGGAATTACCTTTGGAGTAGGATGGCAACAGATAAGAAAAGAAATCAAGTTATAATAGACTACGCAAAAAAAGACTTGAAGAAAGGGCACAAAATAATTATCCCGGTTAAAAGAGTTAAGCATGCAGAGTATTTAGCTAGTGAACTTGAAAAAACGGAGTACAATGTAGTTTGTTTTGTTGCCTCTGTTAGGAACAGGGAACAAGTAACTAAAGACATTCGGAAAGGAAAGTATGATTGTGTAGTAGCTATACGTCAACTAGTTTCTCTAGGTTTTGATGCTCCCCCAATGTCAGCTCTTTATCTAGCAGTACCCTCTTTTGATTCTAGTAATCTATATCAGGAATATTCTAGGATTAGAACTGTATATTCTGGAAAGAAAAAACCACTAATTAGGTTCTTTATTGATGATGGCGGGATTGGATATGCTTTTAAAAAGAAAGCAGAAGCAGAGATGAAGAAAAGAGGCTTTAAAGAAGTGTAGAGGAGGACTTATGTTTGCATTACTTCGTAAGTATTTTGAAGACAGGAAAAATAATAGCAACAAAAGAAGTTTTATTGTAGGCTTCGATTACGCTGCTGGGGTACTTTTAAGGGGAGAAGAAACTCCAATGAGTCTAGAATCTTATAATTCAGATTGTTTTGAAGAAAATTCGAGTAGTCGAATGTTCGATAGAGGAGTTGCAGAAGCAACTGATCGGCTATGTAGTTTAAATGCTATTGTTGATGACAGATAAATAGGAAGTCTATGGCGGGGTTGGATACAAGCTCGGTTCGAGTCCGGGGGCAGGCATGGTGTTAAATGACGATTTTGCATAATGGTTCGATTCCATTACCCACCAACCCAACAAAAGATTTACACTAAAGGAGAAATATGAAAGAATTATCCGGTTGGAAAGAGTTTGAAGAAAGTTTAATCTATCAAAGATACTCCATAAGACATCCTGAAACGGGAGAAAGACTAGAAAAAACTTATGAAGACATAATTAATCGAATAACAGAGTATGTTCTTAGAAAAACCCCTCGACTTCAATACCCAGTAGGAAATAAAGTAATTGAAGAAGGTTTAAAGTTTGTTCTAGATAGAGACATAATTTTTGCTACTCCTGCTTTAATGAATCTAGGAAATCCATATACTAAAAAGAAAGGATATTACTCTTGTTTCCCCTTAGGTCCTATCCCAGACTCTACTTCTGAAATTTTAGACTACGTTGCTCTCTGTGCTGATATATTTCAACATGCAGGAGGAGTCGGTTTAGATTTCTCAGAGTTAAGAAAGAAAAATTGTGGAGTTGATGGAAATCAGGGGTGCTCTTCAGGTCCAGTAGGTTTTATTCCATTGTTTGAAGCTACTTCTAAAAGTATAGCTGCTGGAGGCAAGAGACGAGGTGCTATGCTAGGGCAGCTAGACTGGGATCATCCTGATATCTTAGATTTTGTCAATTTGAAAAGAAATCACAAAAATTTGTGGTCAATAAATCTCTCTGTTAATGTTTCTAAGGGATTTTGGGAAAACAAAAAATTAATTAAAGAAATAGCTTTAGGAATGTGGAGTTCGGGAGATCCTGGGTTACTTTTTCCCGAAGAAATGGCAAAAAATTCACCTTATCCAGAATACTTGAAACCTCTAGTAAAGTATGTGAACCCCTGCGGGGAATTTTCTGCTATACCCTTCCTACCATGTAACCTATTAACTGTTAATGCATTATCTTGTAAATCTATAAATGATTTCGAGGAATTAGGTTTTTATGCCACTCATCTAGGAAATGCACTTCTTTGGATCACTCTTTCTAATGAAGGGGATGAAGGGGAAGGTCTTCCCAAAGGTACAAAATTCTCTTCGAGATTTTTAGAAGTTACGTCTAAACAAAGACCTATAGGTGTAGGATTGTCTGGGTTAGCAGAGTATCTTTTTCGAGCAGGTAAAAAATATAATGATACCAATACAATAAAAGAAATCTATTTATCTTTAACTAGAGGTTCTTTAAGAGCCTCTAGTGAATGGGCTGCAGGAACAAATCAAGAAGCAGAATGGGACCCTATTTACAAAAGACAACATTTAGCTATGATAGGTCTCCCAGAGAACCTCAAATTTTGGAACACGACAACTATATGTCAAGCTCCTACAGGTTCAGTGTCTCAGTTTCTTAGGTGCGTTTCTACAGGGATAGAACCCCTAGAATCTTTTACAGTTAAAAGACAATATTTGAATTCTGATGGAAAGTTTCAAGCAGTTAATCTAACTTCTCGGGTAAACCAGTCTGGAGTAGAATTGCCTCCCATTTCCCCTAGTGACCAGTTGAAAGTAGTTTCTACTATTCAATCTATATCTCATACTTCTGCTAGCAAGACAATAAATGTTTCTAAAGAAACTACTGTTGAAGAAGTAGAAGAAATAATTTGGAAAGCCAAAGAATTCAAGTTGAAAGGTTTAACTATATATCGTAGGGGTTGTTCTTCAAGAATGATTGTAGATATTGATTCTAAAGAACTTCAAAAACAAGAACTTAAAAAACAAGAACTTCCAGATGTTAGAGGAGGAAATACTTTTAAGTTTAGGGGAATCAATAATCTATATATTATTATTAATGAACTTAACAATAAACCTGTCGAGTTGTTTGTTACTGCGGGAAAGAGTGGAAGAGTAATTAATGGATTGGTTACGGGAATAGGAAGACTAGTATCCTTGGTTTTAAAATCTGGAACTTCTCCCAAGTTAATCACTAAAGCACTAGAAGGAATAGAAACTGGAGATTTCTATACTAACTCGTTGGTGGGTAGAACAAATTCAATTTGTGATGCTATAGGTAAAACATTACACTACAGAGAAAAAGTGGAAAAAGAAGATTTTACCGAAAAGCCTTCCAGTAATAGAGATTCTAAAAGCGAAGAGACATTAGGTGAAGACTTTGACTTGTGTCCACAGTGTCAAAATTACACTTTAGCTCGAACAGGTAGTTGTTGGAATTGTAATCGTTGTGGATATTGTACCTGTTAGTAGATTTTAAAAAACCGTTTAGATAGACCAGCTAATCACTGGTACAGGCACATAGATACAGGTAACCGAACTCTGAGGATTTTCCCAGTCCCTGACCGATTTGAATCCTGTATCTAGCTAGGGGAAACCAACTCTCTCTTGTAGAGAGTCCGTAGAACGAAAGTTCTAGATTGGAGATTTTATGTACCAAGTTTATGTTTTATCAAAGAAGGGCAAACCACTGATGCCTACCAAAGATTTTGGCATGGTTAAGAGGATGTTAAAGAATGGTCAAGCTAAAGTAGTTAAACGCAAACCTTTCACTATTCAACTTCTTTATGAAACTACTTCTCATACTCAACCACTAATTTTAGGAGTAGACCCAGGTAGGTCTAATATTGGAGTAGCAGTAGTTAAAAAAGATACTAGGGAGCCTGTGTTTTTTGCTGAGTTAGAAACTAGGAATAAAGATATCCCCAAATTGATGTCAGATAG
>Ga0307991_1002009_pt1 | contig 13953 bp, 13 predicted proteins | sample EllFjometagen131_FD_203146 | JGI IMG/M metagenome (GOLD analysis project Ga0307991, IMG submission 203146) | Marine microbial communities from Ellis Fjord, Antarctic Ocean - #131 | ecosystem: Environmental > Aquatic > Marine > Unclassified | place: Southern Ocean | collected 2014-10-08
TCAATGCATGTGTTGCACCCGACACACTCTGATTTTTCAAACGATATCTCAGGAGTGGCCTTTTTGCTTTCCGGGTTGTGGCACCACACACAGGAGAGAGGGCATCCTTTAAAGAATACAACGGTACGGATGCCGGGACCGTCATCTAATGAATTGCCTTTTAAATCAAGAATCAATGGTGTTTTTTGCATTATTATATCGTCGATAAGCGGGTTATTATTTGGGTGAGGCTGGCGTTATACGATGGATCGGATAAACCTTCTCACCGGAGCGTTTATTTTTCAGCTGATATTCGAATTGATCAAATATTTGATTGATGATTCTTTTTTTCAGGCTTAAAGGATTTGTATGCATATAATCCAGCAGAGTGTTGTTGATTCCGGCAACAAAACCATGCATCTGACTCCACATCCAGATCATATGAAACCGGGCCGTATTTTCAGACATTTCTGTCTGGCCTGATGCTTCTATGATGGCCCGCATAAAAATATCTGCGATTTTTAGTGCTGTTTCCAGCTCAGACTGGGCCACCGGTTCCATGGGTGTTCCCACGTAATCCTTAAATTTAGGCACATGCCAGGTGAACATAAGATTGTATAGATTTGAATGTTCAAGGCCGAATGCCATATATTCGGAGCCCATGTTTTTTAGGCGTTTTATAGGATCGCGATGTGTATTATAAGCATTATTGAATCGGTTAAATAGTTGCTCAAAGCCCCGGGTCAAAATGACCAGATAGAGTTCATCCTTGTTCTGATAATAATTATAAATGGTCTTTGCTGATACTCCCAGCCGGCTGCCCAGTTTTCGCATGGAAAAACCATCAAAGCCGTGATGGTTCATCAGTTCCAGAGCGTGTTTAAGAATCTGTTCCTTAATGGTTTCAATTTCAGCGGAACTTCTTTTCGGGCGGGGCATGAAAGTCTCCTTGTTTATATTATCAACAGTGTTAAGGTAACGCCGTTGACTTAATGAGTCAATATATTTTTTTGCGCTATAATTATTGTCTGGCCATGTTTTAATCTTTGCATTGATCAACTAACAGCATTCAGGTAGTTTAAATCGTTGCTTTGTAATTTTTCAATCAGCCCGGACAAAAGCTTCTGGATTCCCGCCTTCACGGGAATCCAGAAGCAATATCACAATATGTGGCCCACCGGGACTTTTTGAGAGCATACATTGTTTTTTTTTATAGAAGTATTTTAAATTTTTTAAAATAAACCAGCAGGAGACATAATGGCAAAAGACGATACCGTGTATCGCGAACTTCAGGTGCATCTGGACCGGCAGCCAGTAGGCTATCCCAAAACCATATCCGGCGCTGAAATAAAAGTTCTCAAACATATTTTTACCCCCAAAGAGGCCCGGGTCGCCACATCTTTGGATTATCGGTTCCAGTCTCTTGAAACGATATATGAGAAACAGGCATCTTCCGGGTATTCAAAGGAGGATTTAAAGAAAATTTTGGATCTGATCGCGTCAAAAGGCGGGATCGGGTATCGAGCTCGGGATGGTCAATTTTCTTACTGTAATATGCCGCTGGTGGTGGGGATGTATGAAGGGTTTCTTGAAAACCTGACCCCGGATTTTATCAAAGATTTTGAAAAATATACGGCCTCCCCTTCGTTTGGCATCAGTTTTTTAAGTACTGCGGTTCCCCAGATGCGAACCATTCCCGTTGCTGAAAGTATTACTCCGGAGCATCAGATCAGTACATTTGATCAAGTATCAGCCCTGATCCAAGATTCCCCCGGGCCTTTTGCAGTGATAGAATGTATCTGCAGAAAGAAAAAAAGCATGCATGGTGAAAAATGCAAAGTGACAGACCGGAAGGAAACCTGTCTGGCGGCCAATGAAACAGCGGCGGCCGTTCTGGCACATGATATGGGCCGGGAGATATCAAAGCAGGATGCCATTGACCTGCTGGCGGAGAATACCAGGCAGGGGCTGGTTCTCCAGCCTTCAAATACCCAGGAAATTGAATTTGTCTGTTCCTGCTGTGGGTGCTGCTGTGGCATGCTCAATGTCCAAAAACAGCTCCCCCGGCCCCTGGATTTCTGGGCAGCCAATTATTTTGCCGTCCTGGATATGGATAAATGCACCAAGTGTGGGATTTGTGCCCGGAAATGTCAGGTGGATGCCATCACGGTAAAAAAGAAAAATAAAAAAATCGTGCAGATAAAGCTGAATAGCAAAAAATGTATCGGGTGCGGTAATTGTGTAGCTTCTTGTAAGTTTGACGCTATATCGCTGATTAAAAAGGAGCAGGTGGCCATCCCGCCCAAAACTTTTGAAGACTTAAATGACGTCCTGATGAAAAATAAAAAAGGGACGTGGGACAAGGTGAAGATGGTTTCCAAGATGGTTTTGGGATTGCCGCAGTAAAATAAGTGATCAAAGAACCTGTTTTTGGTTTCATTTGATGGCGACTATTTTGTTGGGATTGGTTTTATAAGCATTTAAGAAGGGTTAACTGTTTTCTTTCATGATTTTATTCATAAACAGGAGAAGTCCGCCGCAAAAAGCCAGTATTGCGCTGATCATAAATAATACCGGTGCGCCCACAATTTCAAAATAATAACCGTTAAAAAGAAATCCGGCCATAATCCCGAAGCCGTAGGTGACGGCATTATTCACTGTCTGCCCCAGGGTTTTGGCATCTTTTGGCGCCAGTTTATCCATATACAGGATGCTGGCCAAATGGAATGCGCCGTATGTCGCGGCGTGGAGAAGCTGAGAAAAAAGAATCAGGAAAGCCGATGTCGCATAGTAGAGCATTGACCAGCGGATAACGGCAACAATAAAAGAAAAAATCAGAATATTTTCATATGAAAACCGTTTTAAAATTCGTTCGGAGTTGATCATTACAACAATTTCAGCAACAGACGCAAGGGCCCAGGCCATGCCGATAAAAGATCCGGAAAAGCCGAGGTTTTCAAGATGAATGGAAAAGAAACCATAATAGGTCCCGTGGCTGACCAGCATGAGAAATGCACCGGTCAAAAAAATGATGACCCGCCGGTTGAGCATCGTTTTAGCGCTTGCGGAAAAAGATGAGTGGCGTACCTGTTTAACCGGTGGGATATTGACGGAAAGCAGTGATTGGATCAGGGAACCCGCCAGAATCAGAAACAGTATAATTTCTGTGGAAAGCGTATCGATCAGGTGTCCGGCGATAATGACAATCAGCACAAAACTCAAAGACCCCCAGGCGCGCAATTGCCCGTAACGGGTTTTTTTCTGTGCCAGAAGGTCCATGGAAAATGATTCCAGAAAAGCGATGATCGGCGCGTAGAAAAATCCGTAAAAGGCGGTGATGGCCAGCATTGCCCAGAAGTCGGTCGTCAGCAGAAAAAGTGCCCATATGGCGGTGCTGATAAAGTTGCAGAAAATATAGATGGGCCGCCGGATAAGGAACCTGTCCGCCAGCGCCCCCCAGATCATGGGAAAAAGGGCGGTTGTCAATGTTCGGACAGATGACAGGACGCCGATTTCAAACCCTGAGAAACCAAGGTGATAACAGTATAAATTAAAATATGGCAGAAAAAGTCCCAGCACCCCAAAGTATAGAAAATACTGGGAGCCAAGAATAAATTTATATGATTTCATTTATTTATGCCGGTTTGCGCACCGAGGGGTCCCCACCCAGCATCACGGATACCCAGTAGGTCTCTTCATTGCTTTCAAATGCAATTTTCACGATCATGGTTAATGGCACGGACAGCAGCATGCCGACCGGTCCCAAAACCCATCCCCAGAAAACCAGGGACAGAAAAACAACCAGGGTAGAAAGACCCAGGCCTTCTCCCATGAATTTAGGCTCAACAATGCTGCCGATGACGATATTGACTGTTGCAAAACCTGCGGCGGTCAGCAGACAGTGTATTGTTCCCAACTGGATCAGGGCAAGAAGTACCGCCGGGACGGCGGCAATGATCGAACCGATGTTGGGGACATAATTTAAGAGAAAAGCCAGCAGTCCCCATAACAGCGCATAATCCACGCCGAGGATCGCCATCCATGCCCAGATGAACAGGCCGGTGATGAGGCTGAATATGGTTTTTAATACCAGGTAACGATTGACGCTTTCAGTAAATTTACTGAACCCGGCCAGAGATTTTTCCGGTGCCTTCAGGCCCGCCCGGATTTTTTTCGGAAAGCTGGAGGCTTCCAGCAGAATAAAAATGACGGTGAGCAGAATCATAAATGCGTTGGTCAGCACACTGCTCAAACCGGAAAGGGTTTTGCCGGCCATCTGCATGGCGGTTCCCGGATTAAGTGAGTTCTTCAGCATATCATCGCTTAATTTAATCCCGAACCCGGCCAGCCATTGCTGCAGATTGGCTGATTTTGAAACTAACAATTCCCTGTAAACGGGCAGGGCATTTGTGAAATCATTCACTGACGTGCCGACAAACCTGGCAATGAGATAGAAAATGGCGATAATGGAGGTGATAATAAAAATAATGGCGATGACGTTGGGTACGCTTTTTTTTTGCATCCATAACAGCGGCGGCGTAAAAATAATAGCGATGAACACGGAAAGAAAAAAAGGTACCAGAATATCTCCGGCCGATCGCATTCCAGCAACAATAATAATAAAACAGGCAATACCCATGAGAGCACTGGCTCCCGTTGAAACGCCTTTTTTGGATGACATGATTCCTCCCGGCCCGTATTTTAAGAATTATTTAAAATATTTTTAACAGAAATAAAAAAAATGGGCAAGCCTGTCCGAATTTCTGTGGGCAATAATATGTTAAATTGAGTTAAATAATTGATTTAGAGGTATATGAAAGGTATATATACCTTGACATCACACCGGATTTCCCTTAAAGAATTTGAGGATTCAGGCCTTACTTTAAAGGGACCTGTTTATTGATTTTGTTAATATTGATGGCTTCGTAAAAAGTCCAAATTCTTTGTTGCGCTGCATCCTTCGCTGCTTCAAAGTACGCTAAGTACAAATCATTGCTCAGGATTTACGCGCCTTGAATTTGGAACTTTTTTCTTTGCCATCGAAATCCGACTTTTTACGAGTTTGTCAATATTAAAGGAGCGTTTTATGTGGAAACGATTTTGTTTAATCCTGTTGATCGTATCTATTTCCGTTATTGGTTTTCTGGCGCCGGTTCAGGCTGACGAAGGTGCCCCCGTGGCGGTTGTTGAAAATGGTTCTTTTGAGTTTGGTGCAATATATGATGGAACAGATGTCATCCATGATTTTAAAATCCAGAACAAGGGTGATGCGGATCTTGAAATTAAAGAGATCAAAGCCGGATGAGGGTGCTCAACGGTTTCTAAACCAAAGAAGCCAATTCCTCCCGGTGGTGAGGATACCATTACATTCAAGCTGTCAACAAAAGGTCATGGCGGCCGGTTACTGAAAAAAAGCATTAAAGTGTACACCAATGATCCGAAAAATAGAAAAATTACGTTGCAGCTTTTGGGAAAAGTAAAAAAGTTTGTAACAATCAAACCCAGCAAGGTTTTTTTAAAGGGAATCGTGGGGGAAAGTATTTCCCAGACGGTTTTAATTATTCCTGAAAAAAATGAAGTATTTAAGATTTTACAGGTAAATGCGCTCAAAGGCATTGATCTCAAATATTCATTAAAAGAAATGGCGAGCGACGGTAAAAAAGGCTATGAAATTGTGATTGAAAATATTAGAAAAACTGAAGGCCGGTATTATGATAAAATTAATATGATTACCGACCGGACGGATCAAAAACCAATTAGTATCATTGTGTCCGGGAACATAGAAAAATTGAAAGATCTGAATCCCGAAGAAAAAGACATCCGCGTCATTCCTGAAAATGAACCCGAAGCAGCAGCCCAATAGTTTATTTTAATGCATCCAATAAAAGTTTTAACATTTGACTGCGACGGTGTCATGTTTGACACTGAAAGAGCAAATAAAGCATATTATAATGATCTTTTAAGTCATTTCGGGCGTCCTCCCCTGACGTCCGATCAATTTTCCTATGCGCAAATGCATACCGTGGATGAAGCCATTGCCTACCTTTTTCCCGACCCGCACAGTTTTGAGGCCGCCCAAAAATTGAGGAAACAGACCGGATATGGTCCCTACCTGCAGTATATGGAAATAGAACCTGACCTGATTCCCCTTTTAAAAAAATATACCGGACGCCTTAAGCTTGCCGTGGCAACTAACCGGATGGATACCATGCATAAAGTTTTGGCCGTGCATGGTATTGCAGCGTATTTTGATCTGGTTGTCACCGCACTTGATGTCCCCCATCCTAAGCCGCACCCGGACCCGTTGCTTCGGGTGCTGGAATATTTTCATGTTGCCCCGGATGAAATGCTGTATGTCGGCGATTCGGAACTGGATGACCTGGCCGCCAGAGCCGCCGGTGTGCCACTGGCGGCTTATGATAACACTTCTCTGGCCGGTGATTATCATATCACGAGCCTTAAAGAACTTGAAAGAATTATAAACTTATGACACAGCACAAAACGGTCTACCTGATCGATGGTACGGCTTATATTCATCGAGCATATCATGCCGTCCGGAGTCTTTCCACCTCAAAAGGATTCCCTTCCAACGCCGTATTTGGATTCACGCGAATGCTGATCAAGCTCATTGAAGATAAAGCGCCGGAATATGTGGCCATGTTTTTTGACAGCAAAGGCCCGACGTTTCGTCATAAAATGTATTCTGACTATAAAGCCAACCGCCCGCCCATGGCAGATGACATGGCGGTTCAGATTCCATATATCAAAGAAGTCACCGCCGGATTCAATATACCGATTTATGAAATGCCTGAATATGAAGCCGATGACCTGATCGGGACGGTTGCCCAAAAGGCTGTTGAGAAAGGGTTTGATGTTATTATGGTAACCGGTGACAAGGATTTTATGCAGCTGGTGACGGATAAAATTACCATATGGGATCCGATGAAGGACGCAATAATTGACCGGGATGCGGTGTTTGAAAAATACGGCCTTGAGCCTTCTCAGATGCTGGATGTGTTGGGGCTGGCCGGTGATTCGGCGGACAATATTCCCGGTGTTCCGGGCATCGGTCCCAAAACAGCTATTACCCTCTTGAAATCCTTTTCTTCGATGCAACAGCTCTATGATCAAATTGATCAGGTCAAGGCAGCAAAACAGCGGGAAAAACTGATTGATAATAAAGAACAGGCATTGATGAGCCGGGAACTTGCTGAAATAAATACGCATGTGCCCATTCCCATTGATATTTCAGCATTTCAGCGGACAGCACCGGATAATCTGAAGCTGGCCAATCTTTTTAAGGAACTCGAGTTCCGTCAGCTCCAAAAAGCATATCCCATATCCACGGATTTGTCGCAAAAAACATATCAGTCGATTCTGGATGAAATGTCTTTAAACGAGTTGATTGACAAATTAAAACGCGTCGGCGTTTTTGCGGTTGATACGGAAACAACGTCTGTGGACCCCATGGCAGCAAAACTGGTCGGGCTTTCTTTTGCCGTTTCCCCGGATGAAGGGTTTTATATACCCTGCGGCCATGTGTATCCGGGAGTACCCAAACAGTTGACGCTGGATTATGCGGTAAACCGGTTAAAACCGGTTCTGGAAGATCCGGACATTAAAAAAATCGGCCAGAATATAAAGTATGACTGGACCGTCCTGCAAAGACATGGCATCAACCTGTCTGGCGTCATGTTTGACACCATGCTGGCATCTTATTTGATCAATCCGGAAAAGCGGGCACATAACCTGGACCAGATTGCCCTGGATTTTCTGGATCATAAGACGATTTCCTATAAGGACGTAACGGCCAGTGATAATGATCAAAAGATTAATAATTTTAGTGAGGTCGATCTTGAAAAAGCGGTTCCCTATGCGTGTGAGGATGCGGATATCACTCTGATGGCCTATGAAAAATTTAAGCCCATGCTGGAATCTTTAGGGTTGACCCGGCTGTTTGAAACCGTTGAAATGCCGCTGATCCCGGTGCTGATGAGAATGGAAATGGCCGGTATCCGGGTGGACAAAGACCGGCTTTTAGAGTTATCCAAAGACCTTGCCTTTGCTCTGGAACAGACGGAACAGCAGATATATTCGGTTGCCGGAGAAGAATTTAATATTAACTCGTCCCAGCAGCTCGGTAAAATCCTTTTTGACAAGCTTAAGCTTCCGGTGCAGAAAAAGACGAAAAAAAAGACCGCCTATTCAACGGATGTTGATGTGTTAACCACCCTGTCGGACCATCATGAGCTGCCGGCGCTGGTGTTACGGCACCGGTCTATGGCAAAGTTGAAATCTACCTATGTGGATGCCCTGTTTGAACTGATAAATCCAGAAACAGACAGGATCCATACGTCTTATAATCAGACGGTGACCGCCACCGGCCGATTGAGCAGCTCCAATCCAAATCTACAGAACATACCCATCCGTACGGAAGAAGGCAGAAAAGTCCGTGGCGCATTTATTCCAAAGGACGGCTGGTCGTTTGTAGCCATGGATTATTCCCAGGTTGAACTGCGTTTGCTGGCCCATTATTCTGATGATGAAATATTAATTGACGCGTTTATGAAAGATGAGGATATTCATACCCGGACCGCCTCTGAAGTGTTTCAGGCGCTTCCCGTAATGATTACCAATGAACTCCGGCAGCAGGCAAAGGTGATCAATTTTGGTATTATGTATGGCATGAGCGCATTTAGCCTGTCCAAAGAGCTTAAAATCAGCCAGAAAATGGCGAAGACGTATATTGACCATTATTTTAAAAGATATTCAGGGGTTAAGCGGTTTATTGAATCCACTATTGAAACCGCCCGGCAGACAATGCTGACCACCACGGAACTGGGGCGGATGCGGATGCTGCCGGATATTAACAGTAAAAATGCCAATATCCGTGGATTTGCCGAGCGCACAGCAGTGAATACAAAAATTCAGGGGACGGCGGCAGACCTGATTAAGCTGGCAATGATAAAAGTGGATGCCGCCTTATCTGCAAATGGGTTGCAGTCAAAAATGCTGCTCTCGGTCCATGATGAAATCGTATTTGAAGTACCGCCTGACGAACTGGATACGATAAAGCAAATGGGTAAGCAAATAATGGAAAATATATGGGAATTTAAAGTGCCGCTAAAGGTGAATGTGGCAGTGGGGAAGGATTGGGCCGAAGCCCATTAATCTCACCGGCCTGATTCGCTCATCTGCTGCGTTATAATCGGATCGCGGTAGCCGAGCTACAGCTTCACCGCTTATGCCTTACATATGAACGAATCAGACCAGTGAGAAATTTGGGTTGTCCGATGACTTTGTAAAAATCTCAATTCCTTCGTTGCGCTACAGCCTTCGTCACTCAACGTACATTCGTACGCCTCGTTTCTCAGGCTTTGCGCGCCTTGCCAATTTTGTATGATTGGTGTGTTTTTTTCTTTGTCATCTAACTCGGGTTTTTAAGCCGTTTTTTATTTTGATTTTCCGGAAGGATCGAATTCAGCTGCGGATTCGCGTACGGATTTTTCAACGGTATTATAGATATTTCGGAAATGGTCATGAAAACTGGTGGGTGAAATATTCCCCACTTCTATAAATTTGACGACGATTTCCTTGGCGGTTTTTAAGATCAGTTCGTCTGTTTTGGATCCCATTTTATTTCCTTTGGTTGATTCAGTGGTGCGTCTTATCGGACAGAAAGTTTGTTATTTATACCAAATCCCGGCCTGATACGCAATCCATTACTTGACACCCGGATATTATCTTTTATAGTAATTATTTTATTTATACCTAAGCTGAGCGTTTTAAATTTTGAAATTATTCAGGCCGGAACACCTAAATGACAAACCGGTTATTGTTGAACAAAGGAGATGTTTTAAGCATGATGCTCAAAAACGATAAAATAAAAATCGGGCGTAATGATCCATGTCCGTGCGGAAGCGGGAAAAAATATAAACGATGTTGTTTGAATGCAAAGAACCCTAAACCGGTGAATCTTGAAAAATTATACCAGCAGAAATATGATATTCGTTTGAAACACCCCAAAGATGTTGAAGGCATCCGAACGGCCGGGCGTCTTGTAATAGAAACGCTTGATTTAATGGAAGAAAATATCAAGGAGGGCATCACAACGGATGAATTGAATACCATTGCCCATGAATTTGCCATTAAAAACAACGCCATACCGGCGCCGTTAAACTACCGGGGGTTTCCAAAAAGCATCTGCACATCTGTCAACGAGGTAATCTGCCACGGGATTCCTGAAAATCGTGCCTTAAAAGATGGTGACATTATTAATGTGGATATTACGCATATATATGGCGGTTATTACGCGGATGCCAGCAAAATGTATTTTGTCGGAACGCCCGGGCCGGAGGCAAAAAAAATCGTCAGCGTGGCTGCGGAAAGCTTAAAGGCGGCCATGAAAATGTTGGTGCCCGGGAATACCATTGGTGATATCGGGTGGGCCATACAAAAATATGCGGAAGGTGAAAAATGTTCTATTGTCCGGGAATTTGTCGGGCACGGGGTGGGATTTGATTTTCACGAAGCGCCCCATGTGCCGCATTACGGCAAAAAAGGCGATGGCATCGTTCTGATTCCGGGAATGGTGATTACCGTGGAGCCGATGATTAACCTGGGGAAAGCCGATCTTTTTGTTGCCGACGATAACTGGACGGCCATTACCTGTGACCGGAAACTTTCCGCCCAGTTTGAGCAGACCTATCTGATCACCGAAGATGGTTTTGAGAGTTTGACACCGTATGACCTTTGATATTTCCATATCCCACCAACTGTCTAATTCTGATTTAATTGAACATATCGACCGGGTGGGGGTTGTTTTTTACGAAGCTGCAAATTTGTCCTGACAATACCGGCCGGATATACACAGGGCATCCGCCGTTGCGGTAAATTCAATGAATTTTGGAATGGGCACCTGCTGGTTAAACCTGTTAAGGAGCGGTCCGGTGAGTATGAAGATAGATATCAATAAAAAGCTGAAATTGTTGAAAAAAGACGGCCGAAAAATAATCGGGTGTTTTCCACTGTATCCGCCTTTGGAATTATTTTATGCCATGGATCTGGTGCCGGTGGTGCTGTGGGGATTGCGCGGTACGGTTACAGATACCACGGAAAGTGATCAACACCTTCAGAACTATACCTGCTCGGTGGCTCGGCATTTAACGGAATTTGTTTTATCAAACACCAGCGGTCTGCTGGATGGTTTGTTTATGTACAATGCCTGCGATACCTTGCGAAACCTGCCGGAAATTATTGAAAAAAAATCGGAAACAAATGGCCATGCGTTGTCGTTGATTAAAGTGCATATCCCCATGGTATTGCCTTCACAAACAGATGCCTCTGCGTATTTTAAAAATGAAATTAATCATTTGATCGAAGAACTGGAAGAGCGGTTTGATGTTTCTTTTTCAAAGGATAAATTTGTCGAGGCCGTCAAGCAAATTAAACATATCCGAAATCTGATGACAAGGGCGGAAAACAGGGTGGCAAAAGGACATTTGCGGTTTTTAAATTTTGCCGACGCAATCCACGAATGCAGGTTTTCAACGATTGATGAGCAGGCCCGGCTGCTTGAGTCATTAATTGATGATTTTTCAGATGACCCCGCATTTTTAGCGGACAAAGATAGCCGGCCCGGGGTGATCCTGAGTGGTATCCTGCCGCCGCCACCATCCGTTATTAATTCAATTGAATCCTCCGGATTGCAGATTGTAGGAAATGATATCGCGTCGTTGGGCCGCTCATATGCCAGTATGCCGGAAACCAGAGAAGACCCGGCTGCTTATTTTCTGGATTTTTACTATCAGCATTTTCCATGTCCGACATTGCTGTATACCGGAGACCGGCGGACCACTTCCCTGTTCGGCCTGGTGGAAAAAACCAGGGCCAAAGGCGTTATTTTTATTGGGGAAAAATTTTGTGAATACGAGTATTTTGAGTTTCCGCATCTGGTTCAGCAGTTAAGAGATAAAGGGGTTCAAACACTGGAAGTTGAAATCGCCATTGAAGATGATGCGCAGACATCTGCCCATAATTCCAGGATCAGTGCGTTTGCGGAACTCCTCAAAAGCTGAATTGCGCGGTTGCTGAAAAACAAACAACCTGCATAATATTGTAGGGGGGATTAGCGAAGCGTAATCCACCGGAATTCAGGAAAGAGGATTTTTTATGGCGAAAAAGGAAAAAACCAGTGCGGGCAGGAATCTGAGCAAGGTGGTGGGTGATGCATACATGGATTTGCATGCCAAAGCGGCCCATGGTGCGTTTGTCGTTTGGATTGCCATTAATGTTCCAGCGGAATTGTTCCTTGGATTTGAAAATGTGGTGTACGGGGTACCGGAAAGCCACGCAGCATTGACTGCCGCCAAAGGGGTCGGCGTGCTCCAGTGTGAAAAGGCCGAACAAATGGGTTATTCCATGGATCTCTGCTCCTATGCGCGGATTGATATCGGGAGCGTGGCTGACGGGGGCAAGGATTCTCCGACATTCGGGCTGCCGAAGCCGGACCTGCTGGTGTCGGATAACAATAATTGTTCCCTGCTCGTCAAATGGTTTGATGTGCACCATCGACGGATGGGGGTTCCGCATTTTGTCATTGATGTGCCGTTCTGCTATGAACCCCAGAAAGAAAAAGACCGGAAATATATTATTCAGCAGTTTAACGACCTGATCCGCACCATTGAGGAAATGTCCGGCCAGAAATTTGACATGGACAAGGCCCTTTCGGCTGTCTCCAATACCAGTGAAGGTGTTGTTCACTGGAAACGGTTTTTAAGCTTTGCCCAACAGCGCCCGTCCGGCATCACGGCATTTGATTCGTTTGTGCAGATGGCACCGTTTTTAGTGGCCCGGGGCACGTTGCAATTTGTGGACCATTATAAATTGCTGGCAGACGAGACCGAACAGCGGGTGAAAGATGGCCAATTCCCTGTGCCGGATGAAAAATATCGCCTGTTCTGGGACAATATTGCGCCGTGGCACCAGTTAAGGGACATGTCCGGCAGCCTTGCAAAACTCGGTGCCAATATTGTAGGCGCTACTTACACGTCATGTATCGGAACCGTGGAAGGCAGTTTTGCTTTATATGCCTTTGACGGCAAAGATCCCCTGGAATATTGCGCCCGGACCCAGAATTGCTATATGTGCCCTCACGGAATGAAACTAAGAGGGCAAGCCATGCAGACAGTTATAGAAGAATTGAACATTGACGGAATTGTGTTTGCCAGTAACCGGAGCTGCAAACCGTATTCCGTGACCCAGCTGGATCAGCAGAAATTGATGATGGACCAGTTTGGGATAGCGTCGGTGATGATTGATGTGGATCATGCGGATGCCCGAAAGTACAGTAAGGAATCCACATTCACCAGACTTGAAGCGCTGCTTGAACAAATCGAGGCAAAACGGGCAGCCTGACAGGCTGCTGAAAAACTATTGCGCTTGTTAATACGGCGTTAAAATTTGGCTCAAATTGTTCATTTATAGACATAAACTCCGCTTTTTCCCGGATTTTGCCTTGTCCATTCTTTTAGCTTTGGTCTGCGCTCATAACGTTTTTCAACAACCTTTTAAGTGATGAATAATAGTTTATTTTTTTGACTTATTACAATATCTGGTGAAAGGGATTTTTATGAAAGTTATTAGATTTTTAATGTTTTTGGTGGTGATGTCGCTTTTGAGCGGCTGTGTGTTGACAAAAATTTTAACCGTCCCCATGCGGGTGGGCGGCGCGGTTGTTTCCATTGTGCCGGTTCTCGGCAATCCGGCACATGATTCCATTGACATGGCGGCGGAATCGGTGGATAAAGTGCCGATTTAACAGACACGGTTGAAAGGTTGAAGGGCTTTTATGAATAAAGATACACCGGAGAACATCACGACGGTGGGTGTCCATGAATCGCCTGTCGCGCTTTACAAAATTCTGAAAATGGAAAATCTGGTGGCCAGCGGCGGCGAGGCCAAATTTGTGATTGC
>Ga0307991_1002010_pt1 | contig 13950 bp, 13 predicted proteins | sample EllFjometagen131_FD_203146 | JGI IMG/M metagenome (GOLD analysis project Ga0307991, IMG submission 203146) | Marine microbial communities from Ellis Fjord, Antarctic Ocean - #131 | ecosystem: Environmental > Aquatic > Marine > Unclassified | place: Southern Ocean | collected 2014-10-08
CAATACTTAAACTGTTTGTCTTCTGATGAAAACATCAGAATTCCATCCCTCGATTCAGGGTTAAGACTAACGCGCATGCCAATTTCCTGACCATAATCGTTAACATCCTTTGCAGCAGCCATATAAACACTTATATCACCTGCTTTTTTCACTACTACTACTTGTTTCCCATAATACTTTTTAGAGAATACCAAGTTAACTGGAAATGATCCAATTTCAAGCTTGAAAAACCCGGCACCATCAGTTATAACAGCTGTTGCATCATCACCTTCAATTTGAACTGAAACCCCATTCATGGGAGTTTGCATTCCAACAGGAAACACCTTACCTGTTACAATACTCTCTTCTTGCGAATAAACATTTCCACTAAAAAGGAATAACATAATTAAACCTAAAAGTGAAAATTTAGTGTAATTACTTTTCATCATTTTTATTGTTTTAATTTAAAATAGATTATTTCATTTTCGATATGCTAAATAACATCAAATACATGTTAGCAGTAAAAAAAATGCCTCTACACGCACCCTACATTTGGACATACCATACCCTCATAACTATGTATGTGCTTATATAACAGTGTTATAAGAAATGCTGTAATCCTTAAATACTATAATGTAAGAATAATACCAACTAAACATCAAAATAAGCAGTAGAATCACAAAAATGGATAATAATGAGTGTCCGTCCATAAAGTCAGTGTTTAGTTCAGTATGTTCGATATCGAGGCTTGCGAAATCTTTAAAACCAAGGAGTTTACTTTTGTAAATGACTGTTTTAAATACGAGTGTAACGAAGATAACGGACATTATGGGCAAACACTAATGTGGTGCAACATCTTTTTTGCAACAAGCCGGCAAATTATTATAAGCCTTTAAATTGGCAGGCAAATCATCGGCGTCATAACCAATTTTAGTAATGGCTATTTTAAGATTTTCCTTAGTGTTTTTACCTTCTTTATATTTAATAGTTAACACTTTGGTTTCATCATTAAGCTCTACTGATTTAACTCCTTTTTCGAAGGCCATGTCATGTTCAAGCCTGTCTTTACATTGTCCGCAAACTGCTGAAGTTTGAATTTCAATGGTCACAATATCTTTTTTACTCTTTTTTTCGTCTTGTGCTTGCATACTTACAGTTGCAAACATGATTATCATTGCTGATAGAATTATTTTTGTTTTCATATATTTTTTGTTTTTGTTTCCCGCAGATTGTATTTGTTTTTGTTTCCCGCAGATTTCGCTGATTATCGCAGATGTTAACTGTTTTTTGTTTCCCGCAGATTTCGCTGATTATCGCAGATGTTAACTGTTTTTTGTTTCCCGCAGATTTCGCTGATTATCGCAGATGTTAACTGTTTTTTGTTTCCCGCAGATCTCGCTGATTATCGCAGATGTTAACTGTTTTTTGTTTCCCGCAGATCTCGCTGATTATCGCAGATGTTAACTGTTTTTTGTTTCCCGCAGATCTCGCTGATTATCGCAGATGTTAACTGTTTTTTGTTTCTCGCAGATTTCGCTGATTATTTATAATTTTTTTCTGCGCAATCTACGGGAAAAAATTTTAATGTTTATCCTTACCCTCAATTTTATACCTAAACCCAGCAAACACTTTAATACCGGTAATTGGTCCCCATACAATTGATGAATCAAAATACTCACCAAAAGGATCCTCATATGCAATTATTGGATCAGTCTGACGGAAGTTACCAAGGTTTTCAGCTCCCAAATAAACTTCAAATTGTTTAAAATATCTTGTTATCTGGGCATTAATTATAGCATAATCAGGCGAGTGATTAGGTCGCTGATACTCAACAGGGTAAAAACCTGTATAAGGTAATCTTTGGTTTCCAATTGCCTGCACATTCATGTCAAATTGCCATTTTTTGAGCGGTGTTTGATACGACATTGCCAGCAATCCTTTATATTTATTCACCAATGGTTTTTCCTGTAGCTCGCCACCAATAGTTGTTTTAACATCGTTATAACGAAATGCTAGAGTAAGCTCAAAGTTTTTAAAAAGCTCATAACTAGATTCTATCTGAAAGCTATTTGAATAGGACTGACCATCCAGATTGTAAACAAAAATAATTGATGGATCGTCTTCCCTATCAATAATCACCTGATTATCAAATTGCGTACGAAAAAAATCAGTAGTAACACTAAGCTCTCTGGCTCCAATATCAAAATAGGTTGTGTAACTGATTCCATAATTCCACGAAGATTCAATTTTTAATTCTTCTGTAAAAAGAAGCTTTTTTGAAGTTGCCAATAAGGATGAATTTTCGGCAATAACATTTGGCGATCGATAACCTCTACCTGCACTTAAACGTATTATATTTTGTTCGTTAAGATTGTACTTTGCATGTATGCGTGGTGTAAATAGTAATCCGTATAGATTGTGATTATCTAACCTCAATCCAACAATCACACTCAGGTTTTTTTTATTTGAATAACTATATTGTCCAAAAACACCGGGAACTTTTTCGGTACGATAAAAAGCACTGTCGTTTAAGGCTTCGTCGTACTTATCGTAAATATAGCTAATTCCGGTTGTAACTCCATGCCTTTTATCAGCAATCCACGATTGAAACATCAGGTTTCCATAATATGAAAACTGTTTGGCATCGTAGGTAGTTAATCCAAAAAATGAATTTTGGTCATCAACAACTATTTGATTTTGAAAACCAAAGCTTGTTTCTGTTCTATGTTTAAAAATATAACCCACTTTCAAAAATCCCTCATAACGATTAGTTTTTACTCCAATTCCATAACCGTTGTCAATAGTATGCTCTTTATTTGGATCAAATTTCATTTGTCCGCCCTCACGGTTTTCCGATAGATATTTAAAGCCAAGTCTGACCCGAAACTGCTTGTTAACATATCGCCATCGGTTAAAAAGGTTTATCTGACTTATTAATGGTTGGTCTAAAAATGAATCTCCGTTAAGGTCGTGCTTAACTGACATGTTTTCAACATGTGCTAATACAGCCGTACTCAATTTATCGGTTAGCTGAAATCGGGTATTTGCATTGGCTTCAATCTTTCCCAATTGGTTACCATAGGCATTTAGAAAGAACTTTTCTCCTTCGGATGCTTTTTTATACTCAACATTAATTTGCCCTGCCATTGCTTCATAACCATTAATTACGGAAGATGTACCCTTTGAAACTTGTATGGATTCCATCCAACTTCCAGGAATATAACCCAATCCCCATGGTGTGGCAAGTCCTCGCATATTTGGTATGTTCTCGGTTAATAATTGTGTGTAAATCCCTGCAAGACCAAGCATTTGAATTTGCTTTGCTCCTGTTACTGCATCTGTATAACTAACATCAACCGTTGCGCTATTTTCAAAGCTTTCTGATAAATTACAACAGGCCGCCTTTTGTAATTCTCCCTCGTTTATGTTTACAACCGACCGGGTTTCTGTTCTTGAAATTGCACTTCCTTTTCTGCGTGCTTTTATTTCTATTTCTGTGAGGTTTTTTGCATCAGATAAACCAATATGAACATGATCGTAACCTGTTTGAGCCAAATAAATTGTATCGCTCTGGTAACTAACAAAACTAACCACTAATATTTGCGGTGAGTGTTCTTCAAGGTGCATATGGAAATGACCATCATCGTCGGTAACAGTTCCATTTTGTGTATTTAACTGAACAATGGTTGCTCCAATAAGAGGAATATCACCCCCATTTACATGCTCAAAAACTCCTCCTGTAGTATGCTGTGCAATAAGGTAATATCCATTTAAGAATACTAATATTGCAATTAATATATAATTTTTCATGATAAATTACTTTTTGAAAATTGAAAAATAATTCTGTCTCAACAGTGTTAAACACTAAACTTATTAAGGAATCATAATACCGAGCAAAATTGAATTCCTATAAAACAAGAAATTCTTCACTCCGCATCCACCTTAAGCAGACAGAATGATAAAAGCTAAAATAATACTGAGATTATGTAAGGCTTAATTTCAATTGATGGTAAAGTAACACAATCTGTTTTCCAGATAGTGGGGGAGGTAAGTTAAATGTAGGCTCAGGCTCTGTATTGAACCTTTCTATTTCAAAGTTAATATTACTTAAGATTACAGTAATCACAAGATTCACTGTTATTTTATCATCCTCAATAATTGTAGGAGGAACAAATACATCAGAAATTTTATGATACTCCTTATTATTAGTACAACAATCATTTGATTCAGGTTCAGCGCAACAATTATCATCACAATAATCCATAACATTATGTAAACTAGCACTATCAATATCGTGCTTACATAAATTATGTGATTCGATTATACTTTGCTGTTTTAGTGTTGTACTAGAACAATAATGTGTATACACAGTAAATCCTGAAGTAACCGCTAAAAAAACAGCTACAGATAAAAAACTCATCAAATATTTAATCAGAATCTTCAAACTCAACAATTGTAGAAATATATTCTACAAAAATAATGAGCTTATTTGGATATTATTGTTAATCGGATGTTAAAAAGTTAGGAGTCTGAAGTCTGAAGCTGGAAGTTAGAGGCAAAGTTCAATTCAAACTTCCAACTTCCGACTTCTAGCTTCCGTCTCTACTTCTTCTCATAAATATCATCAAGAATCTTTGAATAATTCTTAATCACAACCTTACGCTTAAGCTTTTGTGTTGGTGAAAGCATTCCGTTGTCTGGAGTCCATTGCTCAGGCACAAGTTTAAAAACTTTAATTTGTGCCACGTGGTCAAGTTCTTTATTATGCTTATCAACTTCTATCTGAAAACGATCAAGAATTTTCTTCTTTGTTATTAAATCATCATTATCGCGGAAAGTTACCTTATGTATTGAACACCAGTTATGTAAATACACATAATCAGGAACAATTAATGCTGCAGTAAATTTTTCATTTTCACCAACTACTATTATTTGTTCAATAAATTGCGATTCTTTAAACTTGTTTTCAACAAGCTGAGGGGCAACGTATTTACCACCCGAAAGTTTAAATATTTCTTTCTTTCGGTCGGTAATAGTTAACATCCTGTGTTCATCAAGAGTACCTATATCCCCAGTATGAAACCAGCCATCCTCATCAATAGCTTCCTTAGTTTTTTCCGGATCTTTATAATAACCCAACATTAGGTTTGCACCTTTTTCAAGTATTTCACCATCTTCGGCAATCATCACATCAAGATCATCGGGTACTAGACCAACACTACCAAATCTAACACCAGGGTATGAAGGCATAGTTGCTGAAATTAATGGCGAAGTCTCGGTTAAACCATATCCCTCTTGAACAATAATTTGTGCGGCCCAAAAAATACGAGCCAATCGTGGCTGTAACGCAGCACCACCACTAATAACACCCTTAAGTTCACCACCCAAAGCCTCACGCCACTTACTAAAAATGAGTTTATTTGCTATTGCTAACTTTGCATTATAAATTGTACTTCGGTTATCTGGATTTGGATCGTACTGATCGCCAATTTTAACAGCCCAGAAAAACAATGCCTTTTTAACACCACTTAACTCACGACCTTTATTAATAATTTTATCATAAACTTTCTCAAAAACCCTTGGTACTGTTATGAATACATTTACTTTAATATCACGCATATCGTCACCAATGGTTTCAATATTTTCGGCATAATAAAGAGTTAATCCGAGCGACTGCCATAAATAATTACCAACGCGCTCAAGCACATGCGATAATGGTAAAAAGCTCAAAGCCCTGTCGTTATGATCTAAATATGTAACAACTTTATGAGCCAAAAAGAAATTGCTTACAACATTATTATGCGAAAGCATTACCCCCTTTGAAAGTCCGGTTGTACCCGAAGTATATAATAAGGTAAGTAAATCATCAGGCTTTACATCATCACGGCGAGCAATAAGAGTATCAGCAAATTCGTCAGCTTTTGAGATTCCAAAATCAGCAATTTCGCTCCAATTTTTAGCACCAGCAACCTCATCAAAAGTGTAAATTTCTTCAAGACTTGGAGTCTTCTCAAATATTGGCAATAGCTTTTCATAAAGCTCTTTACTCGAAACTATTAATATTCGCGCATCAGAGTGAGCTAATATATGAAGGTACTCTTTGTCGCTAATTGTAGGATAAATTCCCACATGCACACAACCAATTTGCGACATTCCAAAGTCGATAAAGTTCCACTCAGGGCGGTTATTGGTAACGGTAGCAACTTTATCACCTTTTTTAAAGCCCATAGCCAACAGTCCATAACTCACTGCATCAACATTTTTTCGGTATTCGTTGGTGCTAAAGTTTTCCCATTTCCCATTTCGTTTTACCGAAAGAGCAATTTCCTTATTAAAATTCTCTTCAGCATTTGTTAATACATCAAAAGTTCTGGTAATTTTTGCCATGTTATAGAGTTAAAAGTTTATAAAGTTGCAAAGTTCTTAAAGTTGAAAGTTGTAAAGTTCTTAAAGTTGAAAGTTGTAAAGTTAAAAATTTATGAAGTTGAAAGTTATGAAGTTTTTACTTTACAAATTCTAGAGTTTAATAATAACTACAAAAATATGATTATTTTCCGACAATTGTAACTTCCTGATTACATGAAGAGTAAAAATGATTGGCATTATTTGGGCGGCCGAGCGGGCTTTTTGTTACTAGTTGTTTTATCCCAATTGTGGTACTGTAAGCTGTACGTGTTAAGCTTATTGCATAATCCGTCAGCCAACATACCATCATCGGGCTTTCAACAAGCTAACCACTGCAATCCCTACCGCTGCTATTATCCAATAACTATACTTACCCAAGCCCCTTAATAAACTCCTCCAAATCAGCCTCAACATCCAACCCAAGTTTTTTCTTTAAACGGTAGCGCGAACTTTTAATACTATTTGGAGCAACATTAAGCACCGATGCCATTTCCTTGCTGGTCATATTAAGCTTAATAAGTGCGCACAAGCGATGGTCGTTGGTGGTAAGCTCGGGGTTTATTTCTTTAAGTTTTTTATAAAAGTTACGGTTTACATCTTCAAAATAGAGCTTAAAAACATCCCAGTCTTTTTGTGATCGCAAGCTTTGATTAATCTGGAGGTTTATGCGTTTGTAATTTGGTTTGTCGTCAACACTTGCCTTTTTCGACAAACTTTTAATATCCGTTTGAATTTCATGCAGCATTGTATTTTTCTGCATCATATGCAAGGCATGTGTGCTGAGTTGTTTAGATTTGTAAAGGATGGATTGTTGTAATTCCTCTTCCTTAGCTTTGCTCTTTTCAAGTTCTGCTGTAGCAAGTTCATTTTCCTTTTTATGGAACAATTCTTTCTGAAGATGAATCTGTCGGTCTTTTTTGCGTTTTTGCCATATCCCCACGAAAATTAACACAAAACCAAATATTATCCATCTCAATTACTTCATTGGCATACAAAAGTGAACTATCATGCATAGTTAAAATATTATAACCATCACGAACCTTTAGAAAAGCTACTGCCTTAATATTTTGATCATAAAATATATTTATTTATTTCTAAATATCTAAATAACCTGAATATAAATCTATTAAGAATTTAATTAAGCCCCCATGCCTACCATTTGCATACCAAAAAACAATACGATGCATACTGTTTGCCGACCATTATTATTAGGTAGGGTTTGTTTTGTAACATATGTTTGCCGAAAAAATAATTCACAAATGAATCAGTGTATAATAAATATTGTTGAAAAATCACTCTTTGTTGCGTTCAACCAAATAGTTGAAAAAGGAAGTATTGAAGTGTGGGATATAGATGGAAATGGAAAGCCTCTTAGTAAAAAGGAAGTTGTAAACACCAATTTCGAAAACTTAAATCTATCACTTAATAAAGGAAAGTATAGAGTAGAAATACTAATGGATGGACAACAAATATCAAAAACAATAAATATAAATTAAAAAAATGCCTCTCACTTATAATATAAAATCAAAGGTAGGAAATTTGGTCATCTCATTACAGCCATACATAATTGGCTGTAATGATTTGAGAGGCTTTAAAGATAAAATGATGGTTTCTTATCATTTGGAGGGAAGCACAACCGAGAGAACCCCAAAAATTATGTTGTCATTTCGAGTAATTAGACCCTAGAAAAGGAGTCCAAAAAGCGATATTACAAAGCCGAGTGTATGAATTATGGCTTAATAGGGCAAGTTCAAAATGTATGACTTTGTCCTCCTAAGCAAAGCGAAGGATCTCATGTGTTCCAAATAGTAACAAGAGATTCTTCACTACGTTACCAATGACAGCGGCTTGTAATAGGCTGTATATTAACAACATAATATTTTTATTAAAAATTATGTTTTGTATGAAATAACAATAATCAAAAGCCAAATAACAAATAAATTCCAAAAGCCAAAATTCAATAATCAAAAGTTTCAGTTATTGTTTGAGATTTAATTTTTTTAAAGATTGAGATTTATTTGAGATTTGGAAATTGAGATTTGGATTTTTTGTCATATCACTATGTGCGCCCTTTTTTTCGATGGTGTTGGTTCTCAGAATGACAAACATCACATATTCCGAACAATTGTAGTTGTATACCGGTATGGTTTAGGTGTTTTGTGGTAATTCTTAATCGTTATTGAATAAAAATGAACTTCTTTTATATGAGAATAGATTTATGATTGTTAATAAAGGAGAGAACCTTATTAAACAAAAAAAGCCGATGATAATCATCAGCTTTTTCGTAGTAGCGGGGACCGGATTCGAACCGATGACCTTTGGGTTATGAGCCCAACGAGCTACCTCTGCTCCACCCCGCAATATATCTTTTGGTTGTTATGAACGAATTAATCTTCCCCTTAAAACGGGAGTGCAAAGATATATTTTGTTTCTTTGCCAAACAAACTTTTTTTTAATATTTATGCATAAAGCCGGATTTGTTAATATTATTGGATACCCAAATGTCGGGAAATCAACACTTATGAATGCAATGGTTGGTGAAAAACTTTCCATAATAACTTCAAAAGCCCAAACCACAAGGCATAGAATTATGGGTATGGTAAATGGTGAAGATTTCCAAATTGTGTACTCCGATACACCTGGGATTGTTAGAAACCCCTCGTATAAAATGCACCAATACATGAATCAGTACATTAATACAGCACTTAAAGATGCTGATATTGTGCTACTTATGACTGAGCCTGGCTTGCGTTTTACTGAAGATGAAATTATTGATAAACTTAACCTATCAAATGTTAAGGTTATTGTTGTGATAAATAAAATTGATTTATCAAATCAACAAGCAATAATGCAAGAAATGGAAGAATGGAAGGTTAAAATTCCCAAATCAGAGGTTATTCCTGTTTCAGCACTTAATAATTTTAATATTGAAAAAGTATTTGATACAATTGTTGAACTGCTTCCAGAGCATGAAGCATATTATCCAAAAGACGAATTAACTGATAAGTCTACACGATTTTTTGTTTCAGAAATTATTAGAGAAAAAATACTTCTTAATTATAAAAAAGAAATTCCGTATTCTGCTGAAGTCGCCATTGATCAATATAAAGAAGACGATAGATTAATTCGTATTTCTGCCTTAATTTATGTTAATCGTGATACGCAAAAAGCCATAATTTTAGGTCATCAAGGTAGTGCAATAAAACGTACTGCTACTGCAGCTCGACTGGATATTGAAGAGTTTACCGGAAAAAAAGTTTTTCTGGAAGTAACAGTTAAAGTAAGTAAGGATTGGAGAGATGATGAAAATTCTCTTAAACATTTTGGATATGCAGAGTAGGAAAAAGCTGCTGTAGTATCTATAGCCTCTGTGGCTACTATTGTGGCTGACGCAAATATAAAATAGTGATACAACAATAGCAATAGCAACAACAGCAACAATAGCAGCAATAATAACAACACCCTCTGCGCCTTAGCGCCTTTGCGGTAAACATAAGAAACAATGAACAATACAATAGCAATAGTAGGCCGACCAAATGTTGGTAAATCAACCTTGTTTAACAGACTAATACAAGCTAAAGAAGCTATAGTTGAATCTGTTAGTGGAGTTACGCGAGATAGAATTTTTGGTAAAGGCGACTGGAATGGTTATGAATTTTCGGTTATTGATACCGGTGGGTATGTACATGGCTCAGATGATATTTTTGAAGACGAAATCCGACAGCAAGTATTATTGGCTCTTGATGAAGCAGACGTAATAATTTTTATGGTTGATACACACGAAGGAATTAACCCTCTTGATGATGATGTTTCAAGATTACTTCGCAGGTCGAAGAAAGATGTTTTTCTTGTGGCTAATAAAGTTGATATCCCAAATCAAACAGATAGTATTGTTGAATTTTATTCACTAGGATTGGGTGAGGTTTATGGAGTTTCAGCTATTAATGGTAGCGGAACCGGCGATCTTCTTGATGAAATAGTTAAAGTATTCCCTGAAAAAACAATAAGTCAAGAAGAAACCGATTTGCCACGTATTGCTTTTGTGGGTCGACCAAATGTAGGAAAATCATCACTTATAAATACTTTACTTGGCGATAAACGAAATATTGTTACGCCAATTGCAGGTACTACACGCGACTCAATTTACACGCGGTACAATGCATATGGTCATGATTTTATGCTTGTTGATACAGCCGGGCTTCGTAAAAAGGCCAAAGTACATGAAAATATTGAGTTTTACTCAACATTGCGTACTGTTAGAGCCATCGAAAACTGCGATGTTTGTGTGGTAATGATTGATGCACAGTCTGGTATGGAGAAACAAGATATCTCTATCTTTCATCTTGCCGAAAAAAATAATAAAGGAATAGTTGTCGTTGTAAATAAATGGGATCTTGTTGATAAAGAAACCAATACACATCTAAAGTTTGAGAAAGATGTTAGAGAACAAATTGCTCCATTTAATGATGTGCCGATTGTTTTTACATCAGTAACTGAAAAGCAACGTATTTATAAGACTCTTGAAGAGGCATCTGCGGTATTTAAAAGACGCACAATGCAAATAGCAACATCAAAACTTAACGATTTGTTATTGCCAATTATTGAGAAGACTCCACCACCAATGGGTTCGCGTGGTAGATATATTAGAATTAAGTATGTTATGCAAATAAAAACTGATACTCCCAGATTTGCATTTTTCTGTAATTTGCCTGATGATATAAAAGATTCTTATCGCAGATTTTTGGAAAATGTAATCAGAGATCATTATGATTTTACTGGAGTTCCTATTCAGGTTTATTTTAGGGCTAAATAGCGTGCCTGTTAAATAGATCATAATATAGTTTTTAAAAAATCGCATTTTTTAATATTCTATTCTGGCAAAAATGATATTTTTATAATACATATGGATACAATAAGAATTGATAAATGGCTGTGGGCAGTTAGACTATTTAAAACAAGAGCACAGGCCTCGGATGCATGCAAGGGTGGTAAAGTTAAAATTGATGGTCAAAACAGCAAGGCTTCGCGCGAGATTAAAGTTGATGAAATAATTGAAATACAGTTGCAAAACATCAAACGAAAAGTTAAAGTTATTAAGGTAGTTAAAAATAGAGTTGCTGCCAAATTAGTACCCGAGCTTATGCTAGATTTAACTCCATCTGAAGAGTACGAAAAACTTGAAATAATGCGGCAGATAAATACTGAAAACCGAGATAGAGGTATTGGCAGACCCACAAAAAAAGATAGACGAAGTATTTTAAAACTTAAAGATAATTAAACACATATTTCAATGAAAAATATTTATCAGACCACATTAATTGCTTTAATTGTAGTTATTTTATTGGCATCCTGTTCAAAAAAAACAACTACTTCATTCACATTTGCATTCTACAATGTTGAAAACCTTTTTGACACCATTGATGACCCTAATATTAGTGATGAGAAATATCTCCCAAGTAGTAAAATTGCATGGAATACAGAGCGTTATAATCATAAAATTAATAATCTTACTAAAGTTATTAGTGGAATTGATACCGTGGCTTTCCCCGCATTATTTGGTTTATGCGAAGTGGAAAATATTGATGTACTAAAAGACCTTATTAATCATGAAAATTTAAAAAAAGCTGGTTATAACATAATTCATAAGGACAGCCCTGATGGGCGCGGTATTGATGTTGCTTTATTGTATAATCCAAAGGTTTTTAAACCTACAAAAACAGTTTTTATTGTTCCTGATTTCCAGGTTGAAAAGGAAGTAAAAACACGCGATATTCTATATTCGAAAGGTATTGTCAATAAAAAAGACACATTACATGTTTTTATCAATCATTGGATGTCGAGGTGGGGAGGACAAGAAGAAACAGAACCATTTAGAATTGATATTGCCAAAACAATAAAACTAATTACCGACTCAATATTGAGTGTTCAGCCAAATGCTAATATACTTATTGCAGGTGATTTAAATGATAACCCAACTGATACAAGTGTGTTAAAAGTTCTTGAGGCTTTGGAGGTTTCTAACAATCATAAAGATAATACACTTTATAATTTGTCATTCACACAATTTAAAAATGGTGATGGGTCGTTATATTATAAAAGTTGGGACATGTTTGACCAAATAATTGTTTCTACTGCTATGCTAACTGGCAAAAATGGACTAAAAGTTAATTCTCCAAATCAGTCGGTATATAAACAAGATTGGATGTTATATCAGCCCAAAAAAGGCCCTGCACGACCATCACGAACTGCTGCCGGAAAATATTTTGGAGGCTTTAGCGATCACTTACCTGTTTATGTAGGGATTAAAGAGGTTCAAAAATAATTCAATTTAGTTATCAGTAATATGGAATTAGTATTATCTTTTGTTATAATCAACTTCTTTAACAAATTCACCTTGCTCATTCCAAAATTGCCACACACCTGACTTTTTGGATTTTACATATTCTCCTTCATAATATTTATTTCCGTTGGTAAAATATGTAATGGTTTTTCCTTCACGTCGGCCATTTGTAAAATCACCTTCACTCCAAAGTACGCCATCGCGATAATATGATTTCCAAATACCATCGCGCCTTCTATTTTCGTTTAAAGCACCCTCTTTTAATATTTTTCCATCCTGATAGTATTCTCTTTCGTAAACATATAATTTATTATCGTCAACCGTACTATAATCTTGCTCTACGTGTATAGCTCCATCAGGGTAACTTTTAATAACTTCTGTATTAACAGTATTTATATCATTACACGATGCCATAGTGAATATGCTTATCACCAAAACCAGCATTATTTTATTCATTATTCTTATTTATTAAAAGTTAATCTTTCTCCTTTTATTTTTTCATTAAAAATCCCATTATCATAAACGCAATTACCATTTACAAAGGTTGAAATAACTTTTGAACTAAATGTTTCACCTTCCATCGGCGACCAGCCACATTTGTAAAGCACATTATCTTTTTTTACTTCCCAGTTATCATTCAAATTAATCAATACCAAATCAGCTTTAAAACCTTTTTTAATAAATCCACGCTTATTTACACTAAATAAAATAGCAGGATTATGGCACATTTTTTCAGCAATTTTTTCAAGAGTGAATTTGCCTTTATGATAAAACTCTAACATGGCAACTAGCGAATGTTGCACCATTGGTCCACCTGCTGGAGCTTTAAAATAAGATCTTTCTTTTTCCTCTAAGGTGTGGGGGGCGTGATCGGTGGCAATTACATCTATCTTATTGCTCAATACAGCCTCCAGTAATGCATCTTTGTCACTAGCAGTTTTTATTGCAGGGTTCCATTTAATAAAGTTGCCTTTTCTATTATAGTCCTTATCCGAAAACCAAAGGTGGTGTACACATACTTCTGCTGTTATTTTTTTTTCTGCCAAGGCAAGTTCATTGTTAAACAAGCTCATTTCCTTTGCAGTTGTAAGGTGAAGTACATGTAATCGTGTTCCATGTTTTTTTGCAAGTCTTACCGCTTTCGCAGATGATAAATAACATGCTTCCTCAGATCTTATTTTTGGATGAATGCTTGTAGGGGCATTTTCACCATATTTTTCAAAATA
>Ga0307991_1002013_pt1 | contig 13939 bp, 7 predicted proteins | sample EllFjometagen131_FD_203146 | JGI IMG/M metagenome (GOLD analysis project Ga0307991, IMG submission 203146) | Marine microbial communities from Ellis Fjord, Antarctic Ocean - #131 | ecosystem: Environmental > Aquatic > Marine > Unclassified | place: Southern Ocean | collected 2014-10-08
AAAATAAGCACTACGGCGGTTGATAATAACATTTCAAAATTAAAGAAAAAGGAATTAATAAGGAGAATCGGTTCTCCAAAAGGCGGCCATTGGGAAGTGTAACGAACAGGGTCCTAAGTCCCTATTTGTTAGCCTTTATTTACAAGGCTTTCCTGAGCACGACAAAAAACGGTTTGTAATCAAAAAGGAGAAAAAAGGAAGAACAGGAAAACTGATTTTTAGCTAAATAAGGGAGATAAGTATCCATAGAAATAGAGCATTATCAATTTTTATGAGGAAAAACAGCAAAGCTCTGAAACGTAGTAAGCATAAGGGTTTCTACGTTTTTTTGTTAGGTAAAACAGGGCTGGTACTTCTAAAATAAGGAGAAAATAAGACAAAAAAGGGCCAAAAGTGGCATTTTTATGAGCTTGAAAGCCTTGCAGGATAAGGGTTTTAGTGAAATATTGCCGTGGCTGCGTTTTTTGAGGATGCCTAAGGTGATTTGTCCTATTTTTTAAAATAAACGCTTAAAACAGCTTAAAATGGCTTATTTTAGATGTGGGCTGAAAGCCCTATTTTATAAGGCTTTCAGGAAGTTACTTCTCCACATATTATACACTATTTCCCCTCTGTCATTGTCTACTGAAAGTAGGCGAGGCTATCCCAACTCTACCAACAAAGCAGGAAAGGCGTCCCGCCGGTCTTCTCCCATTTTCCTATAAAAAATTCCCTACAAAAAATTTGACCATTTGCCTTAATACGGCCCCTGTGAAGCCCGGTAGACTAATTACACTTGTATCGTACACCTTGCAACTGACATCTAATAACTTTTTTTCCAAAAAAGAAGGATTTTTCCAACCCTTTGTCGAATATATAAAAGAGTATCAAATATAAAACTCGCACCCAAAAGAAACAGAGTCAGCCTTCACAAGTTCACAAAATATTGAACCAAATAAGAACAGATAGCTATTTTCTTGTGAATGTGATAGGAAATAAGGGTTTTATGTTAAGGGGAGGGTTTGATGTCAGTCTAACGGCTCCACTGGCAATATAATACCAAAGAAATAAACCAGCATAAAGAGATAGTCAAGTGCTCAGATATCGAAAGCGTCCTCTTTTCCTCAATTGACAAAAAATTTTAGATGTCATAATATAAGATTATAAATACAAACTAAACAAGCAAAAATCAAAAATACGAAGGAGGTGAAAAAATAGGAAGACCATTAACTTATGAAGAAAATCTATCTTGTATAGAAGATTGAGTTATGCCGAAGGAGATAAGTAAAATTATAATTATTTCTTAGGAGGTCTAATTATGATAAAGAAAAAAATTTGGTTAGCAGGTTTATGTTTAGTTATCCTCACTTTATTCTTATTTTCCGCAAATATTACTTTAGCACAGGAAAGATTAGCTATTTATACCACACTTGACGAACCCTTGGCTCGCGCAGCGTTGGCTGCCTTTGAAGAAGATACAGGGATTGGGGTAGATTTTGTAAGATTATCAGGCGGTGAATGTGTAGCCAGGTTAATAGCGGAAAAAGAAAACCCACAAATTAGCATATGGTATGGCGGTGTTGGTTTAGATCACATCGTGGCTAAAGATAAAGGCTTAACTATGCCTTATGAATCACCTAATGCTGTGAATATACCCGATAATTTTAAAGATGAAGAGCATTATTGGACGGGAATATATGCTGGTCCCCTATGTTTTGCTAGTAACACTAATTTACTCACAGAGTTAGGGCTCGAAGCTCCCACTTCATGGGCAGATCTTATTAAACCGGAATACGAGGAACAAATTATGGTTGCAAATCCGGGGACCTCGGGAACAGCTTATAATGTGTTAGCTACCTTGGTTCAAATTTTAGGCGAAGATGAGGCCTTTAAGTATCTTAAAGCATTAGATAAAAATATTTTCCAATATACTCGTTCAGGATCCGCGCCAGGTAAAAATGCCTCCTTGGGTGAGGTCGCCGTTGGTATAGGGTATGCCCACGATCAAGTAAAGCTGGTTTCACAAGGATACCCCTTGGTGATTACCTTCCCTTCTGAAGGAACCGGTTATGAAATTGCCTCTATTTCCCTTATTAAAGGGGGACCTCAACCTGAATTGGCAAAAAAACTTTATGATTGGGCATTAACAGAGAGAGCAGCGGAAGTATATGCGAGCGTATATGTATGTCCATTTGTAGATGTAGAGCTAAAAGAAGGGGCAATACCCATCTCGAAAGTAAAAACAATTGATCAAGACAATAAATGGGCTGGTGAGAATAAAGATAGATTAGTTGCTAAATGGACTAACGAAGTTTTTGGTCAATAGTCTTTTCTTTAACGTGAAAGCAATAGGGGTGTAAATTAGATTTTGCACCCCTATATGTTGAAATTGGTAATCAGTTTTCATAAGAGATATAGAAATTTTTGGAGATACCATAACGGTGAATAAAATTAAGAAATATTTTTCACTTAAAATAAACGAAATAACCAGATTAACTCATGAGCCTTTTTTATTTGCAATTATTCTTTTAATAGGATTAAGTCTTATTGTATTTATACTTTATCCCCTATTTGAAGTGATAAAATTAAGTTTATTACCAAATGAACATCTGAGCTTAGATATTTATAAATATATTTTTCAACACCGATGGTTAGCTAAAATTTTTGGTAATAGCATGCTTTTGGCTACAATCGTAGCAAGTATGGGTACATTAATCGGATTTATGTTTGCCTTTGCCATAAATCGAACTGATATATCTTTTAAGCCCTTCTTTAAAACATTAGCCATGCTCCCTTTGATTTCACCTCCTTTTATGCTGGCTCTTTCGGTTATTCTCCTTTTAGGAAGAAATGGTTTGATTACCAGACACTTGTTGGGATTAACCAGGTTCAACATTTATGGTTTAAAAGGATTGGTCCTGGTACAGACCATGGGCATGTTTCCTATTGCCTATTTGGTGCTTACCGGGATTTTGCAGTCTATCAATCCTGAGCTAGAAGATAGTGCTATGAACCTGGGAGCTTCCTGGAGATCGGTATTTTCCTCCGTAACGCTTCCTCTTGCTATCCCGGGTATTGCCAGTGCCTGGCTTTTAATCTTTGTTACCTCTTTAGCTGATTTTGCTAATCCTATGGTTATATCAGGTAAGTTCGATGTACTTTCTGTCCAAGCTTACCTCCAGTTTACCGGAATGTTTAATATGCCTCTTGGTTCGGGTCTGGCAATTATGCTGTTAATTCCTTCTATGGTTGCCTTCCTCCTTCAAAAATACTGGGTAGGGAGAAAATCATATATTACAGTTACTGGAAAACCTTATGCCGCAAGAGCTTTTAAGGTGGGGCGTCCGGTAAAGTATTTCCTTTTATCCAGTTGCACGATAATTTCTGCGATAATTGTGCTTTTTTATATTACTGTAATTATGGGAAGTCTTTTTAAATTATGGGGGCTTGACTATTCATTAACTTTAGAACATTTTAGATACAGCTGGGATGTTGGTTTAAAGGCCTTAAAGGATACCGTTACCCTTTCGGCTTTAGCTACCCCATTTACTGGAATTTTGGGAATGATTATCGCTTTTTTAGTGGTACGAAAGCACTTTATGGGAAAGCAAGCAATGGAATTTGTATCAATGCTTTCTTTTGCTGTGCCCGGGACTGTCGTAGGGATAGGCTATATCCTTGCCTTCAATACACCTCCTCTACTTTTAACCGGTACTGGTTTAATTCTGGTTCTCTGCTTTGTTTTCCGGAATATGCCGGTAGGTATTGAATCAGGAGTTGCTGCTTTAAAGCAGATTGATCCTGCCATTGAAGAGGCTGCTACTAACTTAGGGGCAGATAGTCCACATATTTTCAAAGATATTACTCTGCCCTTAATTCAGCCGGCTTTTTTTGCCGGGTTATCCTATAGTTTTATAAGATGTATGACTGCGGTCAGTGCTATTATCTTTTTAGTTTCGGCTCGATGGAATCATCTTACCGTCTTAATATTATCTGAGACCGAAATTATGCGTTTAGGTCCGGCCTGTGTACTGTGCACCTTATTAATTGTGGTGGTTTTATTGGCTGTTTCTTTAATGCGAAAATTTACCGAGAGAGCACCGGTACGTGCCTTAGGTTAATAAATATTACCACACTGGGAGGGGAGATAAGTGAATAAAGAAGTAAAAATAAGTAAAAAAAGTATTGCCTTAAAGAATCTGACCAAAATATTTAGGGGAACCTCCGGAGAAAAAGAGGTCATGGCCGTAGATAATGTTTCCTTGAAAGTTAAACCGGGAGAGCTGCTAACCTTGTTAGGTCCCTCTGGCTGTGGAAAAACTACCGTCCTTAGAATGATTGCTGGTCTTGAAATCCCCACCTCGGGAGAAATATATTTAGAGAATAAGATGATTAATAATTTACCGGCAAATAAAAGAGATACAGCAATGGTCTTTCAAAGTTATGGATTATTCCCTCATATGACTATAGCTCAAAATATTGCCTATGGCTGGAGATATCGAGAGATAAAAAAAGCCGAACTTAAGAAAAAAGTGAATGATATTATAAAATTAATAGGATTAGAAGGACTGGGGAACAGGGCTCCGGGCAATTTATCCGGGGGTCAACAGCAAAGAGTTGCCCTGGCCAGGGCTTTAGTTATAGAACCCTCAGTTCTGCTCTGTGATGAACCTCTGTCAAATTTAGACGCAAAACTCAGGGTTCAGATGCGTACTGAGATTCGCCGGCTCCAGCGTAGTCTATCCATTACTACTATTTATGTAACCCATGATCAAACTGAGGCCATGAGCATGTCTGATAGGATAGTGATCATGAATAAAGGAAGAATTGATCAAATAGGAACACCTTTTGAAATCTATAATTATCCCAGAACTGAATTTGTGGCTGATTTCATCGGGTCCATTAACTTTATAGAAGGTAAAGTGGAGAAGGTATCCGATTCAACAGTCACGGTTAATATTTTTAACACAAAATTTGAGATACTCTACAAAGAAGCAAAGATGGAACCCGGGGCTGAAGTGCTGGTTATTGCTCGGCCGGAAACCATTAAAATTTTCCCGGAAGCGGAAGCTCATTTTTCTGGGGTGATAGACCGGGCTACCTACTTAGGTCCTATCGTAGAATATGATATTGATATGGAAGAAGGAACGAGAATCTCTGTAGTGGATTATAACCCAATGCGAAAGAAGATCCATCAAGAAGGAGAAAAAATTGGAGTAAAATTATCGCCGGAACATTTATACATTTTACCAAAAACTTCTAGTTAAACTATCATCTCTCTCTATAACTTTGGGGACATTCTTCTTTTATACTCCCACTCCCCTTTATGTCATTCCCGCGAAAGCGGGAATCCATCCATCCCTTTTAACAATTATTTCCTAAAAAAAGAAGGACTTTTAAAACTTATGTCGAATATATAAAAGAGTATCAAATATATAACTCACACCCGATTACTTTTTTACTTAAAATAGGGGACATTTTCTGTCATTGCGAGCTTTTTCTCCTCCCCCTTGAGGGGGGAGGATCAAGGTGGGGGTGATTATCCGACGCGGCAATCCCGGCAAAAAGTAAAGTGTGTCCCCTTTGTATTAATTAAAAACTAAATTCTTGTATTTTGTTCTTAACTTGAAACCTGTAACTTATTAAAGAAAAGAGCACATTATAAATGCACTATCTAAAAAGAAATACTAAATATACTATTCTTGCATTTCTCATCCTCATCCTTTCTATAACTATATCTATTCCCTCTCTGGCCAAAACTGATGTCTACTTTTCCCTCTACGACAATCCTCAAAAAGAAATCATTAATAATATCAATCAAGCGGAAGCTTTTATTAATATAGCCATGTATATCTTTACCGATAAAGAAATCGCCATCCCTCTTTCAAAAGCCCGTGAGCGAGGTGTCAAGGTACGAGTCTATCTTGATCGAGACCAGGTTGACTATAAATACAGCCAATCCCGTTTCCTGGTGCAAAGGGGAATAAAAACAAGAATCAGCACCAACAATTATATTATGCATAACAAATTTGCCATTATCGATAACCGCATACTGCTCACCGGTTCTTACAACTGGACCTTTTCCGCCAATCACCGAAATGATGAAAATCTGATGGTTATTGATGATCCGGATGTCATTTCCCGATATCAAAACTATTTTGAAAAACTCTGGTTTGGTAAATACAGTCTGGAAAGAACCCGACAGTTATACAAAATAGCAAAAGTAGATTTCTTACCCGTTTCTCTCACTTCCACAAAACCAGAACCTAAATCGATAAACATCAACAACGCATCCAAAGCTGAACTCGTCAAGGTTTTAAATATAAGTGAGCCCCTTGCCTGGAAAATAATCGCCCTACGAAACGAACTGGGAGGATTCAAAGAACCACACGATCTCACTCAACTACTCGAAATCACCAACCTGGAATGGAAGGAATGGGGAGGAAGAGGGATATTATTTAGTGTTAGATAAAATTGATATAAAAATAAAAAATGTGGTTAAATACCAAAAAACATATTTAAATAATAGACAGGTTTTTTTATTAGGAAATGAACAATTACTAAAAAAGAAGAAAATTAGTATTTTTATTTCAAGGAAAATACCTCTAAATATTATAATACCAGCTGAAGAATTTATACTTTCTCTCGCAGAATTATCTTATGTTTTTATTAGTGGATGGCATTCGCCTTTTGAAAGAAGAATTCTAAAAAAATTAATAGAAAAAGATAAAGAAATCATATTTTTTACTTCCAAAGGCGTTAAAAATCAACAGATATATAATTATTTAAAAAGACCATTTGAAAAAGGCAAAATATTAATAGCTTCTCTTTATTTAGAAAAAAATAAAATTACCTTTTACAATTCCCTAAGAAGAAATAGTTTGATTTCCGATATCGTAAATGAAAATATATTTTTGTATATAAATGAAGATGGAAATCTTGAAAAGCTTTTTAATAAATTATTAAGCAAAACTAAAACACCTTTAGTGTTTGGCCATTCAGCGAATTTTATTTTTCTTAAGAAAGGGAAAGCAATTAATCTTAGAAATTTTAAGGAGATATTATTATGAATGAAATGGTTAACTGGAAAACGGAGATTTTTTCCATTCTCGAGCAGATAAAAATACAAGGAGTAAATGCAGACGTACTAAAAAAATTATTTATAGAAAGATTAAATTTTGAACCTGCAGAACAGGAAGTTCTCCCGGAAATTCTTGATAAATTTCCTAAAGAGGTAAAAGATAAAATACTTTCTATAAAGATAATTTCAAAAGTAGATAATTTTAAAGTTATTTTTTGTATCATCGACAGTCTATTAAAAGGTGTAGAGCGAGAAACAGTAAAAAGGATCTCGAGGTATTACCCTGAAAATATTATTATTTTTTCAAACAAAGAGAATAATGAAGCTCATTTTATTAACACTAAATATATAGGAAAAGATAAAGACCGTAAGGCAAGAGGGTTTCGTAGAATAACTGTAGGCAAGACAGATAGGCTGAGAACAGCTGCGGAGAGGTTGTCAAATATTTATGCTGATGAAGATATATCAACATTAGCTTTAATGACAAAATGCGAAGAAGCTTTCGACGTTGAGGCAGTATCCAAAGAATTTTATAAAGAATTTGTTGAGGAGTATAAAGAATTAAGAGTTATCATTAGAAATGATAACCTCTCACTTAAAAAAGAGGATGCTGATAAATTCACTCAGGAAATTATGAATCGCTTATTGTTTTTATATTTTATCCAGAAAAAGGGTTGGCTTAATGGTGAATATCAATTTCTTTACAATAATTTTAAATTAAACCAGAAAAACTATTATAAAGATTTTCTAATCCCTCTCTTTGAAAAACTTTCCATTAAAGATTTTTGCCATCAAGGATTCGAAAATATCCCATTTCTTAATGGTGGTCTTTTTGAGTTTTCCGAGATCGAAGAAAAGATATCTATTCCCAATGAAGCATTTAACAATATTTTTGAAGACTTATTAGAACGATTTAATTTTACTATAAGGGAAGATAATGAATTTGAAGAAGAAGTAGCAATAGATCCAGAGATGATAGGAAAAATATTTGAAGAATTAATACTTTCCGTAGAAGCAGAAAAATATAAAGATATCCCTAATCCCCGACGGGCATCCGGCAGTTATTATACCCCACGTTTTATAGTATCTTTTATGACAAAACAATCTTTATTAAATTACTTAATTAATGAATTGCCTGAAATACCAGAAGACATTTTTAAATCGTTTATATATAAGTTATCTGCAGAGGGAATTGACAAGCCAGAAATGATTAAAGAAAAACTCCTTAACTTAAAAATAGTTGACCCGGGGGTAGGTTCGGGTGCTTTTTCAGTAGACATTCTTAATAAAATAGTTAATCTAATAGAAATATTAAATGACAAAATTGGGATACTGGAGAGCAGGCACAACTTAAGGAAAAAAGTAATTGAAGATTGCATTTATGGCGTAGACATTCAAGAGAGAGCAGTTCATCTTGCCCGATTAAGGTTATGGCTGTCCCTTATAGTTGACTTGGAAGTTGAAAATATTAAAGATATCCCTCCTTTGATTAATCTTGATTTTAAAATTCTGAAAGGAGATAGTCTGATATCAAAAATATGTGGATTTAAATTTGATTTTAAACGAAGAACTCTTACTAATCAAAAGATATTTGAATTGATAGAAAAATATAAGAAATTAAAAGATGAATTTTCAGAAGTTAATATTGATCTTAAGAAACAGCTTTTAAAAGACAAGATTATCAAATTAAGATGTGATATCGCCATCTGGTATCTGGAAAATATGAAAGATTCTTTAAATGATAAACTTAAATCGATAGGCAGTCAATTAACCCTAATTGAAAAGACTAAAAAAGAAATTAAAATAGAAGAAAGAAAGAAAGATGCTCTTACACAGGAAATATCATCTCTTGAAAAAGAAATTGAAGAAATAAAGAAGGGACAAGAGATAGATACTTTTAACTGGTATCTTGATTTCTTTGAGGTTATGGGAGCAAGGGAGGGCTTTGATATTGTTATAGCTAACCCACCCTATGGTGTTTCAGTAGCTGAAGAGATTTTTAAGAATGAATTTAATCTGGGTAGTAGTGATAGTTATGGAGTATTTACCGCTCTGGGATTAAATATCTTAAAACCGGGTGGGACACTTTGTTACATTATGAGTGATACCTGGCAAACTATCAGGACACACTTTAAACTCCGCAAAAAATTATTTGAAGAGACTAAAGCTCAATATATCATATCTGTGCCGATGAAAACTTTTAAAGCAACAGTAAATACCGGAATCTATTTATTTAAAAAAAGTAGTCCGGAAGAGGAGAAGAATAATTTTGTAATTGCTGCTGATTTTCACGGACTTGATATAAAAAATGGAGATTTAGAAGCTGCTCTGGATTTAATCGTCGATGTAAAACCTGATGAAAAATGCAAAGACGGATGTACAATCATTTCGGATAGAGAAATGGCTGTCTACGCCTACCAGCAAAAAATTATAAAAAATTTTTCCAATCTCTCTTTCTTTATTGCTTCACCAAAGTTATTCCAGTTAATGCGGGATGTAGGTAATCTAAAACCAAAAATCTATACTGATGAAAAAGGTGTTCCGGTTATGTTTGATATAAAGAAACAGAAAAGTCTGTTTGAACAGGAAGTTTCAAATATTTATCAGGTTAATTTTAATAGTAAAAAGCTTGAACTGGTGAAGTTGGGAGATATTGCAGAAGTGCCACAAGGATTAGCTACGGGGGAGACTAATTATTATATAAGACAACTTCGGAATACAAAAGGCTCAAATTATCACGAAGCCGATTTAAATCTGGTATTAAAAGAGGATGAAATTGAAAAAATAAGAAATAATGAAGAACTTAGGTTAGATGTAATAGAAAATGGAGTTTGTACCGATCCAGAGCATAATACCCATCAACATAGATATTGCGGTGGTAGATATTTTATTCCTTATGATAAAGGTGGGGCATCAGATATTGAAGAAGGTTGGCTACCGAGCTATTATGTGCCTACTCCTTATTTTATTGACTGGTCAGAAAAGGCAGTTAAAAGGTTAAAGATTTATAAAAGCCCTGGCTTAAAAAAGATCGCCTCAAGATTTCAGAATAAAGAATTTTATTTTAAGGAAGGTATTACATTTTCTCATACAGGGCAATATTCCCCTACTTTTAGGATAGGAGCTCGGGGTCCATTTGATGTTGCCGGTTCAAGTTTATTTTTAAACCAAGGTCAAAAAATACAAATAATTATTGGCATCCTGAGCTCTAAGATTTGTAAATATTTCTTAAAAGTATTTGTTAATCATTCTGTAAATATGTCAGAGGACCCAGTAAAACAAATACCTATAGTTTTTGATTTAAAAAATGAAGAAAGAAAATCGATAGATAAATCTACTACCCAAATTATTCAAAAACAAAAACAAAATCCCAAATATGATTATATGACAAACGAACAGATTGAAATCGATAAACTTGTTTATGAAATGTATAACCTTAATGAGGAAGACATAGAAGAAGTTGAAAATTGGTATTTCAGAAGATATCCTAAATTAGCTAAAGTGATTGAAGAAAAAATAAAAGAGAAAGATAAGGGAGAATAAAAATGCCACAATATTCAGATATTATTGATAATAGAAGAAGTTTTCTTAAAGATGAAATAAATTCTGTTTTAACAGCGACAGAAGAAGCGAAATTTGCTGTGGGATATTTATTTCTTTCCGGATTTAATGAGATTATTGGAAATATTTCTCATCTAAAAGAGCTCAAATTAATTATTGGTAGCGTATCCGACACAAAAACTCTAGAGGAAATTGCAGAAGGCGTAGCAAGAAGAGATGAACTTGAAGAAGCAGTAGAAAAGCTGAAATATCAAAAAGCATCGAAGAGGAAAGAGATTATTAGTACATTAAAAACTAAGATAGGTCATAATATCGGAGGGTTAGAGCAATCTGAAGAAAATGAAAATATGCTTTTATCGCTTAAAGATTTAATTGCATCAGGAAAAATTAAGGTCAAATTATATACTAAACAGCGCCTTCATTCAAAAGCATATCTCTTCAAATATAAAAAAGAAGCGGCAGAACAAACCCGAAGTGAAGGAATAGCCGTTGTAGGCAGTAGTAATCTGACCTTATCAGGGTTCAAACATAGCACAGAGCTGAATGTCATTGTCCGGGGGAATGAAAATTTTAAAGGACTCGATAATTGGTTTGAAGAACTCTGGGAGGAATCCGAACCTTTCAAAAAAGAACTTTTAAGTTCAATTGATGAAAGCTGGGCTTTAAAATATGCTAATCCTTACGATATTTATATGTTGACTCTTTACAATCTCGTACAATCTAAAATGAAATATCGCTCTCACGTGCTTTGGGATTGGAGTGGAATGCCAAAGTTATACCGTTTTCAGAAAATAGCAGTAATGCAGGCTTACGAAATCCTGAATCGTTATGAAGGTGTTTTTGTTTGTGACGTTGTGGGACTGGGGAAGACATTTATCGGGGCCGCCCTGCTCAGACAGCTGGGCGAAAGGGCAGTGATAATTTGTCCGCCTCGGTTAATAAAAATGTGGGAAGACTTTGGAGAAAAGTTCAAAGTTGATATAAAAGCAATTTCCCATGGCGCTTTATATAAGGGTGAATTCAATCAGGATAGCGAATTATGGACCTACCGGGACAGAAAAATTGTATTAATTGATGAAAGCCATTACTTTAGAAACTCAGATAGCAAACGATATTACGAAATTCATCCATTTTTAGCCGGTAAAAAAGTAATACTCGTCACTGCTACTCCTCAAAACACTTCGATCTGGAATATTTATAATCAGATAAGACTCTTTAATCAGGAAGGTTCAAATGATTATCAGGTTATAGGTGGGTCTCTTAAAGAATTTTTTAATAAAGTGGAAATACACGAAGCTAAAATTCAAGATTTACTAAGCAAGTTATTAATCAGAAGAACGAGACAACATATTATGAAATTTTATCAATCTATCGAAGATGAGCCCATTCAATTTCCCAAAAGAAAGCTGGCAACTGTTTCCTATAATATTGATGAGACCTATAACAATCTTTTTAAAAAGATAGAAGGAGCTTTGAGGAAACTGACTTATGCCAAATACAATTTGTGGCCCTATGTGAAGGAAGAAAAAAAGAATGAAGATATTTATTTAAACCTAAGAAAGATAACCGGACTACTTAAAGGATTGCATAAGGTAATGTTATATAAAAGACTGGAAAGCAGTATTTTTGCTTTTTCTGAAACCATAAGAAGATTACTGAGGATTCATAAAAGATTTCTTGAAAGTTTAGAAGAAAATATTATCCCTGCAGGAGAAGAAGCACAAGATATAATTTATAGTGAAGATGTTGATATTGCTGATGCATTAGAGGAACTAAAAGAAGTGTCTAAAAAGTATCAGGCGGATGATTTTGAAATAGAGCAATTAAAACAGGATGTCATAAACGATATTAATATATTAAGTGATATATCAAAGTATTTAAAGAATGTTCCGGAGAGTTGTGATAAAAAATTTGATGAACTTGCCAAGATATTGAATAAACACAAACAGGAAAAGGTTTTAATTTTTTCTGAATATGCAGATACGGTTAAGTATCTTCATAAAAGATTAGAAGGGAAAATTGATAACTTGTGTTTTGTGACCTCCGGGGTTAAAGATACAATATCAATTATTAGAAGATTTTCTCCTAAGTCAAATGATTATGTATTGAAAGATAAAGAAAATCCGATTGATGTGGTTGTATCTACTGATGTATTTAGCACCGGGCTGAATCTTCAGGATTGTGGCATTGTGGTAAATTATGATTTGCACTGGAATCCGGTGCTTTTAATTCAGAGAATTGGCAGAATAGATAGGATTGGCTCTGAATATGATCTTATACAAGTTTATAATTTTCTTCCTCATAAAAAGATAGAAGAGAAGATATCGTTAAAGGAAAGAGTATCACGGAGAGTTCAGGAAATCCATGATAATATTGGTGAGGACCATAAAATATTAGATGAATCGGAAAGATTAAACGAAGAAGCGTTATATGCTATTTATGAGGAGAAGGATGTTGAAAAATTAGAAGAAGAAATAAATGAAGAGGAATTTAACTTTGACGAAGCCGAGTTGATCATTGAAACATTAGAGAGAGAACAGGCGGAGTATTTGAATTATATTAAGAGTTTACAATTAGGTACAAGAAGTTGCAAAAAGAACAAGAAATACCAGGGGATTTTTGCATATTTCAAGAAAGGTGATGCAAATAATCTCTATATTGTAAATGAAGAAGGCAAAATTATTTCAGATATAGGAAAAATAATATCAGAACTTAAATGTCTGAAAGATGAAAAACAAGTCGCCCTATCCAAAACAGATAAACAGCTAATTTATAAGTGTTTAGGGAAACTTGAAGGTTGTTTTAAGGAAGATTACCAAAAGTATCTTAATTCAGATTATAAAAAAGATCCGGTGATTATTAAGGTCATTAAAAAGATTGTTAGCTATAGAAAAGAAGTCGATAATGATGAAGATTTAATACGGATTGAAAAGATAAACAAAGCATTAAATAAAGGGATTCCGGAAGAAGCAATTAGAGATTTGAGAAAGCTGGAAAAAGCAAAAATAGAAAGAATTGAGTACTTGAATTGCTTGATTAAAATATATAATCAATATAGGTTGGGCGAATTAAAATATCCAGAAAATAATGAAGAAAAATATATACCAACTGAATTAATTTGCTGCGAAGTATTGAAATAGTAAGTAAATTATTTGAATATTATAAAAAGCAGAAATAGAGGCTTTATTAAAACAGGGAACGGTTCTTTGTTTTACAAAGATTATTTGAAAAATATTAGACAAGAAAAAACAAGACGAGATGATGATTGATAAAGTCAGATATTTTGAAGTTATCCAGAGAATTACATTTTCAAGTCCC
>Ga0307991_1002014_pt1 | contig 13935 bp, 14 predicted proteins | sample EllFjometagen131_FD_203146 | JGI IMG/M metagenome (GOLD analysis project Ga0307991, IMG submission 203146) | Marine microbial communities from Ellis Fjord, Antarctic Ocean - #131 | ecosystem: Environmental > Aquatic > Marine > Unclassified | place: Southern Ocean | collected 2014-10-08
TTATATTTATCTAATATTATTCTCTATTGATAATCTAATATTTTTATTGTTATAATAACATCAAAGTAAATAATACTATTTAATTTATGAAAAATAAAAAAAAGATTGGTTTAGCCTTGGGTTCAGGTGGTGTGCGAGGACTAACACATATTGGTGTAATTAAGGTCCTACAAGAAAATAATATAAAAGTTGATTATATTGCAGGCACTAGTGTTGGCGCTTGGATTGGTGCTCATTTTGCTCTTTATCAAGACATCGAGGCTCTAAAAGAATTTACACTTGGAAAGAAAAAAGAAAAAATATTTAGTTTTCTGGACGCTTCTTGGTCAGGAGGTTTAATTAAAGGAAAAAAACTAGAGAAGATGCTAAATAATTGGTTAAATAATGCTAATTTTGAAGATTTAAAAGTTCCTCTATCTGTTGTAGCTACAGACTTAATTAAAGCTGAACCAGTAATTTTTAATTCTGGATCTTTGGCTTTTGCTGTTCGCTCTAGCATGGCTATTCCTGGATATTTTAAGCCGATCGCGTGGCAAGATAATATTTTAGTTGACGGGGGTCTTACTAACCCAGTTCCTGATGATGTAGTCAAGCAAATGGGAGCTGATATTGTTATTTCTGTAAATTTAAATAATTTTGAAATACCTATTAAATTTAAAAAGAAAGAACCCAGTGTTACTGAAGTTGCCTTAAGGACAAACGAAATAATACAGTGTTACTTAACTAAAAATATTTTAGGAAAAAGTGATATTGTTATACAGCCATCTTTAAGAGAGTGTTCAAGTTGGAAAAAATATTTTACCAGTAGTGAAGGGGAAAAAGTTGTAAAAATAGGCGAGGAGGCTATGAGTTTAGCTTTACCGGAGTTGCTGAAAAAAATAAAAGCCTAACGATATTTTTTAATTGCTAGTTTTTAGCTTTGAAGAGATATGATATAGTAATTGTATTAAGTTAATTAGTGCATTTAAAAAAATCTATGAAAAGAAGTGAAAGATTAGTGCTAAAAATCTTTAGCCTTATAGTTTATTTAGCTATGATTACAGTCAATTATTTAGCCAATGCTTTACCAATAGCTGGTAAAAATACAGGAGAGGTGTCAGATGCCTATCCTAATTTATTTGCTCCTGCGGGCTTAACTTTCTCTATTTGGGGATTAATTTACTTGTTATTAGCAGCCTATATAGTCTATTATTTAATTAAAAAATCTACAGATAATATAGTTTTATTTAATAAGGTGGCAATATTTTTTATAATCTCCTCTTTAGCTAATGTAGCTTGGATATTTGCGTGGCATTATGGTGTCTTAATTTTATCAGTTGTTTTAATGATAATTATTTTAGTAAGTTTAATTAAAATCGCTGATTTAATTAATAAGGATAAATTATCTAGAAAAGAACAATTCTTTTTTCGCTTACCTTTTAGTATTTATTTTGGATGGATAAGCGTGGCTACTATTGCTAACATTACAGCACTGTTAGTTGATTTAAATTGGAATGGCTTTGGAATAAGTGAAATAACTTGGATGATTATTATTCTTTTTATTGGAGCTGTTATTGGTATTTTACGATCATATAAAGATAAAAATATTCCGTACTTATTAGTATTTATTTGGGCTTATTTTGGTATTTGGTTTAAACATACTTCAGTAACTGGCTTCAATAGTAAGTATCCTTCGATTATAACAAGTATTATAGTAGCTTTAGTTTTACTAGTTATTTCTTTAGCCTTTATTTTTTACAAAAAAAATAAAAAACTCTTTTTTAAAGAGTTTGTTTAAAAATTTAATTTAAATTATATGGGTATAAGCGACTACAACGATCCAACTCAAAGAGTTAAATCTGAAGATAAGCCAGAGATGATAGAGGGGGAGTTTGATGAGTGGGAAAAACAAGGTTATAGTAGTTTTAGTAAAAAAATAAAAGATTCAAGTTTAAATACTTCTCAAAGAAAGGAACTAGAGTCTTTTTTTAAAGAAGAAATGATAGGCGGTAAAACTCGTTCTAATAGTCAAATACTTTCAACTATAAAAAAGAAATATGGCTCTGGAACCGCAATGAAAATAAAGTCAGCTTTAACGCCTAAGATAAAAAATGAATTAAGTGACAGACAAAAAAGGATAAATGTTATTTTAGGTAGACAAGCTTCTGAGCTTAGGGATAATAAGAAAGCTGGGAGGTTGTCTATAAATGATGGAGACAGTAAAAAATTAAGTAGTAGACCTAAGGTGGGATTTGGTGGCTATAAACAAGAAGATAAAAATAATATAAAAAATAAAAATCTTTCTAGTAGTTCGTCTAATGGTAGTATTAACCCTTTATCTTAGATAAGATTAAATAATTTTTATTTAAGTCGTATATTATAAATCTGTCTATTTTCATCAGTAAAATACAAGTTACTTCTATCAGAGCTAAGCATAATATCGCTCATATTATATTCTCCATCAGGAACTGCTACTAAACTTTTAAGGCCAGTTAAAGTATCTACTCTATAGAGATCATCTGAAGTCCTTAGAGCAAGTTCGGGAAATAACCCCGCTCCCTCTGGTAATTCTTTAGGTACTGCACAATAAACATATCTGTCATCAGAAAAAGTACATTTATCTGCCCAAGTTTGTAGGTTTAATTTTTTTCTATTTTGACCAATACTTTCACCTTGAGCATTTACTATCCAAAGTTCAGGCATTAAATTACTAGTACTATTATAGGCACTATAGAGAAGTTTATCGCCTTTTTCAGACCATTTTGCTGTTAAGCCACGACCTTCTACAACCGTAGATTTATAATTTTCGTCATTCAATCCTATAAAGTAAAGAGTTTGTCTATCAAAATCTAAACCGCGAGTGTACATGGCCGCTACTTGATTGTTAGGTGACCACTTAGGAATAACCTTGTCATCATTTTCGCCAATATATTCCAAGGCTCTTACTTCTGATCCGTCAGTATTAGATATTATTAAATATCGATTATCTGGATCTAGCCCTAAACTCTTAGCTACCACTTGTTCTCCAGAGCTAGAGAATTCAAAATCTTCCCAATGAGCAGGTAAAGTAACTTGTTTTTCTTTGTCAAAGTCATAAATAATATTTGATCCGTCGGGATATTCTAAAATAGCAGTATTTCTTTGAGGTGACCAAGTAACATCTTGGACTTGATAAAAAATCTTGTCACTTAAAGCTTGGGGTTCTCCATTTTTATCTAAACGATAAAATTTCCCTGTTTGATAGTCATAATACTGCAGGTCACGACCATTAGCAGCTAAAGAAGCCCCCAGTATTTGAGTATTTGTAACTTGATTAGTTTTGGTTAAACCCCCTGTCGCAATATTTCTAGGTTCATCGTCTCTTAAACTGGGTTCAGGATATATAGTAAGCTCTTTAGCTGTGTCAGTGCTAGGTTCATCTGGTAAACCGTCAGGTTCAGTGGGTTCGCTAGGTTCAAAACTACCTTGTCCGGCTTCAGGTAGGCGACCTGAGGTATTAGTAGCAGTCTCTGAGGGCAGTGGGTTGCTAAAAGATGAAAAGAAAGTTATCCAAATAAAATAGCCAATAACTACTATGGCTAACAAGAATCCGACTACTAAGAGTATTTTTTGATAGCGTTTAAAGAAATTCATATTTATAAGTAATTATGATATAATAAATTAAGTTAAATAAATATAATTAAGACTTGTTTATAAGCTGTTAATATTATATAATATAAAAAAAGATAATTCAATTTTAAAAAAGATTTTTTTAAATTGCTTTAGTAGTTAATTATAAATAATATGGGCCTTTTTTCATCTTCAGACGAGACCTATTTAGGAATTGATATTGGTGATTCTTCCATTAAAATGGTGGAATTAAAAAAGAAAAATAAAAAAATTCTTTTATCCAATTATGGTTTTAGTGGCAATTTAGGGGTTAAGTTTGGCGCGGTTGATAATGTTGATGATATAGCAGGTGCGGTTCTTAAAATAAAAAATGAAGTAGGTATAAAGACTAACAGAGCCACAGCTTCATTACCGACTTTTGCTGTTTTTTCTTCAGTAATAAATTTATATAACTTAGATAAAAAAGCTTTAGCTGAAGCTATACATGAAGAAGCTAAAAAAGTTATACCACTACCTCTTCAAGAAATGGTTTTGGATTGGAAAATATTACCAGAATTTAGTGAAGGTAAAAATAAGAATAATGTTAAAGTTTTTTTAACTGGTTCGCCTAAGAAATTAGTGAAAAAATATATTGATATTTTTTCTAAAGCTAAATTAACTTTAGCTAGTTTAGAAACGGAAACATTTTCTTTGATTAGATCTATAATGGGTAATGATAAAAGCTCAGTTATTATGGCTGAAGTAGGAGCTAATAGTACAGACATATCTATTGTCTACAAGGGCATCCCTATTTTAAATCGTAGTATTGATATCTCGGGAACAACTGTTACTAAGTCTTTAATGGAAAAAATGAGTGTAAATTTCTCTGAAGCTGAACAAATGAAATATGATATAAGTGTTTCAGGCCAAGCGGGAATGCCGGCAGTAGTAGCTAAAGCGGTTAGGCCAATAGTTAGTGAATTAGAGTATATGATAGATTTCTTTAATACTAACTATAATGAAACTTTAGATAAGATTATTTTATCTGGAGGGGGTTCGCTTTTATTCAATTTTGCTGAACATATAGAAGAGGTTTTAAAGACTCGTGTAATTATTGGAGATCCTTGGGCTCATGTATATTATCCACCCGAGATGAAAACAGTTTTAAGGCAACTTGGACCTCAGTTAGCCGTAGCTGTGGGTTTAGCTATGAGAGAAATTAAATAATATAGTTAACATGAAATTTAATTTATTTTCTTCCAAAAAGAAAAATAATAAAACGGACTTAAATGATGCGACAGATTTTTTAAATCCAGCTGACATAAGTAGCGCTGAAGGACTTTCTCAAGTCAAAAAGTTTAGAAAAAAAAGTAGTAGCTCCTCTAATGCTTTAAAAGCTAATATTGAAACTAAACAAAAGAAAACTGAACAAAGGGAAGTTAAAAAAATTAAAAAAATTAAAAAAGAAGATAATAAAGATAAAGTTAAAAAACCGCTTGAGTTGAGTAAGGTTAGTAAAAAAGAAAGCAATCTAAATATTAAAGAAGAGAAGTCTAAAATAAAACCCAATGATGAATTATTACAAGTAAATAGAGAAGAAGAGATAGAAGAAATTATTTCTGAATTTGAGAAGGAAAAGCAGTCTAGGTTTGAAAAAAAAGAAACAATTAAACCAATTAAAGAATTAGTGGCGAGTAAATCAGTGAGTGATAAGGTTAAAAAAAGTAAGCCTAGCTCTTCAAATGATTCTATTTTTATAAAAAGTAGAATTCAAGAAATGAATAAAGGTTTCAATAGAGATGATTTTTTAAATCAAGATAAAATCTTAGAAATAAATTTAGTTAAAGATCAGATTAGTGTTTTTTTTGATTGGTATAAGAATTTAGCTTTTTTGTTTATTTTCATTTTTTTAAGCTTTCTTTTAGTAGTAGAAGTATACTGGGCTCTATCTTGGTGGCAAAATTATAATCAAAATTCCTTTAATTACAATCATAATAGCAATAGTTTAATTTCTTTAAGTCAAGAAATAAGAGAAATTAAGGCGCCAGCTGATGAAGCTCTAGTTTTTGAAAAACAATTAGCTAGAGTAGCCTATTTATTAGATAGTCATATTTATTGGACAGAATTTTTTAATTACTTAGAAGATAATACTTTAGAAGGTGTTAAATACACTAACTTCAGTGGAAATTTAAGTGGTAAATATTCACTGAGTTCAATAGCCAGTGATTATCCTTTAGTAGGAAGACAGGCGCAAAGATATTTTTCCAGTGATTTAAGTCGCAATGTTTCAGTTAACTCAGCTAGTTTGCAAACACAAAGCAAAACAATTACTTCAGAGGGTCCTGATGGTGAGATAATAGAAGAGGAGGAAACTAGCTCTAGTGTTAGTTTTGGTTTAGATTTAGAGATTTCTTCTGAAGTATTTAAAAAATAATTAATTTATGTCAGATTTAGAATTAGGACAAAATAATAAGAAATCAGCCCAAGCTAAACCTTCCTCGGTTTTGAGTGGGGAAAAATTATCCTCTACTACCTCGGGAATGAGTTTAAATGCAATGGATGAGGCTAAATTAAAGGCAAAAATAAAAAAAAGAAGTAAAATAAATAATTTTTTAAATAAATATTTTCATTTTATTATTATTATTATAGTTTTATTTATTTTAACCTTAACTTATTTCTATATTATTAAACCTAAATATTTTAAAGCTATGGAAGCAATTGAAGGAAACTTATCTTCACAAAAAGAAATTTATTTAGAACAATTAACTAAATTAAATAACTATAAGAGCTTGGTAAATGCTTATAAAAAAGTTTCACCTGCGGAAATAGAAAAAATAAATAGCATTCTACCAACTAAGTACGAAAAAGAACAACTATTTATAGAGCTAGGCTATGTAATACCTGAAAATGGTTTTCAATTAAATAATTTAACTATCACCGAGAAGAAAACTGATGATGAGGAAGTATCTGACCCTAGGGCTCGTAGAGACCAAGGAGAAGAGGTAAGCGAAACAGACTTTTTACAAAAGTTGCCCAAGGGTGTTGGTTATATTATGATAGATTTAGATATAGCTTTAGTAGATTATAAAAATTTTAAAAGACTTTTAAATATTTTAGAAAATAACATTAAGCTTTTAGATATTTATAAGCTAAGTTTTAACCCTAGCTCTGAGTCAGCTCAGATAAGTGCTGTTAGTTATTATTTAGAAAAAAATCCTTAAATTATGAAAAATTTAAAACTATATTTAATTATTTTTTTAGTTTGTATCCTTATAGGAGGAGGTTTTTTGTTTCTATATAAAGACAACTTAGCTGATATAATGCAAGAAAGAGTTAGTTTAAATGATGAATTTTTATTAATTTCTGGTACGGCAAATAAGCAGGTTAAGGACGCAGAATTAGAAACAGGCTTAATGAATTTAAGTAAATATAAGAAACTAGAAGATAAGGTGCCATTAGAGTTTAAGGAAGAAGAGGTTGAAGTGGGCAGATCAACTAGTAGTTCTAATTATGTTAAACAATTAATATTTTTTAAATCACAACAACCTTAATATATGGCTTCAAAACAAAAAGAGCTACTTAATTTGCTTTTAGCTCAAAACGTAATAAGTTCGGATAAGTATAAAGAATTAAATAAAAAAATTAGTGATAATAAGCAGGAACTGGTTAAAATTTTGTTAAATGATAAAGTTATTGAAGAAGAAAAACTTACTGAATATCGGGCGCAAATTTATGGTTTAGATTACAAAAATCTTTTAAATGCTCAAGCTTCTGAAGATGTTTTAAATTTTATCTCTGAAGATGTTTCTAAAACTTATTCCATTGTTTGTTTTGAAAAAAATAATCAAGAAGCTTCAATTGGCTTAGTTTTACCAAATTTAAAGGCCATGGAAGCAGTTAATTTTTTATCTAAGGAATCTGGTTTAAAAATTAACTATGTTTTAATTTCAAGAAGTAGTTTTAATAAGTTATTTAAACAATATCAAAAAATTGAAGAAGAAATTTCCAGTGCTTTAGAGAGTAGAGCTCAAAGTGAAGGTGAAGGTATTTTGGAAATTGAAGATGATTCTGAGGATTTAGTTGATAGCGCAGATATAGACAGTGCTCCTGTAGCGAAAATTGTTTCAGTAATTATTAGACATGCAGTAGAGGGCGGAGCTTCAGATATTCATATTGAGCCTTTTGAAAAAGAAAGTCGTGTTCGTTATAGGGTAGATGGTATATTGAGAACTTCTTTAGTTTTACCTAAACATATTCATAATGCCGTGGTAGCTCGTATTAAGGTTTTAGCTAAACTAAAATTAGATGAAACCAGGATACCACAAGATGGAAGAATTAGGTTAATAGTTGATGGAAAAAAAATAGACTTTCGTGTTTCTACCTTACCAGTTAGTGGTAGGCATGAGAAAGTGGTAATGCGTATTTTAGATAGCTCAGCCACAACTGTTAAATTAGAGAAATTAGGGTTTAACAAGCATGTTTTAGAGATTATCAATAGAAACATTATTAAAACTAATGGTATTTTCCTTGTAACTGGTCCTACTGGTTCTGGTAAAACTACTACTTTGTATTCACTTTTAAATATTTTAAATCAAGAAGGTGTAAATATCTCTACTCTAGAAGATCCAGTCGAGTATCAGTTAGAGGGAATAAATCAGTCACAAATTAGACCTAAGATAGGCTATACTTTTGGCTCAGGACTACGTTCCTTTTTACGTCAAGATCCTGATATTATCATGGTGGGAGAAATTCGTGATCAAGAAACCGCTGAGTTATCTGTTCATGCCGGATTAACTGGTCACTTTGTTCTTTCTACTTTACACACTAATGATTCAATTAGCACTATACTTCGTTTAACGGATATGGGGGTAGAGCCTTTTCTTCTAGCTTCTACTTTGAAAGTTGCTCTATCTCAGAGATTAACCAGAAAACTGTGTAAATATTGTAAAGAAGAGGTGAGTATTAATGATAAAATTAAGGAAGATTTTATAATTGAGATGAAGGCATTGCCAGAAAAAGTTTGGCAAGAAGAAATGGGAGATAAAAAAATAGAAGATATTGCTAATATGAAAATTTATCAACCTAAGGGTTGTTCTCGTTGTGATAATCTGGGCTATAAGGGAAGGTTAGCTATTTCTGAGGCTATAGAAATTTTAGAATCCTTAAGACTAATGATAGAAAAAGAAGAACATATTGGCCTAGAGGAGGTTAGAAAAACTCAAGATTTTGTAACAATTAAGCAAGATGGTTATCTAAAGATACTGCAAGGTATTACCAGTTTAGATGAAGTTTTGCGGGTAATTACTATTTAATATGCCTATTTATAAGTACAAAGCTAGAAATGTAGAAAAGGGTAAGGTTTCTCGAGGGAATATGGTGGCTTTTAATGAGTCTGATGTTAAAAATAAATTAGCTAAGAAGAATTTAGCTGTTTTAAGTTTAAGTGAAACAACTCATAGTATAGAGACTAAAATTTTGCTTTTTATTAATCCAATTAAAGCTAAGGATTTAGTCATTTTCTTTAGACAGTTTTCAGTTATGATAACTGCTAATGTAACTATTGTAGAGTCTTTAGTTACTTTAGTAGATCAAACTAAAAATGTTACTTTACAAAAATTAATTTCAGAAATCGCCTATGAGGTAGATAGTGGATCTCTTTTATCAGATGCTTTTGCTAAGCGTGGAAGTGTTTTTGGTGAGTTCTATGTTAATATTATTAGGTCTGGAGAAACCTCTGGTAAATTAGATGAAGTTTTAGATTACTTAGCTGATGAAATAGAGAAGAGTTATGAAATGAGCGCTAAGATAAAGAATGCTATGATTTATCCCGCCTTTATTATTTCTGGTTTAGTGGCAGTTGGTATTGTAATGATGGTTTTTGTTATTCCACAGCTTACTGACGTGCTACAAGAGACAGGAACAGAACTGCCTTTATCTACTAAGATAGTTATTGCTGTAGCTGGTTTTTTAGAAAAATATATTATTTATGTATTGATAGCTGGGGCAGGTTTAGGGGTCGCATTTAGATATTTTTTGAAGAGTACTACCGGTAGTAGAATGTTTGATTATTTTAAAGTTCAACTACCTATTTTTGGTAAATTATTTAAGTTAATTTATATTGTTCGTTTCACCAGATCACTTAGTACGCTACTTAGAGGTGGGGTAAGTATTACTAAGAGTTTAGAAATTTCTGCTAAAGTGGTGGAAAATCATGTTTATAAGGCATTAATTTATAAAACCCTAGCTGAGGTAAGTGATGGCAATTCTATAACCTCTGCTTTTGAAGGTTCCAAATATATGCCTAACATGGTAACTCATATGATGTCTATTGGTGAGAGAGCTGGTAAACTAGATGATGTTTTAGATACAATTACTGATTTCTATAGTAAAGAGGTAAACAATATGTTAGCCAATTTAACCACTATATTAGAGCCTTTAATTATGATTGTAATGGCTGTGGGAGTAGGGATTATGGTAGCAGCTGTAATACTACCGATGTATAATTTGGCAGGTAATTTTTAATTATTGAAAAAAACTATTGCATCCATTTTTTAAAAATGCTATAATTAAATTGTTATTGAAAATTAATTATAAATAACTTTTAGAATAAATTTAATTTATATTGAAATAAATTAAAAATAATTATTTAAAAAATATGAAAAAAAAAGGATTTACCTTAATAGAGTTGTTAGTTGTAATTGCCATTATTGGTTTACTTTCAACTTTATCAGTCGTAGCTTTAAATAGCGCTAGACAAAAATCTAGAGATGCTAAACGTGTGGCTGATGTTAAACAAATTCAGACTGCGTTAGAACTTTATTATAATGATAACAATGGTTATCCATCTGCTTTAGCTGAGGGTGAAGAATTATCTGCTAGCAGTATTATTTATATGAATGCCGTTCCTTTTGCTCCTACTCCATTTGACGGAACATGTACTGCTCTAAATAATCCTTACGCATATACCATGCAAGATAGTGGAGCTAGTTATACTATTGACTATTGTTTAGGAGCTAATACAGGAGGAGTTAGTGCAGGTGTAAATGAAGCTACTCCAGCTGGTATTAATTAAAAATAGATTTAAAGATAATAAATTAGTTTAATAAGCTATTAAAATTTATTTTATTATTTAAAAAATATGAAAAAAAAAGGATTTACCTTAATAGAGTTGTTAGTTGTAATTGCCATTATTGGTTTACTTTCAACTTTATCAGTCGTAGCTTTAAATAGCGCTAGACAAAAATCTAGAGATGCTAAACGTGTGGCTGATGTTAAACAAATTCAGACCGCACTAGAGTTTTATTATAATGATATAAATAGTTATCCAGCTACACTTAATGTAGTTTCGGGTGGTGAATTAGCTTCAGGTTCAGGAGCAACAAAAATTATTTATATGGGAACTGTTCCTACAGCTCCTACTCCATTTGACGGAACATGTACTGCTCTAAATAATCCTTACGCATATATCATGCAAGATAGTGGAGCTAGTTATACCCTGGCCTATTGTCTAGGGGCTGACACAGGAGAGGTTTCTTCAGGGGTACATACTGCTAATCCAGCTGGTATTCATTAGTTTATTTTAATTATTTAAATAGTTACAAGATAAAAAATCATTGTTAAGACAATGGTTTTTTTGTATTTTTATGTTATAATAAAAATAATTAAATTAAGTTTTAAATTTAAATTTTCTTAATTTTATGAAGCTAGTAAAATTAAATTCTACTGATAGACATAAATTAAATTCCTTTGTTTCAAAAAATGATAGATCACAGTTTTTACAAAGCTTCTATTGGCAAAATATAGTTAAGCTGGAAAATAAAGAAACAAATATCTTGGCTGTAGTAGATAGTGATAATAATTATCTTTTAAGTTCACTTCTTATAACTGAAAAAAATCGTTTTGTGAGTTATTATTACTGTCCTAGAGGGCCAATAGTTTGTCAGGAGTTGCTACAAGATAAAGATAGACTAAAAAAAGTTATATTTTTTTGGGAGAAAGAAGTCCAAAAGGTTTTAAATAAAGAAGCTTCATTTATTCGTATTGAACCCGATTTCCATTATGAAAGTAGGTTTAAAAAAGAAAAAACTTTAGCTATTCAAGCAGAGAAGACTTTACTTACAGATCTCAGTCAAAGTAAGGAAGAAATTTTAAAAAATATGCATCAGAAAACTAGATATAATATTAGATTAAGTCAAAAAAGAGGAGTTGAGGTAAAAGAGGGTAGAGATAAAAAAGATATAGATAAATTTTGGAAATTACTCAATACCACGGGGGAGAGAAATAATTTTGGACTTCACTCTAAAGATCATTATGAAAAAATTATTAAAGGTGGTGATGATAAAGTTAGTTTACTTTTAGCTTATCACGGAGATGAAGTTTTGGCGGGTGGACTATTTTCTTTTTTTGGAGATCAAGCAGTTTACCTTCACGGAGCATCTTCTAGTAGTAAAAGAAATTTAATGGCCCCACAAGCTCTACAGTGGGAGGCTATATTAAAGTCTAAGGAAAGGGGTTTAAAGTATTATGATTTTGGAGGAATTAGTGAAAAGTTGTGGCCAGGGGTAACAAGATTTAAATTAGGTTTTTCTGATTTAAAATATAACTATCCAGGAACTTTTGATCTTATTTTAAATGAGAAAAAATATTTAATCTATAAGTTTATCAGGAAAATTAGAAGAAAGTTAAGGTTTTAAAATTATGATTGAAATAAATAATGATAATAAAGAAAAGATTAACTCTGCGCTTTTAGTTAGTTTAGGAACTTTTGTTTTAAGTAAATACGACTTGTCCTCTAGTTTAGTTTCAGTAGCTTTCGTCTCTGGTGAGAGAATGAAGAGTTTAAATTATTCTTATCGTGATTTAAATAAGGAAACTGATGTTTTGTCCTTTTGTAGCTCTAAAGAAGAAAAAAATAAAGAAAATTTTTTAGGAGAAGTAGTTTTAAATTATAGTCAAATAAAAAGACAAGCCAAGGAATTAAATAATAGTTTTGAGCATGAGTTGGCTTTTATTTATATTCATGGATTGCTGCATCTTTTAGGGTATAGTGACGAGAGAGAGGGCGATAGAGTTAAGATGATAGAATTAGGAAATAGAATACTTCTTGAGTTTGAAAGACTTTAAATATATTATGAATTTTTTTAAGAGAAAAAATAAATTTAAAAAATTATTTAATAAAAGAAAAAAACATTTTTTGATGTTTTTTGTAGTTTTTATATTGTTTTTAGTATCTCTAAGTTTATTTATAAATCCTGGTAGTTTTGGATTCTTAGTAAAAGGAGCATCAGGTTCGGATATAAATAATTTATCTGGTTTTGCTAAAGTGTTAGATGACGGCACGGAAAGTTCTTGGATAAGTTTTAATTGTATTAGTGATCCTTTCATAGGAGGACAAAATATTTTTACTTTTACTTTTCCACTATTTTTTTCCTTTCCTAGTTGTCAGGAGAGTGATTATGGTGTAAATATTGAGCCTGATGGTAGCTTTACAGGTTTTGCATTGTCAGATAAATATGGTTATATAGATTTTGCTCCAGCAGGATCGCCGCAAATGCCTCAGTATAGTTCTTCAACGGGGCTCATAACTGGTTTTGCTAAAATAACAGATTTAGGTGAAAGTGGTTGGCTTAGATTGCATGAAGAAATTGGTCAAACTTATGACGGTGTAAGCGTAGATGATTATAATGGAGATTTACGCGGCTATGCTTATAATGAAACTATTGGTTGGATTAGTTTTAATTGTGATGATGAGAGCGTGTGTGGTACTTCAGAGTATAAAGTTAATTATTATAGACCATTAATTGCTAACGATTTATCAGCTCCTAATTGGAGTATAGCTCAAGCTTGTGAAACTAGATTACATCATAAGGCTGTGTTACGTTGGGATTTTACAGGAGACCCTCAAACTGCTTATCAAATTATTGTAGATAATGATCCAATTATAGATGATGATGAACCTATTTATAATACAGGTAAAAGAATAAGTGAAAGTAGTCAGTATGTTTGTCCTAATTCAGGTGATTCATGTGAATTAGCTAGAGAAATAATCTATAGTCATAGCGATTCTTATTATTGGTGGATAAAACTTTGGGATACTCATAATGTAGAGACTGAGTGGGTCCAATTTAATACCACCCTAGGTCACGTATTAACAGACAATGTAGTTGAAAATAATACTGAGAGCTCTAATCCAAATTTAACCTTCACCACCTTTAAACATGCTATGCCAATAGTTAAATTTACTTGGGAGCCAGAAGAAATTAACATGGGAGATGCTATAAATTTTAATAGTAATGACTCAGGTTCTTATTTGGATGATTATTATGGAGGAGAATATTATAATGCGTGTGACCCAACTACAAATCCTTG
>Ga0307991_1002016_pt1 | contig 13921 bp, 9 predicted proteins | sample EllFjometagen131_FD_203146 | JGI IMG/M metagenome (GOLD analysis project Ga0307991, IMG submission 203146) | Marine microbial communities from Ellis Fjord, Antarctic Ocean - #131 | ecosystem: Environmental > Aquatic > Marine > Unclassified | place: Southern Ocean | collected 2014-10-08
CCAAAGGAACAAAACTGAAGATTGAGAATCCACCATTAGTTGGCGACCATAATCTAATAAACATTGAAGTAGCTTTGAAAGCTGTAGAAATATTTGGTATTGAAAGAAGTGTGGCAATAAATTCACTATCTAGTTTTAAAGGTTTGCCTCACAGGTTAGAGAATATTGGAATATTTGGTGGAATAATATTTGTAAACGACAGTATATCAACAATTCCTGAATCAACTATTGCAGCAGTAAATGCTCTTCCGGAAGTTGACACTATAATACTTGGTGGTTGGGATCGTGGTTTGGATTATAAAGGATTGATAGAGTTTTTGACAACTTCCGATATTAATAATTTTATTTTCCTTGGAAAAGCAGGCGATAGGATGTATGATGTTTTTAATATTAAGAATGTTAAGAATTTATTTAAGGCTGATTCAATTGAGAGTGCTTTTAAAATTATAGCTAAAAATGCAGCCAAAGGCAGAATTTGTTTGCTATCGCCGGCAGCGGCAAGTTACGACCAGTTTCATAATTTTGAACATCGGGGAGATGCATTTAGGGAGTTGGCTATGAAACTTTAAGAGGATTTTTATATTCTGCATTGTAATTATGTTAACCTAATTATAAATTAACATTTCATTTTAAGTCGTTTTTCTTAGTTTTGTAAGTTACTGATAAGAAGTAGGAATTATGCTAAAGTCTTTATCAATAAATAATTATGCTTTAATTGAGAATCTTGAAATCAATTTTAATGATGGGTTTTCAGTAATAACCGGCGAAACAGGAGCCGGTAAATCTATAATTCTGGGAGCTTTATCCTTGATTCTTGGAAAAAGAGCAGATTTGAATGTGTTGAAGGATAAGTCAAAGAAGTGTATTATAGAAGGTGTTTTTGATAATAGAAGTTTGTGGGTAAAGCAGTTTTTTACAGATAATGACCTTGATTATGATGACCAAACAATTATAAGACGTGAGATACTTCCTTCAGGAATGTCCAGAGCTTTTATAAATGATACTCCGGTTAATCTTACACTTCTTAGTTCACTTGGAAATAAGTTCGTTAATATACTCTCTCAAAATCAAACACTAAAGTTAAATGATGCTTCTTTCCAGCTAAATGTATTGGATGATTTTATTAATAAGCCGCATTTTTTAGAAGATTATAAAAAAGTATACAACGAATATCTTTCACTATCTGTCAGGTTAAAGCGGTTGCTTGAAGAAAACGAGCAGGCTGTAAAAGATGAGGACTATTTTAAGTATCAGTTCGAGGAGTTGGATAATGCATCACTTAATGTTGATACTGTTGCCAAGTTTGAAGCCAGAGTGCAATTTCTTGAACATTCTGAAGAAATCAAGTTATCATTATCAGGTGCAGAATCAATTTTGAATAATGATAATAATGCTGTAATTGATAGTTTGGCGAACCTGGGAAAAATGATTGGGAATATTAATTCATTTTTGCCAGCTAGTAAAGAAATATCAAAACGGATAGATAGTGTATCTATTGAGTTAAAGGATATATTATCTGAAATAGAGGCATTAAATACCGATGATGATTTTGATCCATCAGAATTACAACTTGTTAGCGATAAACTAAGTTTGGTTTATTGTACTTAACATATAATTTGGTTTTGGCCGGGTTTGGGTATATGCTTACTGCATTTTTATTATTAGCATACTCCCCTGTACCCAAACACATATAGGTTTGAACCACCAAACTATCGCTCCATGCGCTTGTGCCACAATCATTGGTGCTACTAAACATTCTATTCACTCAGTTTTTTATCCATTTACCGGTTTCAATGGTTTTGTTTTTATCATTTAGTATTCTGTAAAAATATACTCCTGAATTTAAGTTGCGTGTGTTTAAAGTTATGTTTTGATTAGTAATTTTGTGACTTATGGTTTGCTGCCCATTATTATTATAAAGCTCAATTGTCAGATTATTCTGCAAAGTTTTTACATATATTAAATCATTTCCGGGATTTGGATAAATGAGTGTTTCTTTTGTAACTTCCGGAATGTTATATGCCCAAGTTATTAAGCCGTCTTCATCTACTTTTAATATATAAACATCTCTTTCCATATTTTGTGTTTGGTAATCGTAACGGCTACCTGCCATTACGCAACCACCATCCTGAGTTGCAAGTATCGACATTAAAAGGTAACATGCATCACCACCATAGTATTTTTGCCATTTCAAATTCAGATTTTCATCAATTTTATTAAAAAGTAACCATGAAGGGATACTTGAGAAATAGGGGTATGTAAGGTTTGCTGTACCACCGTAGTATATATTATCAATTTCCATAAAATCCATAGTATTATGATTCCCTGGATAATCATTGGTGTCAATTTTCCCAAAATCATTACTCATTAGTAAGTTGTTTTGTAGATCTGTCTTTATAACACCTAACTGAAAATCATCGTTATTTTCAAAGAGTATTTTTTTGCCAGCTATAACTAACGAAGTATCATTTATTTTTTTCACTGTTGTTAGATCACCCAAATACCAAGGAATAGTATAGCTATCAATTAGCTCAAAGTCACTATTTAACTCATTACAATAGCATATGGTTTTTTGCAATGAAGAAGAAGTGTAAACCCTGTATTTATTTTGTTCGATTTCAATTAAATCATAAACTCCAATAATGCCATTTCCGTAATTTTCCAAATTTTTAAGTTGAATAAGTTCGCCATTTTGGTTTATTTCATAAATAATTAGTTTTGTATTTGGCGGATTAGTTTCATAAGGCATAACAGATACTATATTACCCTCAGAATTATAGATTGAGTATGAATAAACAGTTACCACTCTACCATCAACAGGTAATTTACTATCTAATATTAAATTAAAATCAGCATCAAATTTTGTTACCCAAAAATAGAATTCTGAATTTTCTTCCCAGTACCCAAATGCATAAAATTGGTCATCTTCACTTTTTAACAATGAAAAAAGGTCACATTTGCTATTAACTGCATTGAGTATTTTAACAGAATCAATAATATCCCCATTTTGATTTAGTTTTAGTATTTCAGCATATTGATTATTCCATATTGTAACAATAATATTCCCTTGGCTATCTTCAATCATTGCACCAGGTACTTGATCTTGGTCACCTTTTAGGTGAAATTCAAATGTACTTTGACTATAAAGTGTAAAACTTATAAATAATAGTAAGAATAGTATTTGTATTATCTTTTTCATTGTACTTTATATTTTTAATATTGAGAAGGATGAACCCCCCCATATTGCGCTCGTTTGCAACGAGTGCTTTAATATTAGTAATAACCGTAATTCTATTACATTTTTCATTGTCATAAGATATTGTTTATTAATTGAACCTTTCAGGATGAAAAAACCTGAAAGGTTAGACTCAATTATTCAACAACAACTTTACTAACACCCACAATATTACCATTAACAACAACTTTCACAAAATACAAACCTGTTACCCAATTGGTTACATCAATGCAACTTTTCAGGTTACTATCAACCTGAATGGTTGAAGCAAGCCTGCCAAACATGTTATACACCTCAACGGTTGCTGTTGAACCATAGTTTGGTTTATTGTACCTAATATATAATTTGGTTCTGGTCGGGTTTGGGTATATGCTTACAGCATTATTATCATCATAATACTCTGGGTTACCCAAACACATATAGGTATCTACTATCAAACTATCACTCCATGCACTTGTACCACAATCGTTGGTGCTACGTACTTTTATTGTTGCGTGTCCTTGGTAAGTTGGACTCCAATGTATTATAGCAGTAAGGCTATCCGGCTGCAACGTTCCTGCTTCTTCGGGCGTAAGCTCCCACTCGTATGCCCATGCACCATTGGCAAATTGGGTTAAGTATGTTGTAATGCTATCGGTATTTACGCAAAGTTGGTCTTTGCCGGTTGGTTTTTGGGGTGTTGTTGGTTGGTATTGGGAGCAGTCTTTTATTTGGAAAACCCAGGCGTCTTTAGGATCTTCGCCATCTGGATTAATTAAACATTCCACATCTCCCGATAACCTACTTGCTGCGCAGGTAATTGCATAATTGTAATCATCAATTTTTGTTACTTGATGGCCGTTAAAAAAAGTTTCATGATAAGAGCTGCCAAAACATTGTTGCCATTGCAATTCTCCCATATTATTTATTTTAACAACCCATATATCGGCGTAAAAACCATATGGGTCGTGATTGCCAACTACATCACCATCAATAGACCCTGCAGCCCCAAAAATCATATAACCGCCATCTATGGTTGTAAAGATATTATCAGAGGAATCAATATGAGTCCCTCCTAAACAACTTTGCCAAATTATATTTCCATCAAAATCTATTTTTATAACCCATACATCCGACTTATAAATACCAGGAACAGCAATATGCAAGCCTGATGCATCCATGTCGTTCGAATTAGTATGTCCGGATATTACATATCCTCCATCAACTTCTATTATATCCATACCTTGTTCCCAATTGCTTCCTCCGTAACAAAATTGTCTGATAATATTACCAACTGTATCAATTTCAACCAACCATATATCTCTTTGCTCCGGGTCATCATCCTTTTGGCAGGTAATCATACCCCCACTTTCTTTAAAACTCCCAAGCAGCATATAGGTATCGTCTGAAGTATGTATAATTTTTAACAATTCATCTGCCCCATGATTACCATAGCTTTTTTCCCAAAGTATTTTTCCAAATTGATCTATTCGGCAAAGCCAAGCATCATTATTACCATAATGTGTACTTATATCAACCCCGCCTACAAAAAATCTAGCTAACAATAACAAACCCCCATCTTCTGTTACAATTGCATCTTGTAGTGAAGTAGGGCTATTGGATCCGTAACACTCTTCCCAAATAATATTGCGAGAACTGTCAATTTTAACAACCCAAATAGGTTTGTTGTCATGGTCGTTTGATTGTACATCACCATCAGTTGAATTTGTGCCACCAAGTAAATAGTATTCGTTGTTTGGTAGTTCAATTATTTTTTTAAAGCTTTCTCCACTACTTCCTCCAAAGCATTTTTCCCAAATTAAATTCCCAAGAGTATCGAGTTCAACTAACCAAGCATCCGCTCCTCCATGATAATTGGAAATGTATGGAGCATTTTTCCCAATTGCAGTGCATGTTAAAAAACCATCGTTCGTTGCAATAATGCAATATGGTTGATCTCCTACATCAGTACCCAAACATTTCTGCCACACAATATCCAATTGCTGTGAGAAAATGGTATTTGAAGTAAAAAACAAACTTATAAATATATATATATATGCTTTCATTGTAGTGCAATTTTAAGTAAATCAGGCTGTGCAAAACACAACCTGATTTATAAGTTAAGTTATTTAGAAATTACTATTTTACCGGTACTCGAAAAGCCAATTGCTTGTAAGGTGTATAAATAAACACCGTTTGGTATATTTCGTGTATCCCAAAGCTTTGCACCTTTGCTGCCTGTAATAGTTAATCTACTAATAAATTTCCCAGATATATCGGTAATTATTATTTCGCCCATGCTTGCATTAGTTGGTAAAGTATAGTTAAATTGCACCCAATTACTTGCAGGGTTAGGTTTAGCTGTAATATTAAGTCCCATGGTATTACTAGTATTTTGATTAATAATAGCTGTATTTTTCATAACAGCAGTATCGTTAATGTATTGGCAATCGCAATAATTATAACCATAAGCATACTCGAGTAAATTACGAGCTTGTGATTTTGCACTTGATGAGGTTGAGTCGGCAATCCACACTAAATTATCAAGTTCGGTATTATTAAGCTGATTTATATTTCTGCCATCATTTTGTAAAGTTATATGCAAGTTAATAATATAACTGTAATTATTATGATTATCGAGTTCGTTGCCCTCTAATTCGTACAGCTCGGGTAACATATTTAGCAAAGTTAGTGCATCGTCTATATTACCATCGTTTAAGTATGAGTTAATTATTTGTTTGTCGGCTTCGAGGCTGTTTAAATCACTTAACCAGTTCCTGTAATCCAATTTGTCAACTATGGTGTCAGCAAGTATGCTTCTTATAATATCTTGAACTGCCTTGGTTTTTGCCGTATGATAAGTTGCCATATCGTGTAACAACACTGTTTTATAAGTACTACCGTTGGAAAGTTGCTTTAATAAAGAAATCATGTAATTGGGTAGTGGTTCTTCTTTATTTTCAAGATAGTTAGTCATTTCAGCTTCTCTCATTTCATCTGGGTTTGCAGCCATAATGTCGAAAATAGCAGATTCGGGTAGTACATCTGTTTTGTCAGCCACTTCCATCAAAACTTCTTTCGACAAATGAGGAGAATCGCCAAGTAGTTGAGTTCTTAAAGCCCACATATCATTTGGCGTGGCAGTTTGTATATCAAGCAGCTCACTTGTTGTATTGCCACCATCGGCAAGGTTATTGTATATGATTTCTACATTATTGTAATCCGATAAGCCTGTGGCATAATCTGTTTCAACCTGCTGTCTAGTATCTTCGCTAAGCTTAATATCCCCTCCTCCTCCGTAATGTGATGGGCATAAGTTGGCGGGAGCAAAAAACTTTTGAAAATACTGTCCCGGTTCAAGTTCATATATTCTGATAGGATCTTCATCGGGTAAGTTCTCACAATAATACCAGTTTATTAATTGTTCGCCTTCATTACTAAAATGCCAGGTGGCATCAGTCGAAAATGTATTACCCGATGCAAGTACATTATTTATGCCGTGTTGTGAGTGAATCATTGCAGGGTGATCATAATCACCTGTAACAATAAAATCCACATTATTATCATCATTGGTATTGCATTCGTATTTAACACCGTATTCATCTGCTATGCGATATCTATTCATCCCATAAGCATAATTACCATAGCTCAATCCATCAAAGTCATTATTGTAAATAACATCAACGTTAGAGGGACACTCAAAAACTCTTATGCCGGTATAGTATCCTTCATCGGCACCGGAAAATTTAGAGAAGTTATTATCTTCAATAGCAAACCCAACTGATGAATGAACATCAATACCATAGCTATACGAGTTACCATCGCACAGCTCTTTGCTAACAGTATTATATCCTATTTCAAAATCGCTATCAACAATAACTGCATTATCTACAGATGAAACATAAACACCCGTACTATTATTAACAAAGTTTGAAGTAAAAACGCTAAATGTGTTATTCGTTTTTCCACCAGAAGTAGCACGAATACCATTGTAAAACCCGGTAAAATTACATTTGTTGTACGAATCGCAGGGTATTGTATTTGTAAGGCAAATAGGCGCCACTCTAAAACCGGCATCAAGGGCACTAATACCAACGTTATAGTTAGAAATACCCTCGGTAGCACTCATGCTAAAATCGCAACCTTCAAAGTCAATGCCTTTAACATATGCTAAATCGGCATGTTTATAAAATATATAGTCGTCCACTATGTAGCTATTATTTAAATCAAAGGTACAATTTCTAAAATAACTAAGGTTATTTACTTCTACTGTGGTATTCCAAGGGTCGTAATTTGTATAATTATTGGCATGTATCGATTTTGAATTATTGATAAAATACGAATCCCTGGCCTGTACTATTCCGCCGGTTGAGTTATAATTACCCGGGTTCCATAGCTCAACCGCCGATACTGCATTTTCAATAACAGAACTATTTTCTATAATAAGTGTCCCTTGTGCACATGGATTTCCCGGATAGCTGTATTGATGTTGCCACTCTACACCCCAAACCTGTATGCCTTGCCATTTATCATTACAAGCAGTGTAATCGGTTAGGGTAGTGTTGTTTAATATTAATTTAGCCCCGGGTTCAATAATAATATTTGCATCAGGGCCAAATTGTATAGTTGAGTTGATAATTGTTAGTTCAACACCTTGTACAATTTTGAAACCGTGTAAGTATGATTCATTTATGTTTGGCCATTCTACAATTGTACCTGTCACTTCGATATCTTCTTCGGGATGAGTGTAACCGCTATTATCAATATCAATAAAAAACTGTCCTTGTATTTCGTTGGCAGTAGGTTGTGCATTATCAGTTATTATGTAGTCGTAATAGCCTTTAGTTAAGCCATCAGCTTCAAAGTAGCCATCTTCATACCATGTAAAATCAACGCCTACGCACTCAATATTATATGCATCATTAGGCGGATTGAAAGGAACACCCCCTGAAACGTAAATTTTAACTTCACCATCATAAGCATTGGGGCATGATTCTTCAATTGGAATAACATCCACAGTGAGAACTGAATATGTGTTGCTGTTTTCGGGGAGGATGTAGTAGGTTAGGTCATCAAATACTTTGATTGTTGATACTGCACCATAAGGAAATGTAAAAACATCTTCATATTCAAAATTTCCGGCATTAGAGCCAACCTGCATAATTCTGCCCAATATAGTGCCATCATTCGATACCCCATATATATTACCATCGGGTGCAGTTTGTAGGAATGTTCTTTGAAAATCATTATTGATAAGAGCTGGTAGTATAACAGCACCTGTGTTGTAGTTTACTTTTACTATTCCTGCTTCGCATGAAGCATAAAGTATATTATCCTCAAATGTTGAAAACTCAATTCCGCCTATACGGCCCATATCAAGATTAATTTTTTGAGCGTTTCCATCATTTACAACGATAATTTCGGTTACAATTTGGTTATAATTTGGAGATTCGTTTTTAGTGCCATGAATAAATGCAATTATTGTATTGTTGTTGTTATCATCTATCTTTAATTCCATATTGTAAGCGTCGAAATCATATTCATCGAAACCTGCTGTATTTTTATCAATGATTAGTTCCAAATATTCCATACCGGTAGAAGTAATTTCCCATTTTCGTAAGCCGGCATAACTAGCTGGTGTTGGCTGATTAACTTTACTAGTTGAAGCATAAATATACCTTGGTGAAATTTCTTTAGGTGTAATTGCAAAAGCAGTATATCCATGAATACCTCCACGGATTTCCACAATATCAAAATCTTGTACATGATTGTTTTCTAATATTATTTCATTATAGCAAAAATGAAAGTCTGTTGTTCTATTAGATATGTTATCTCCCGTATAGAAACAATAATATCTTTCAGGATCACCGGGTTTTTTTATAATCTGGTATTCAGGCTGCATGTATGGGTAGCTTGTAGTTACCCAATCGGTTGCAGTATATTGGTCACACATAGTTTCTCCAAGCACATAAAAGTCAAGATCATAATTATCATTGTACCCGCCTGCAGAAAATTCTTGAGGATTATGTAATGCCGATAGAAGTGATGAATTTAAGATAATCCCGCTTTCACTAAATGTTAATTCATTTGTTATTGCACCGTAACCAGCGCTGTGCGTAGGCACAACCCACTTACCAAACATTTGTTGAGCGTTTAAATTATTTACTATGCCAATTATCAGCATAATAAAAATAATAATTGTATATTTTTTCATTATTTTTTAGTTTATTTAATTTAATAGGTTAACTGATTGTTGGTATTGGCTAATGGTTTATATCAAATTAAGGTGGGCGGTGGACTAATAAACTGTGTATGTATATAGTTATGGCAGCTAAAGTATAGTAATATACTTCATTAAATATGTTACCTTTAGCAGATTTAGAAGCTTCGTTATATGAAATAATATTCATCATATGGTGGTTAATAAGTTCTTCTACTTATTAGTACCGAAAAAACTTTTTTTTATACCTATTTCATGTATTTTTTTTAAAGAAGGGTGCAATTTGTAATAGTTTTAACAATAATGGGAGGTGATAATAGTCGTTTCTTCTCTACTAAAGGAAAAAATAATTAAAAATGGAATAATTCGTATTTTAGCAGAAAAAAATAATGATCGATAAGGATAGAATATCTGAGATAGTTAAGAAGTGTGCTTCCGGGTATAATCCTGATGAAAATAAGATTTACGATTGATTATAATAAAAAATATTGACGAGTAAGAAGTAGGAACTATGCTAAAGTCTTTATCAATAAATAATTATGCTTTAATTGAGAATCTTGAAATCAATTTTAATGATGGATTTTCAGTAATAACCGGCGAAACTGGGGCTGGTAAATCTATAATTTTGGGAGCTCTTTCTTTAATTCTTGGAAAAAGAGCAGATTTGAATGTACTAAAGGATAAATCAAAGAAGTGTATTATAGAAGGCGTTTTTGATAATAGAAGTTTGTGGGTACAGCAGTTTTTTACAGATAATGACCTTGATTATGATGACCAAACAATTATCAGGCGTGAGATACTTCCCTCTGGAAAGTCCAGAGCATTTATAAATGATACTCCGGTTAATTTGGCTCTTCTTAGTTCTCTTGGGAATAAGTTCGTTAATATACACTCTCAGAATCAAACTCTAAAGTTAAATGATGCTTCTTTCCAATTGAATGTATTGGATGATTTTATTAATAAACCACATTTTTTAGAAGATTATAAAAAAGTATATAACAAGTATCTTTCATTATCTGCCAGGTTAACGAAGATGATTGAAGAAAACACTCAGGCAGTGAAAGATGAGGATTATTTTAAGTATCAGTTTGAGGAGTTGGATAATGTATCACTTAATGTTGAAACTGTTGCCAAGTTTGAAGCCAGAGTGCAATTTCTTGAACATGCTGAAGAAATAAAGTTATCATTATCAGGTGCAGAATCAATTTTGAATAATGATAATAATGCTGTGATTGATAGTTTGGTGAACCTGGGAAAAATAATAGGGAATATTAATTCGTTTTTGCCAGCTAGTAAAGAAATATCAAAACGGATAGATAGTGTATCTATTGAGTTAAAGGACATATTATCTGAAATAGAGTCGTTAAACAATGCTGATGATTTTGATCCATCAGAATTACAACTTGTTAGCGATAAACTTAGTTTGGTTTACTCATTGGTTCAAAAGCATCATGTTAATACAGTTAAGGAGCTAATAGTTATTAAAAATGAATATGAAAAAAAGCTACTGAGCATTAGTACTTTAGATGAGGAAATAGAGAGTGTTAAAAGACAGCTTTCTATGGTTGAAGAAAACTTAAATAAGAAAGCCGGAGTTTTACATAATGAGCGCATTAACGGAAGTGAAAAATTTTCATCTGCCGTAATACGAATATTGAAACAAGTGGGGATGAAGGACGCCGGCTTCATTGTTATTGTCGAACAACTAGATGAATTTAGTAGTGTCGGTAATGATAAGGTACAGTTTATGTTTAATGCTAATCTGGGTATTGAACCGGGAGAGATAAGTAAGGTTGCTTCGGGTGGTGAGCTTTCAAGATTGATGTTAGCTATAAAATCGTTGATAAACAAGGAGCAAATGCTTCCTACAGTAGTTTTTGATGAAATAGATTCGGGTGTTTCAGGTGAAATAGCAGGAAAAGTTGGAAGCATCATCAGGAACATGGCTAAAAAGCATCAGGTTATTTCAATTACTCATCTTCCTCAAATTGCTTCAAAAGCTGACTATCATTATAATGTATATAAACAGGCTAAAAATAATTCAACTATAACAACAATTAGTTTGCTTAATGATGATGGTAGAGTGGAGGAGTTGGCTAAAATGTTAAGTAATGAGAGGGTTACCGAAACTGCTTTAAATGTAGCCAGAGAGTTGATGAGTGACTAATTAATAAAAGGAAATGTTTAGGGTTTGTTTTTCTGAATATTGAATCAATAAACAATAAACAATAACCAATAAAAAAGGGTAAGCTACTCACATCGCACCGCTACAACCACCTACCCTTGCTACCTTCCGGTCCTGGGGGAATTCAGTGGGAGCTGGTCGTATGAGACTTACCCGCGGCAAAAGTAAGTATTGTATCAATATAAATCAATAAATTAAAAAAAAATAATTAGTTTTACCTAAATTTAATTGTTAGCAATAATGTTTTTTAGATCTGTAATATTACTTACACTCATTGGCATAGCACTTGGATTGTTTGTTGGTATGTTAGATTCCTTTTTACACTTTGTAAATATTGAAGGATTTAAAGTGGTGAATATTATAGTTTTTGTGTTGTTTTTTGTGGGGGTATACTGGTCGGTTGCATTTCTTAGAGAAAGACTTAAGAACGGGATTATCAGTTACATGGGTGCATTTAGGAATACCCTATATGTTGGTATTGTTGCAGCTATAATTATCTCTACAGTAAGGTATGTTTTTTTGACATATATTATAAAGATAGATATAACTGAAATACTTGATCATACGAAAGAGTCGATGTTAAATCGGTATAGTTTGTATTCAGATGAAATAATAAAAAACAGACTGTCATTTATTGAATTCTCATATGATCCCATTGTTTCATCACTATTGTACTTTGGGTATTATTTAGTATTTGTTATAGTATTTGCATTTTTTGCATCCTTTATTTTAAGAAGGATTGACAGAAATATATCAATATAATTTTTAAACTAAAACTTTATATCATGGAAGAAAAACAGAAATCCGCTTTTATGCCCTCTCTAATGCCCGGTATCTATTTGGGCTTTGTATTAATTATTTATAGTTTATTGATGTTTTTACTTGATGTTGACCGTGAATCATACATCAATTACTTTTCTTACGTAATTCTGGCAGCAGGATTATACTGGTCAATTGTCTCATTTCGTGACAAACAATTAGGTGGTTATATTGAATTTGGTAAAGCATTTAGTGCAGGCTTTTATACTGGTTTATTTGCTGCAGTTATAGCAGGAATATTTCTTTATATATATGTTCAGTATATTGATCTCGGCATGATTGATGAGATACTTATTAATGCAGAAGAAAGTATGCTGGAACAAAACCCCGATATGTCAAATGAGCAGATCGATCAAGGATTAGCTATGACTGAAACATTTACTTCACCAGTAATGATGGGTGTTTTTGGTTTTATTGCCAACGTTATTGTTTCAGCTATTCTTTCATTAATAATTGCTATCTTTGCCAAGCGAGAAAATAAGCAAGTTGCATAGCAAAAACTGCATAGAATGGATATTTCGGTAGTAATTCCGTTATATAACGAAGAAGAATCTCTTAAGGAACTGAATGATTGGATTGTACATGTTATGCAATCCAATCATTTTTCTTTTGAAATTATTTATATTGATGATGGTTCATTTGATGATTCATGGAAAATTATTCGTGAGTTATCGAATGAAAGTACAGATATTAAGGGAATTATGTTCCGAAGAAATTATGGCAAATCGGCTGCTCTAAATGAAGGATTTAAAATTGCGTGTGGTGATGTTGTAATTACAATGGACTCAGATCTACAGGATAGTCCCGATGAAATCCCGGGTCTATTCAAGATGATTAGAGAAGAAAATCTTGATATTGTTTCAGGTTGGAAGAAAAAAAGGTATGATTCGACTTTAGCTAAAAATATTCCTTCTAAAATATTTAATTGGACTTCACGAAGGCTTTTTGGATCTAAATTACACGATATGAACTGTGGTCTTAAAGCCTATAAACTTGAAGTTGTTAAAAATATTGAGGTTTATGGCGAAATGCACAGGTATATTCCAATTATCGCAAAAGCAGCAGGTTTTACAAAAATTGGCGAAAAAGTTGTTGTACACCAGAAGCGTAAATATGGTGTAACAAAATTTGGCTTCGATAGGTTTATTAAAGGATATTTAGATTTACTTTCAATAAACTTTGTCTCAAAATATGCACAAAGACCAATGCATTTTTTTGGTGCCCTTGGCAGTTTAATATTTTTTATTGGATTGATTATCGCATCATATCTGGCTTATGCTAAATTTTTTATGGATGGTTATAGGATGACAGAGCGCCCATTATTTTATTTTGGACTTCTTGCCATGATTATTGGTACTCAATTGTTTTTAACCGGTTTTTTAGCTGAGATGATTTCACGTGTTTCACGCGAAAAACTAAACTATCAGGTACGTGAGAGATTGAATATTGAATAAATTAAATAATATAGAGGCAGCAAATTTAT
>Ga0307991_1002017_pt1 | contig 13918 bp, 6 predicted proteins | sample EllFjometagen131_FD_203146 | JGI IMG/M metagenome (GOLD analysis project Ga0307991, IMG submission 203146) | Marine microbial communities from Ellis Fjord, Antarctic Ocean - #131 | ecosystem: Environmental > Aquatic > Marine > Unclassified | place: Southern Ocean | collected 2014-10-08
TACCAACAACGTGTACAATTTTCTTAGACATCTCGATTTTCCCCTACTTTTTTTGGTCGATAAGCTCTTTTAGGAGTGTCATTTCCTGATTTAAATGATCCACTTTTTTATTCATATACCAGATAAAACCGAAAATTCCCAGCCATATAAATCCATAGGCTAGAAATTGTAAGTCGTCAAAGTAATCCGGACAAGATCGCTTAAAAAATAAGAGACACTTTCCTGTGCATCCAACATATTAAGCAAATACTGCGGTTTCAACTCTAAAGTAGACTCAGTTATCATTTTATCGAAAAATATGTACCCTCACACAACCCACGGAGCAACGGTGAAACAGGAGGGGAGGGGCAGAAGCAACAACTGTATGAGACTACTGTTTTTGGAGGAGTGAGAGTGACGAAAAACGCCCCGATAAATCGAGGCGTAATGGTGGCCAGGGACGGAATTGAACCGCCGACACGGGGATTTTCAGTCCCATTGTTGGTTTCCGTAAGTGTTTGTGTATCAGCGTGTTGCAGAGGTGAGTGATTTTGCGTGTGCAGTATATGTGCAACAAGTAAGTGCTTTGTTTATGAGACCGCTAAATAGTGCCTTAGTAATGAGACACCCTTTTTGAGACGAAGGTGCTCTCTGTATTATGCTGACTTAATCTAATAGAGACCATACTATCGTTAATAGTGGGTAAAGTAATTTCAGTACCTAACCAGTCCTTATATAGCAAGAACTTACGAGTATTTGTTGCTGTTCGGAGGGATCAGGACTGCGGCATCAAGCAATAGACACCTCGATCTGCCAAATACTTCTCGACGCTTTCCCGGCACCCGTCGACACGCCCCACGAACTCTGGAGGACTGATCCCTTTTTGTGAATAGCTGCCGTCAAGCACCAACCGAGTCACCGCTGTACAGGTGTACCCGGTCGTCCTAGCCATAGAGAGTGCCCCTGTCACAGGATCGTATTCATCGCACATGTAATAGCTGTAGGTAGCCGATTTTCCGTTCTCCTCGCCAGAGATCACCAGCTTCATGATAGTGAGATCGGCCTCGCCCGGTTCGTATTTCCAAAGAGGGGAGAGCAGCGTTGCGGTCACATCTATCGGCCGCACCGAAGCGCCCTTAACCTGGATAGGCGTCAGATCGAGGAATCCCGTCTCCCTGAAGATGCGCATCATTTCTACGTGACCGGGATAGCGCAGGGTCTTCTCGAACATGTCGGGGATGTCCATGGTGCGGATCAGGGTTCTGAGCCCGTCAGAGTTGAGGCATGCCAGATTGCCGACGTTATCGAGATCTATCGTCATGGTTTCGGAAAGCATCGGCATGTTGACCACCTTGCCATTCTCAACCATGCTGCCAGACTCGGTATACTCCTCCAAAACCTCAAGGACAGGAAAGGGCGACTTATACTCTAAGGGCGCATTCCTCGATTTTGGGATTCCTCCAACATAGCACTCGTAGCGTGTAACCTTCATCTTTCGGGTATGATCTCCGAGAATGATGTTGGCCAAACCTGGCGCCACACCGCAATCCACTACGGCGGTGACCCCGTTTTCTTTCGCCAGGTCGTCTAGACTGAACGGATCTTCTGAGAAATAGGAGATATCAACGATGTTCTTACCAGAGCGAATGACTGTTTCCAGCATTGCATATCCTATGGAGTAGGGCACCGAACCGATTACAATATCCGCGTCTTCAACAGCGCGGGTGACTCCTTCCACCGTTGAGAGGTCCTCTACGCGAATCTGGATAGGATATTCACGGGCCAGGTGTTCTAATCCCTCCCGGTTCAGGTCCACCGAAATGACCTCAGAATTGGAATCCTTGGAAAGATCGATGGCCATGTGCTTTCCCACTGCTCCGCAACCCAGGACTACTATTCTACTCAAATGCGTCTCCTTTTTATCCTAACAGCCCGGGAGAGGGTTATGCGGAAATCAATGTGCTCAGTCCCGTCGAACCTGAATGTGACCGAGTACCTCTCTGAACGCTAATAGCAATTGTTCCATGAAAAAATACAATATCACTTCTTCAGACCAGAAATCAAAGGATCAATACGGAATTGGGAGGATTCTGGGGCAGACGCTAAGAAATCTAGGGAGAGTATCAAAATCCTTCGTTTATGAGACCGCAAAATAGTGCCTGAATTATGAGACACCCTTTTTGAGACATATGAGGGGAGTATTTGCTGATTAACAATCAGTGTATTAGATTCAAACCATACTAAGCTGATCTACAAATTATATTTATTCCTTCTGATTCTCAGAGCTGATAGATATTTCACGTCATAACTTGTGAGACGCTTTGTGCTAATATAGTCTAAATCCAAAGAGAGGGTCAAAATGCACCTTAGGTTAAGGCTGAACTTGATCGAGTCGTACAGTTATGGAAAGCTGCCGAAGACCAATAGCTTAATATGTTACTTTTAGGGGAGGATGAAAAAAAGTGGAAAAGCTCTTCAAATATCAGGAGTTCATGTCCAGATGAAACAGACTCATTTTAGACAAACACGAACATTATATGCAGGCATATTCACTTTGATGTTCCTGGTGCTTTTTCCCGTCAGTTTTAGTCATTGCCAACAACAGGAATCCTTCGAAGTCGTATCACCAGACCAGACAATTAATCTTACGGTTTTTCTGGACAAAGGGATTAACTATTCTGTAATAGTTGATGGAAAGCTGGTTGTGAAGAAATCTCAAATATCAATGAGTCTAGGTGAAGATAAATTGCTAGGATATAATCCAGGAGTCGTCGAAATCACAAGAAACCAGACCAAACAAGAGATCAAACCGGTGATACGCGAAAAAACTGCAATTATTGACGACCATTACAATGAATTAATCTTAACGATGGATTACGATTACTCGCTGATCTTCAGAGCATTCGATAACGGTGTAGCATACCGCTTCCAAACCAGGCTAATGCAAGATATCACTGTTGTCTCCGAAAAAGTTACTTTTATTTTTAACGGTAGGAATCAGATATTTTTTCCTGAGGAAGACAGCTTCTTCTCCCACAATGAGCGCAGCTATCTACAACTAGAGCTGGACACAATGTCTGCAGGTCGATTGGCTAGTTTGCCCGTTCTGGTAACCACGCCGGTATGTAAGGTTCTGATCACGGAGAGTGCATTGCTTGATTATCCTGGTCTGTGGTTGGAAAGCAGTGGGGACGGTGGTCTGAATGGAGTCTTTCCGCACTACGCACTCGCAAGTCAACTCCGATCAGGCTCTGACCGATCAGTACCGGTTGTAAAGCACTCAGACTATCTGGCGAAAACCAAGGGGAACCGCAGTTTTCCCTGGAGAATTCTTTGTATTGCCAGGCAGGATAGCGATCTCATTAAAAATCAACTGGTTTATCAACTCGCCCCTGAATTACGTATACCAGATCCATCCTGGATTAAACCGGGAAAGGTTGCTTGGGATTGGTGGAACAATAATAATATCTATAACGTTGATTTCCGAGCTGGTATAAATACAGAGACCTATAAGTACTATATAGATTTCGCCTCTCAATATGGTATTGAATATATCATTCTTGATGAAGGCTGGTACAGCTCGGGGGATCTTCTGGATGTTGTACCGGAAATGGATTTGGAGACCCTATTCAAGTACGCGAAGAAGAAAAAGGTGGGTATTATTCTGTGGGTTGTCTGGAAAACACTGGACGATCAGCTCGAGGTTGCGCTGGATCAATTCCAGAAATGGGGCGCTGCTGGAATCAAGGTTGATTTTATGCAGCGTGACGATCAGGAAATGGTTAATTACTACTGGAAGATTGCCGCTGCAGCCGCAAAGCGAAATCTATTGGTAGATTTCCATGGTGCCTATAAACCAGCTGGCTTGCGACGCGCTTATCCAAACGTGATTACGCGGGAAGGAGTTAAGGGTCTGGAGCATAATAAATGGAGTAGTGATATTACTCCAGAGCACAATTTAACCCTACCTTTTATCCGAATGGTAGCAGGTCCCATGGATTACACCCCGGGCGCTATGATGAATGCCCAACCCGATAATTTTCAGGAGGTGTTTTCACGACCCATGAGCATGGGTACACGTGCTCACCAGGTTGCCATGTACATCATTTATGAAAGCCCTCTTCAAATGATGGCTGACAGCCCTTCTAATTATCTAAAGGAGTCAAGGTCAACCGAATACATTGCCAGCATTCCTACCACCTGGGATGAGACCCGAGTATTGGAAGCAAGTGTTGGTGAATATCTCGTTTTAGCGCGCAAAAATGGGAGTCACTGGTACATTGGTGCCATGACGAATGAAACCATGAGGGATTTCAACTTGGATTTATCATTTCTGGATTCCGACGTCTATACTGCAGAAATTCTGGAAGACGGAATGAATGCGGATCGTTATGCCAGCGATTATAAAAGGTATACTCGAACCCTCAAAAAAAATGAATCATTTCGTATCAAACTGGCTCCCAGTGGTGGTTGGTCTGCCATACTAAAGCCAAGGTGATGAGGATTGTTTTTGTCAACTGGATGGGGCTGAATAAGGGTTCAAGAAAATAATACTGGAACGATTGAAAGAGAGTAGACAGTTGAAACGCTTCTAAGATTAGGGGTTCATAGTGACATGAAAAGAAGAGAATTTCTGAGAATGGCCACCCTGGGAACTGCCGCTCTGGCTGTTGGAAACTCATGTGTACTAACCACAAAGAAACGCCCGAATATTGTCTGGATTTTCAGTGACGATCATGCCTATCAAGCCATTGGGGCTTATGGCGGTCGCTTGCAGTCGCTCAACCCAACTCCAAACATTGATCGTCTTGCCAGAGAAGGGATGCGTTTTGACAAATTTTATGTCGGCAACTCTATTTGTGCCCCGAGTCGGGCAAGCCTGTTAACAGGAAAGCACAGCCATCTGCACGGCAAGCAAACCAATGCTGGCGGTTTTGATCACGGCCAGCAGACCTTCCCCAAACTGCTTCAACAAGCTGGTTATCAGACTGCCATGATTGGTAAAATTCATCTGTCCGGTGACCAACAGGGTTTTGACTACTGGGACGTATTACCCGGTCAGGGCAGCTACTATCAGCCCGACTTCATCGGAGCTGATGGCAAAAAGCGGATTCCTGGATATGTAACTGATGTAATTACGGACATATCTTTGAAATGGCTTGATGAAGATCGGGACAAATCCAAACCCTTTATGCTAATGATTCATCATAAGGCACCACATCGCACTTGGTGCCCGCCCATCCGACATCTGGAAAAATATGATGATGTGGAAATTCCTTATCCTGAAACACTGTTTGATGATTACGAAACACGCACAACGGCGGCTCATGGCCAGGATATGACTATTGAGAATACGCTAAACTATAATGATCTCAAGATTAAGACCCGGGCAGAACGCGATGAGATGTTTGAGAAAATGAGAAACACGGACTTCGAGCCCTGGGGGGAGCGTGGGGCTTACTACCGGATGACGGAGGATCAACGCCAGGCCTGGGATGCCTATTACGATCCCCGCAATGAGACTTTTTTAAAGTCTGATTTGCAGGGTGAAGAGCTAACCCGCTGGAAGTATCAACGCTATTTGAAGGATTATCTGCGTTGCATTTATGCCGTAGATGAAAATATCGGCAGGGTACTTGAGCATTTGGAGCAGGAAGGACTGACGGAGAATACGATAGTAATGTACTCGTCGGATCAAGGCTTTTATTTGGGTGAACATGGCTGGTTTGACAAACGTTTTATGTACCAGGAATCATTTAGAACACCCTTTATTGCCAGCTGGCCGGGTGAGATTAAGCCAGGATCAGTGAATAATGATCTGTGCCAGAATATTGACTGGGCGGAAACCTTTCTAGATATAGCCGGAGCAGCCATTCCCGCCGACATGCAGGGGGTTAGTCTGCTGCCCCTGTTAAAAGGAAAAACACCTGGGACTTGGCGTAAATCGCTCTATTATCACTATTACGAATACCCCTCAGTACATGATGTTCGAAGACATGAGGGCGTCGTGGATCCACGTTTCAAACTGATTCGCTTTTATGGTCCGGATGTACCTGATGGTGAGGAGTGGGAGCTCTATGATCTCGAAATGGATTCCAATGAACTGAATAATCTTTACAATCATTCCGAACAGGAAAAACGGATAGCTGACCTGAAGCAAGAGCTCAAACGCTTACGCAAGTTTTATAAGGTTCCTGAAAACCAGGGTTGAGATTTACGTCCGTATTAAATATCCAGAATCCCCAAATGTCATTTTTTCGCAAGGGATTGTTCAATTCAGTAGTACACATTCCAATGAAAGTCTTAACCAGAGTTATTTTGTGGGATTAAGAAATTCGTGTATCATCTCTCCTTCAGATTTTTGTTTCGACTGCAAACATTTCTATTAATAACCACCGACGACTCTATATTTGTACAACACATAACAATAACCGGGGTGTTGAAGCAATTGGAAAAGTTATGTTGATAATAATTGCTTCGCAAATAGTTTGTCTCAGTCTTTGTTGCAGTAAATTTTCCCGATATCAATGCTGATATTGTGATGAGTTGACCATAATAAACCGAATCTTGTAGATGGAGATAACCAATCGGTGGGTCGTATGGAGGTAAAGGGAATATGAACAAAACCAGCAGACGTGTTTTCCTCAAGAAAATGGGTATCAGTGTAACTGCAGCGATTTTACCACCAAGCCTCCTGGTAGACGCGTCAAAGAGGCGACCAAATATTATCTACATTCTTGCTGACGATCTGGGCTATGGTGATCTGAGCTGTTATGGTCAAGACCAGTTTAAAACCCCAAATATTGACCGCCTGGCAGGTGAGGGAATGAAATTCACTCAACACTATTCGGGTAGCACAGTCTGTGCACCATCACGCTGTTCATTAATGACGGGACTCCATACCGGACATGCGCAGGTAAGGGGCAATCGAGAAGTCTACCCAGAGGGGCAGGCGCCCATGCTGCCCGGAACATTAGCTATCCCCACACTTCTAAAACAGTCGGGCTATACCTCTGGAATGTTTGGTAAATGGGGACTGGGCGCACCAGGTTCAGACAGCGACCCTATGGTCTTTTTTGACGAATTCTATGGATATAATTGCCAACGACAGGCGCATAACTTTTACCCAACCCACCTCTGGCACAAGTCTGAAAAAGACCGACTGGAGGGTGAGACTTATTCCCATGATCTAATCATGAAAGCAGCAAAGGATTTCATCAAAACAAATAGCGATAAGCCTTTCTTCTGCTATATGCCTGTAACCATTCCCCATGCATCTATGCATGCCCCAAGGGAACTGCACGATAAATACCGTAAACAGCTCCCACAATTCGAAGATGTGATAGGTGAGTACTCTGGACCTGATGTCCAAAACCCCATCGCTGCCTTTCCAGCTATGATTGAACATCTTGACAACGGTATTGGACAGGTTCTCAAGCTCCTGAAGGAACTTGGTATTGATGACAATACTCTTGTAATGTTTACCAGCGATAATGGTCCACATGAAGAAGGTGGTCATGATCCGGAATTCTGGAATAGCAACGGACCGCTCAAAGGCATAAAGAGAGATCTTTATGAAGGCGGGATCAGGGTTCCCCTCCTCGCGCGTTGGCCAGGAAAAATCAAGCCAGGCAGTATATCCGAACACATATCTGCTTTCTGGGACATGCTCCCTACTTTCTGCGAGATGGCAGGAGTTGACATCCCGGAGAATATTGATGGTATTTCGCTCCTTCCCGAACTCTTCGGCCAGAAGCAAAAACCGCATGAATACCTATATTGGGAGTTTCCAAGACGTGGGGGGAATCAGGCCATTCGCGTGGGTGATTTTAAGGCATTAAGACGGAATATTTCTGAAAATCCGAAGGCAGAACTCGAGCTTTATAATTTAACAGAGACCCTGAACGAATCGGAAAATGTTGCTAGCCAGTATCCAGAAATAATCCAAAAGATGGAAGCTCTTCTGAAAGAAGCTAGGACGGAATCTGGGACATTTCCACTCTTTAAAGAGTAGTATTAAAAAAGTCAGAAAACACCCACGAGATACAACCAGGGCAAGTAGGATAGATAACGCAGGATTAATAATAATAGCACAGAAATTTCAATAGCTTCTTGGAAAGCTTTAGAATCAATACGAAATCGTGAACTCAATTCGTTAGTGGAAAAATGGCTCAGCTGATGCAGAAAAAACGTTATTAGGGTAAGAATTATGATATTGATAGTAAATGGCGAGCGCGTTTTTGAAGGGCAGATTACTAATGAAATTAATCGACTACGTCCACCTTTTCAGACTGCGGCAGAAAATTCTGAATCAGATGCTAGCAAAGCCCAACTGGCCGAATGGGCTCGAGAAAATGTAATTGAAGGTGTCCTGTTACAGCAATCTGCACGAGATGATCTCAGACCAATAGATCCCGAAGAGTTGATTCAACAATTTAGCAATCTCAAAAAAGAACGCGGGGGCGAAGAGAAGTTCTATGAGGAATCTGGTTTAACTCTCAGGGATGATGAAAATATTCTGAGGGAGATTGAGCAACAACGAAAGCTGGAACGATTAATGGCCGAAATTAATACCAAGGCCAGTTCTCCTGCTGAATCAGAAGCGCATGAATACCTTCAGGCTAATCCTGAACAATTCATGTTACCGGAAATGGTTCATGCCGCTCATATAGTTAAACACATCGAAGGTTATCGGTCTCAAGGTGATGCTGAAAAAGAAATTAAAGCGATATGGCAGGAAATTCAGAAGGGAAAAACCTTTGAAGAACTTGCCCATGGTCAATCCGATTGTTCCGATGATGATGGTGATCTGGGTGTATTTCCTCCTGGCCAAATGGTTCAAGAGTTTGATGACGTTGTTTTCGCTTTGGGTGAGGGTGAAATCAGCAAAGTTTTTACTACACCGTTTGGTTATCACATCGCCAAGGTTTTTCAACGCCACGCTCCCCGAAAGATTGATTTTGAAGAAGTTGAACAGCAAATCATTGATAAACTATATGAAGATCGAAAAAATGAACAGATTGAGATATTTGTTGATGCCTTAAAAGAAAAAGCACGCATCAACTACATCCCTGATGATAGTAAATTCAAAAAAGTATTGTCCTCTGTTCTGGTAAAACCATCAGGTCCCGATTGTAACCTGGATTGTGATTATTGTTTTTATCTGGAAAAAGCTGATCTGTTCACAGAGACTAAAAAACACCGAATGTCCCTTAAAACCATGGAATTATTTATCAAACAGACGCTTCAGCAATCAGTTGGTCCTATTTCATTTGCCTGGCAGGGGGGCGAACCTACTCTTATGGGCTTACCTTTTTTCGAAATGGCTGTCAAGTTCCAGAAAAGGTATGCTAAGGGTCGATCGATTGGGAATGGCTTGCAGACCAATGGTTTATTGTTAAACCAGGAGTGGGCTGACTTTCTTAAAACAAATAATTTTCTGGTGGGTATTTCCATTGATGGTACCGAGCACATCCATGATAAATATAGAACCCATGTGAATGGCAAACCGAGTTGGCTAGAAGTGGTAGATAAGGCTAAAATGCTGCTGGAAGCTGGTGTTGAGGTGAATGTCCTTAGCGTTGTAAATGACTATTCCGTACAATTTCCAGAAGAGATTTATGAGTTTCATAAATCGCTGGGATTTGAATACATGCAGTTTATTCCCTTGGTAGAAACGGATAATAGCAATCCAGATAAAGCAGCAGCTTATTCTGTTGGGCAGGAAGCCTATGGAAATTTTTTGATCAAACTCTTTGATATGTGGCAAAATGATTTTAAGGATGGTGTTGCGACTACTTCAATTAGGCACTTTGACTCTGTGTTACATAACTATGTTGGTATCGAGGCACCTGACTGCACACTACTGAAGGAGTGTGGAAATTATGTCGTCGTCGAGCACAATGGCGATGTGTATTCATGTGACTTTTTTGTAGAGCCTGACTGGAAATTGGGCAATCTCTATGAAGAAGATATCCTGGTCATGCTGAATTCTGATAAACAGAAGGAGTTTGGGGAACTCAAAAGTGATTTGCCGGAGAAATGCCAAAAATGTAAATGGCAGCGTCCATGTTATGGTGGATGTACAAAGGATAGATTAAGAGATCCACAGGACAATGGAGTGAGCCATTTTTGTGAAGCCTATATCGCCTTTTTTGAACACGCAGATAAACGATTAAAACAACTCGCAGTAGAATGGGCGCAGAAACAGAAAAAAATACATCCAGTCGAGCCAAACTCGGCCTGATGATATTAATCGGGGTTTATGTGACTCTTCAAACACCCCATTTGATTCTGATATGTAATTGAGATGATTTCCCTATATGCGTATGGAAATTCTATTTGTCATGTAAGGGGAGTAGGTACAGTAATATGATACTGAACCCCCGTTTCGAGCCCCCGGGTCGTCTCAATAACCGCCGTTTATGAGACTGCAAAATAGTGCCTTAATTATGAGACACCCTTTTTGAGACAAATGTAGAACACTTTAACCAAACATAGCTACTGAGCAATCGATACATACAGATATCCGGTGGGTATTAAAGTATTACACCATATACATGGTCTATCGGTATTAAAAATTTATTCTTTGTGCCTTTTTCTTCAGCCGTGTCTCGATGGTACGTTGGCCATCATCGGAGATAAGAGTGATCTTGAGCAGTACTGGTTTCAAAGGAAAGCTGCCCTCAGTAGAATGACTCAGTAATATAGATCGTTTACCGCGTTTTTCGGCTTCAAAATACATCAGTGCATACTCTCCATCTTGATAAGCATATCCATCTCCAGCATCATGATATAATCGACCACTAGCCTTATCCCTGTTATCAAATGAGATATAGAGAGAAAGAGTATCCAGTGAATAATCGACTGTGCTCTGGATAAGCGATCCACAAGGTAAGATAGCCCCCGGTCTAATTCTCAGATCAGCCTGGTATCCATCTTCTTCATCATTATCACCTTCAAGGGTGATACTTCGCCAATTTCCGCCAGGAAGTTTGGTTCTGGATGACCATTTTGGTATGACAAGCAAATCAGGTCCCAGTAGAAATGCCTCGTCTTCCCTTCTCAATTCAAGATCGGTTGGATCGGCAAAGAAAACAGGTTGCATCACAGGTGATCCATCCTGACTGGATTTATAAAAAAGAGTATAAATATACGGGAGCAGACGATAACGACGTTCTAGTGCTTTGCGTGCCACAGCCTCTATTTTTGGACCAAATGACCAGGGTTCTTGATCAGTTGTTCTGCGGGAGGTGTGAGCTCTGGAGAACGGATAGAAAGCGCCGATACTGATCCAATGTCCGAATAAGTCCGGACTTGCGTTGCCGCTGAACCCGCCAATGTCGGGTCCATTAAAGGGTTGGCCTGAAAGCCCGATATTCAGACTCATTGGAATCGAAAGTTTTAAATGATCCCAACTGGCAAGATTATCACCAGTCCAGGTTGCTGCATATCGCTGACCACCAATAAAATTGGATCTGGTAAGCACAAAGGGACGCTTTTCTGGGTTGTGTTTCAGAATCCCATTTCGGGAGGCTTTTACCATTAACATGCCGTATACATTGTGATATCTTTCGTGAACATCTTCTGGTATAATGTCGGATCCGCGGTGCACATTATCGAGAGGCATTGTTTTGCCTGGACCATTAAATACGGCAGGTTCATTCATATCATTCCACACACCATCCACGCCTGTTGCCATGAAGTCTTTATATAATTCACCCCACCACTCGGCTGTACCAGGTCGGGTAAAATCGGGAAAGACACAATCGCCGGGCCAGACTGTCCCAATGAAGTTATTCCCGTTTGCGGTCTTCACCCAAACATCCTGCTCCGAACCAGTATCATAGACTTGATAGCCAGGCTCAACTCCTACACCAGGATCTATCATCCAGATAGATTTAAAATCCTTATCATGAAGATAAGCATTAGTTGATCTTGGATCAGGGAACTTCTCAGGAGAAAAGGTGAATATCTTGTACTCATCCATATAGTGGATATCCATCCAGATGACATCGCATGGTAATCTTTTTTCCCTAAATGTATCAGCTATTTCACGCACGCGAGAGTCTGGGTAATAGGAGTAACGACACTGGTGATAACCTAGGCTCCAGAGGGGTGGAAGTGGAATAGTTCCAATTAGACCCGACAATTTCCTCAAAACCGCTTGTGGACTTGATCCTTCAATGATGAAAACCCTGAAAGGACCACCTTCACTTAGAAACATTATATCTGTAGTTAATGACAATTCCTGTTTCCAGGTATTATCAGCCAAGACGCCGAATGCCGATCCATCTTCACGAACTGCTAATACCCATGGATGAGATTGATACAGGCGCCGACCAAAGTGTCTTGTGTAAGTGTAATTGTCGGTATTCCATAACTCTATCGATGACCCATTTCTGCGCAATTCACCTGTGACCTCACCAGTACCGTAAAGGTCTGTGCCATCTGCTATCTCCACATAAGCCATGGATTTACCAAAAGCTTCACTGAAGTGAACTCTGGTTGACCACGATGACGGTAGAGCACCCTGCTCTTCAGGTTCATTCTCCAGTGCAAAACTCGGGAGCTGCCGGCTTGGATCAAAATCAGCGGGATAGAATACAGCAATATCATTCTGGATAAGAGCCGCTCGCTCTTGGGACCAAAGCTCTCCAAGAAGCAATACCAGTACAATTATTGTATAGCTAGTCTGCCGTGTTGCTCTTGCTCTTATCATTTCAACCTCATTTTCTTCAATTCGTATTATTCTTATGCAAAATTATTGCACGTTTTATATAACAATTGGCACAGTTTGGACATTAAAATAAGAGAGATAACTTTTGCTTCCTAATCATGATATTGACACCTTCAAGTGTTACTATTTCAAGTTGATTCGCGTGCGGTTTGCAAGTGTTATTTTGTTCAATGGAACATCCAGATAAATTGTTCCACGTTCTTATGATTGAAGACAACATGCAGGATTCTACACTATTAGAGTGGCCTATACGTGTCACGACTTGCACCGCTTTATGAGACTGCAAAATAGCGACTAAATAATGGGACACACTTTTTGAGGCCGGTTAAGATCTTAAAAATGCTCGACAGAAATCAGATTATCAGCTTTACTATTTGTTTGAATAACCCAGGAATATTAGCTTACTTCGTACGGCTTATTGGCTAATGAGTTGGAGCCAGGATGCGTGCATCTTAACCTTAGAACAAAATGCTTTACATAAAAGAAAATCAAAACAATCAGGATTAGAATTCTAAAATGAAACACCTGCAAATTTTGATGTGCTTATTATGTCTTGGACTTCCTGCTTTCAGCCAGTCCTTTGACGACCTATCGTTTGGTACAGATAGTACATTTGAAGTAGCGACATGGAATATTGAATGGTTTCCAAAAAATGGTCAGGTCACCGTCAATTATGTAATTGACATTATTGAGGCTTTAGATATTGATTTATTGGCAATACAGGAAGTAGACGAGATTAACGACTTCGAGCAACTAGTTGATAGTCTAGATGCGTATGACGGATATCTGGAGTCATCATGGTTTGCCGGACTGGCTTACATATATAAAACTGAGGTCATGCAGATAGATACCATTTACCAAATTTATACAACGTCTCAATATTGGAGTCCTTTTCCAAGAGCTCCAATGGTCATGGATTTGACCTTCATGGACCAAAGGATTATTATAATCAACAATCACTTCAAATGCTGTGGTGATGGGGTCATGGATAGTGGTGATGATAGTGATGAGGAAACACGAAGGTATATCGCCAGTAATTTGCTTAAAGACTATATAGATATTTACTTTCCAGATGAGAATGTAATAATCCTCGGCGATCTAAACGATATATTGTCGGATACTCCTGCAAATAACGCTTTTCAAATGATTCTTGATGATACGGATAATTATTTGTTTGCGGATTATGATATTGCTATGGGT
>Ga0307991_1002018_pt1 | contig 13915 bp, 16 predicted proteins | sample EllFjometagen131_FD_203146 | JGI IMG/M metagenome (GOLD analysis project Ga0307991, IMG submission 203146) | Marine microbial communities from Ellis Fjord, Antarctic Ocean - #131 | ecosystem: Environmental > Aquatic > Marine > Unclassified | place: Southern Ocean | collected 2014-10-08
ACATAAGGAATCTTGATGTGGAATATATCGCCGATCAATCGAGACGTTTCTTTGAAGAAGCCGGGATAGATATAAGTGACAACGATAAATATCTGAAAGTAATCAACACTGCGCGTGATTATGTCTATTGTCTCTCCGATATTGTGGAACACGCGAAGATGTTCTATGAAGAGATGGTCTTTTCGGAAGAAGACCGGGAACTGATCAAAGAGGAAAACTCTCAAAAGATCTATTCATACTGGATCGAAGAGCTGCGTAAAAAGGCCGGGTGGAAACCCGAAGAAATATCCTCTCTGATAAAACAATCGATCGGTAAACTGGGCATAAAGGGCAAGAACTTTTATTTTCCAATCCGCCTCGCCCTCTTCGGAAACCTCCACGGTCCTGACATCCCGACACTTATCGATATTCTGGGAGCGGATGAATCTGTAAAAAGACTTGAAGCCTGTCTGAACCGATAAAATCTGCATCCATCCCGGTGAATAGAAAGAGGCACCCGCGAATATAGCTCGAATCCATCGGCCAATACTGCAAATGTTCACTTATGCGGAGATAGAGCGTTTTTATGTCTTGCAGAAGGAGATCAGCAGCTATCGGGTCCAAGGGGCAGGGTGACATGTTTCCACATCTCATCCTGCTCGCCGGACCAGACCGCTTTTGTTGCCGCTTTCGGGCCCCCGCAATTGTCCATATAATCTATTCCTTTCCCCCGGGTTTCTCCTGAGAAATTTTATCTTTCTTCCCCTGTTTACCCTTCTTCATAATCGAAAAGACAATAAAGATCATTATCCCTCCGATTAAAATGCTTATCCTGTCTTTAGACCACAGGCCGTAGGCAAAATCAGCCGCCCCCAGGATCATGAAGAAGATAAGGAAATATTTATTCATATCTGTCATGTTCCTCCGTACACTTCTCAGTCAAGAATTCCATAACTGTTTAGATGTATGCACACCGGTCAATACCCAGACATTTTACCCGATATTTCTTCTATATCAACCTTTATAACTGCTATTTTTCTGGATTTCTCTTCAGGATATTCAAAGGACTTTTTCGAATAATGCTTCATAATGATATCGAGTGCTCTGCGTCTGGAGTCTATACCATCCACGATATGCGCCTTCCCGAATCCTATGACGCTCCTGTATCGGATGCTCCAATTACACGCTTTGTCCGATTCCACCACACTTAAATCACTTTCTAATTCAAAGCACACATTGTTATTTTTTCTGAGGATGTCCATTTTCTTACCCTTCAGAGCACCGTGAAAATAGAGAGAACTGCCATCATAGCCGAAAGAGAGGGGCACGATATAGGGTTTGCCGCCCTCGGAGAGGGCAAGTCTGCAAACTGTTGCCTTTCCAATAATTGAATTGATTTTCTTTCTATCAGCAATCTCTTTGTCTTTTCTTCTCATTATCGAACACTCCTTACTCTCATAGTTTCATTTTCCCTCTTATATACCAGACAAGAAGAATACTTATAGCAACTACCGATAATATCCGCAGCAGGGTGATAAATCTCTCTTTTTTTATTCCGGAATCATCACTCTGATCATTCGGAACACCGTTATTCACTCCATTATTTTCGGCGGGAATCTTTCCCTCCGGAGCCGCACAGGCAATAGTCCGCAGATCCCAATCATAAATGCCTGAACCAATTATTTCAGAGAAGTTTGATCTGTCTATATCAAAATGTAAGACACCAACACCGCAGAAAGAGGAAAGAATTGATAGAAGGGCTGTAAAAGCTATAACCTTTTTAAATGATCTCACTCGATCTTCCTCAATAAGATAATGCCTCACGGGGACAGCAGACGCGGAATTAAGCCAGTGGCCTTCTCTGTGTCTTTTCCAAGAAGAAAATCAACACCTCTGCGCGCGCATTCGGAATAGAAACCCACGGAGCCCAAAAGATCAAGCATTTTCGCAATCTCATCAGGCGTCCTGCCGTCTAAGCCCGGAATCACATATCCATCTTTTGACCGCCGGATAACGTCCCCATCCAGGGCATCTTCCAGAAGCATCCTGTTGACTCCCGCAAGATTGCCATCCACAAACTGCCTGTCGCCAAAGGCCCCTATTACTCCAAAGACCGCCAGTCCGGCATTGGTAAGCAGGGAGCCACGGTTTGACAGGCAGAGCAATGCGCGGGCGAAGAGGACGCAGACCGATGCTCCCGAGCTGTCGGTGTCGCCGCTTATGCCGAAGCGCTCCGGATTGATATGAACAACATTTTCAGGGGTATCACCACCGGGAAGATGGTGGTCCAAGATCACCGTCAGGGGGCTCCTCTTTGCATGGCGGCCTATCAGGTCCGAACTCTGTCCACCCAGATCCGCATACACAAGGCATTCTCCCGGCACCTTGTATATCCTGTCTATCATGAATTCATGGACCTTCTCCACCGCAAGCAGCCGATGCCTTATGGAAAAGCATATCGAACGCCATGGACAGCGCGGCGGCAGCGCAAAGACCGTCGGCATCATTGTGATGTATCACCGTCAGGCCGCATTGCTTCTGTTTAGGGATGTCACTCAATATGCCGGCGCCGCGTGTGTTCTCCTTTAGGTACTGTTTATATTGTTTCATATAAAGCAAGTCCTATAAAGGAAGAAGACAACTTGTTTGCCTGTCGAATATGAGTACATGTTCCGGCGAGATATACATATGGATCTCCATCGCCATTTTGTCAAGAATTTCCTTCCATTGTTGAAGATGAACTAGATTATCAGGCATTGGCCGTTGATATCCAGTAGGCCGGCATCTTCCGAAAAGAAGTGCTGTCGAACCCAATAGTCGCTGTTACCATTACGATGGTACAAACTCAAACTATCAGGATTTTAAACCTCTAAGAGAGCCTTTTCTTCATCGGTCACCTTGCCCCGAATCTTTGGGAGTCAGGCCGATTTTCAAACCTGAGTGTAACCCCGTTCATCAATGGGGATATAGTCCCTCTTCAACAACCCCATATAAATCTGTCGGGGACGATCTATCTTCCGGTTGGGGGTGTCAAGACTCTCTTTCCATTGACTGATCCAACCGGGAAGGCGTCCAATGGCGAACATGACCGTAAACATATTCAGTGGAATCCCTATCGCTCTCAAGAAAATGCCGCTGTAAAAATCGACGTTCGGGTACAAATAATGATCAATAAAATACTGATCTTTCCGGGCAACGTCTCTCAATTTTCTCGCTATGTCGAGGAGAGGATCGTGCCGATTCATTTTCAGCAATGCCATTTCAGCTATTCTTTCCATGATGGGGGCACGCGGGTCATAGGTTTTGTAAACCCGGTGACCAAACCCCATCAACAGGAAGGGATCGTTCTTATCTTTCGCGCGGGCGATAAAAGGATCGACATCACCACCGCTGTCATAGATTTTTTGAAGCATTTCGATTACGGCCTGATTCGCACCACCATGGAGCGGACCCCAGAGAGCCGATATACCAGCCGATACGGCGGCATAGAGATTGACACCGCTACTGCCGATCACACGCACGGTTGTGGTGGAACAATTCTGTCCATGGTCCGCATGGACAATCCAATACACATTCAGAGCCTTAACGATATCTTCATCAATTTCGTATGTCTTCACGGGTGAATCGAACATCATATACAAAAAATTGGCACAATAACTCAGGTCATGGCACGGATATATCACCTTGTGACCGACGGATATATTGTACGAGACGGCGGCAAGGGTTCGTATCTTCGAAATGAGTCGCGCAACGGTTATATTGAGGGCCTCCCTTTTCGTGGTATCCTGCATTTCGGGATAAAAGGCTCCGAGAGCATTCACCATCGATGAAAGAATGCCCATGGGATGAGTACGGGACGGATATTTTCGGAAGAATTCCAGCATATCCTCATGGATAAGCGAGTAATGGGTGAGTTCCTGTGAAAAGTCAGCAAGTTCATCAGCCGTAGGGAGGGCGTTATTAATAAGCAAATAGGCTGTTTCAACAAAACTCGAGTGCTCGACCAACTGCTCAATGGGTATGCCACGATATCGCAGGACAGCTTTTTCTCCGTCAATATAGCTGATACTACTTCTGCAGCTCGCCGTATTCACAAAACCCGGGTCGATGGTTACCAGGCCCGTGAGCTGACGAAGTTTTGAAATATCGAGAGCTCTCTCACCCTCGGTCCCGATCACCACGGGAATATCGTATATTTTTCCATCAATACACAATTGGGCAGCCTGCTTCACTTATCTTCCTCCTTTCCCGGGAAAATCGAAATGCCATCTGCTTCGGGCAGTCAAAGAATTTACCAAACAATAACGCACATAAGCCACCTAATGAACGGGTTACTTGACTCCAGAATTCCAGAGGTTGTTGAGGGGATGTAGTACTTGTGGCGATTTCCTCAAAAACGAAGAAACCGCCACGTAATTCAGGCATTTGATTACAACCGTGTTTTACACAACACCCTGAGCCATCATTGCCTCTGCGACCTTGGTAAAACCGGCTATGTTAGCACCATTGACGTAATTACCGGGTGTACCATATTCCTTCGCAGCCTCGACAGAGGCAGTGTGGATGCTCTTCATTATCTTCTTCAGATAATCATCCACTTCCCCGCGAGTCCAGCTCAGACGCATACTGTTCTGGGTCATCTCAAGACCGGAAACCGAAACGCCGCCGGCATTCGCGGCTTTCCCCGGCGCGTACAATATGCCGGAATCAATAAAGGTCTCCACACCTTCCGGCACGGTCGGCATGTTCGCGCCTTCGCACACAAGCTTGATATCATTGCTTACCAGATTCTTCGCATCCTTCGCATTGATTTCATTCTGTGTCGCACAGGGGAACGCGCAATCCGCCTTGTGGTTCCAGAGGGGATTGTAACCACGAGCGGGATCAACATCTGTATAAACAGCCCCGGGATACTTGTCGGCATATTCCTTGATACGGCCGCGTTTGATGTTCTTGAGCTCCATGACAAAATCCAGCTTGGCGCGATCAATACCCTCCTCATCGTATATATATCCTGAAGAGTCTGACATGGTCACTACCTTGCCTCCCAGCTCAAGAATCTTCTCCACCGCATGCTGAGCCACATTTCCAGAACCTGATACAAGACACGTCTTTCCTTTAATATTTTCATTTCTTGTAGACAGCATCTCAGAGGCAAAATAAACCGCACCATATCCCGTTGCCTGGGGACGTATCAGACTGCCGCCCCAGGTAAGCCCTTTCCCCGTCAAAACACCGGTAAATTCATTGGTCAGTTTCTTGTACATACCAAACAGAAATCCAATCTCTCTCGGGCCAACCCCTATATCACCGGCAGGGACATCCGTGTTGGGACCTATATGCCTGAACATCTCCGACATGAAACTATGGCAAAAATGCATAACTTCATTGTCCGATTTTCCCTTGGGATCAAAATTGGAGCCGCCCTTGGACCCTCCCATGGGAAGGGTGGTCAGGGCATTCTTAAAGGTCTGCTCAAAACCCAGAAACTTGAGTATGCTCAGGTTGACTGAAGGATGGAAACGAAAACCACCCTTGTAGGGACCTATCGCTCCGTTCACCTGAATTCTGTAGCCCCTGTTGATCTGAACTTCACCCTTGTCATCAACCCAGGGGACACGAAACATGATGACCCTCTCCGGCTCGACCATGCGCTCAAGAATCTTCGCGCTACGATACTCCGGATGTTTCTCCAAAACCGGCTCCACCGATTCAACAACCTCTGAAACTGCCTGAAGAAATTCCGGTTCCCCAGGATTGTTGGCTTCGCACATTTTCATGAAATCCGACATAACTAATTACCTCCATCTTTTATTTTTATTTTCTTTAATTGAGATGTGGAAAAAAATTCCTATAACCCATCCCGAGGGGTTTTTTCTATTCGGGCAGCCTGTCCCGTAGTTTATATATTCCTAGAAAAGCAAACAATCACTTCACTGAGATGACGGGGCAGGGAGAATACAGTATGACGTACTGGGCATTGGAGCCCAGGAGGAATTTTTCAACCTTCGACTTCTTTATGATGCCGATGATGAGTTCGTCTGCATCATTTTCCTCGGCGAACTGAACAATGTCTTCGCCCGGATCAAGACCCCGGATCAGGAGGTGCTGTTCGCAGGGGATCCCATCCTTTTCTACCGATTTTACGGCCTCCTCCAGGCCGATTTTGGCATCTTCGATGTCTTCAATACATTGTCGATTGTTGGCGAATAAAGATGTCACTATAAATATTTTACCGTCAAAGGCATGGGCGTGTTTTTTAGCTAATTTCAGAGCCTCTTTTGCCTCCTGCGATCCATCATAACCTACCAGTATCTTCATTTTCGCCTCCCTGTTGCTACTTTTTAATAGCAGATATCAGCAATTATGATCTGATGCAAACAAGAATCACCATTATAAATATAATAATCCAATGAATACGGTGATCAACACACTCTTATGAACCATTATCGCATCACATCATATGACATGCCATACTTCTTCATTTTACGTACCACTGTAGACTGGCTTATCTTAAGATAGGTCGCCATTTCTCTATCCGATTTACATTTCTCTTTGTCATCAAGACATTTCAGGAGCTTGGTTTGGAGTGGAAGAGAAAGATCCCCTATCTCATACTGAAAAAGCAAAAAATGGGTCCACCTGTTGTTGTGGAACCGCCGTTTACTCATCTTCAGACAGAAGTACCTTCGTACACTACACCCCTGCGCGGCGACAAGCCACCACCATTGATCGGTAATCGACAATGGGTCATCCATCATCTTACCATACCAACTCAGAGTATATGTGCCACACCAGTCCTTCTATTTCTCTACCAACAGTATGGTTGTTCTCTGATCCTTAGCTTACAGGTTCAATTAAAGACCCATCCAAGTGAGGATATTATCTATCAGTCCCCATTCAGAGTCTGGGTCAGAGTAACCATGAGTGCCCTCATCCCACTGACATCCATCGTTAAGGCTTCCCTCCTCTGTAGATGGGTCTACCGTTGACATAAATATCTTGCTGCCTCCATCGCCATAGGGATATTTTACCATACAAATTTGATCGGAACCTTCATCTGCAAAGTAAGCGACTTTAACAGCACCAGCTTGAGCGCTAAGATGCGTAGCTGTCCATGAAATAGGAGTATAGTAAGTCTGAACCGTTGGACCCGATCCATCCCAATGATAGTCACTGGGATCTTCCTTCCAATAGGCAACTGAGTATGTACCTGAACCAGTATCACCGTCAGTAATTGTTATATCTTCCATTCCGTGAGTGGCTGGTGGTGTTAGGTCCTGACCTCCATCCCAATAATCAAACTCAACACCAATTATTTTTGCCCCTCCACCAAAACCCATGAAGTGGCCACCGTCGGCGAGGAATGTATCCATTGTAGTCTGATCTACATAGTTATCCATAATAGTTTCCTTGCCATTTGGATATACAGCTATGTCAAATAGACTGGTGGTTATTTTGTCAGCAGCACAACCAGTATAAGCATAGGGCTCAACTCCACATGAACGAAGCATTTTCATGGTAGGCCATACAACTCTTGCAGATGTGCCACAAGTCGCATAAACAGCGGCCGTGGTGCTAAGCGGAGAGGCTAAATTTCCTGCTGAAACAGTCTTACCCGGACACAGCTACCCTATTATGTCTACCATCATATTATATTCAGTCTCTGGATCTGCTACAGCGTTTCCCGTACTATTATCAACATCATCTCCAAAACACCAATCTCGTGAATTGGATAAAGTGGCACTCTCCTCATATTCTGGATGGGGTCCTGATAAAAATACTCTTCCACTGCCAAATTCGAATTTGATCATGGCAGCTTTCTCATCAGCTTCTCCCGGTTCTCCATTAACCTCGTAATCATAGACTCCTACAACGTCGATACCCTCCGGTAGATCGCCACCATTATAACCCGAGAAGTACGGTCCCCACAAATAGCCTATATTATAAGTTTCGGTATCCCATTCAAAATCTGAATCTACCATTCTAACAGGAGTGATCTTCATCGGATCACCTTCACCATAATCAGAAATATCTGTTATCGAACCTACGGCATCACCCATAAACATATCCAAGTAATATTCATAGTCACTTCCCTCCCAGGCACAAATATCTGCGGCAAAATATGCACCGGCACATGTACCCATTAAAGCTCCTCCACCAGAGACAAAAGTTCGAATTGCATTTCTTACAGAATCCGTCGTGCTGGGGGCAAAATAGTTTGTATAAGCTACCCCATATCCTCCAGGAAAGCATATCAGGTCTATGGTGCTCAATATATTATTGTCTACGATATCACCAGCATCAATCATATATACATCACATCCAGCATATTCACACATTCTCGCTGTAGCTACTGCACACTCCGCAAGTGCTCCACTCCCAGTTGCGGCTCCAACGTGCTGTGTACAAACCACGCCAACTTTAGGAGCTACTGCCAACGCCGGTGAGGCCACCATGGACATAGCCATAAGAACAACCATCATTACCATTATCACTGAAGCTTTTGCTTTTTTCCACATTTTCAAACTCCTTTTAGCAAAAAGTACAACTGTGAGAAAATTGCTTTTTTAGGCTCACCAAACAAACCCCCAAAGCACCCATTTGACCGCATTCACGTTGATTGCCAAGGTGAATAAGCCCAAAACACCCAAACACAAAAATCACCTCCTTTCCTTGACTTTCTGACTTTCAGATCCCCTCAATAATTTCTTTTTTATATTCAAGTGAACCTAGTTTTTTAAACCCGTCTCCTTTATCAATCCCTTCTGCATAGACAGGAAATTTATGATCTTCATATTTAAAACTTTTCAATACCTGACTCATTCCAATGGTACCATGTTCTCGTACACGGGTTACTAAATCCAAATCAATAATTTCCGGCATAATTTGCTCAATTTCACCCGCTTCCTGCAAGATTCTACCGTTGGGATCAATTATTAAAGAATGTCCATTACCCCCATCATTGAGACCGTTTACACTGACAAAATAAACCTGATTTACAATAGCATTGGCCTGGCTTATTATTATCTCGGGGATTCTATCTGATGTTGCAGTGAGAATAGGATTGCATATAATTTCCGCTCCCATCCATACAAGTTGCCGGCACACCTCCGGAAACCACTGATCATAACATATCGTTAAACCAACCCGAGCACATCCGGGAATATCAAACACACAAAATTCACTTCCGGACAAACACTTCTCAATAGGACGCCATGGAAACATCTTTCGATACTTCGCCACAATCTCCCCTTGGGGATTTATAACAAAAGCTGTATTGTATATACCCTCTTTTGTCTTCTCACTCATCGATCCAGGAATGATCCATTTCCCGTATTCACGAGCTACTTCACATAATTGATTGCTCATTTCACCTGGTACAGGTTGGGCAAGGTTCATTCCTGGACCGTGAATGCATTTTTCACTAAATATAATGAGCTTTGCCCAGGGGAAATGTTTCGATATTTCCTCTATTTTGTCGCACATCCTACTAAAATTTGCATCCCCAACGCTAACATCCATTTGAACTGCGGCTACACCTAAGGTCCTTGACATCTTATATTCTCCTTGTTTTCTTGATTGTGGCTTAATCACATTCTCGAAGGTAAGTAAGTTACTAACTCTGGAAATGCACTAAGAAGAGCTATCACCACAAGCATTAAAATAAGAAATGGCAAGACACCGAGTATAGTATCTTGAAGCCTTTTCCCTCCTCCAACGCCATGGGTGATGTAGAGATTAAATCCAACTGGTGGAGTCAACAGAGATATTTCCAATATAATAACCAAAACAACGCCGTACCAAATGGGATCAAATCCTAAAACGTTTACCACTATTGGATAGAATACAGGCGTTGTAACCAACATGAGATCTATGCCATCAATGAGACATCCCAAAATCATATAAATTAAGATAAGAGCTGCCCAAACAATATACCGGTTCACTTCTAATGATGATACATAATTGCTAAGAAATTGAGGAACTTCTAACATAGAAAGCGCCATTCCTAAAGCACGAGCACCTATTATACAAATCATCATCATGCATGTAAGAAACATTGTTCTTCTTAGTGATTCTACGACAACTTTCCATGTCAATCTTCTATAAACAAAAGCAACGACTAATAGACTGAATACAGCGCCGACTGCTGCAGCTTCTGTAGGGGTTGCGTATCCACCGTAAATGCTAACCATAACAAAACCCACTAATAAAATAACAGGCCAAAGATCTTTTAACGCAAAAAACACATTCTTCAGATACTGCTTGTTGAACTCACTGCGCTCTGGCACCATCCCGGGATGTATAGTTCCTGAAATCCCTATCCATACTAAAAATGATCCAGCCAGAATGATTCCAGGTACGACTCCGCCAACAAAAAGTTTGCCTATTGAAGTACATGTGAGAGAACCATAAATTATCATGATAATCGAAGGCGGAATAAGTATACCTAAAGAACCTCCTGCCGCAATAGATCCAAGAACAATTTTTCGATCATATCCCGCCTTTATAAGTTCAGGATACGACACCTCACCAATAGCCAATGTTGTTGCGGTGCTTGATCCAGAGCAAGCAGCAAAAATACTGCAACTTATTATATTTGAATGTAACATACCGCCCGGAAAAACCGAGAATATCTTTTTAACTCCCCGAAAAATAAAAGTACTACTTCCGCTTTTTATCAATAATTCACCCATGACTATGAATAATGGAATTGCAACAAGGGGATATGAATTAATGCTGTTAAAGAGCATGCCTCCTAATATTCCGTGCATGTTACCTGAACCCAAAAACATCAGACTAAAAATGGCAACACCATAGAGAGCAGACCATATCCACATTCCCATCCCAAGACATAAAAAGAGAAAAAATAACATAATTGATATATTAGTTACCATTGTGTCCAAAATCATACCCCCTACTAATATTACAACGATTTATTTTCATGGCTTATATTCATTTGCACAAGTGTATACTTTTTACTCATGAAAATTTAGGACATCTGTTCTGCCGATTAGATTTAATACTTTTTGTACCATGAAAAAAAATGTATCAATGAAATACATCACAGACCCGACCACTATGCTTATAGTAATTGGCCACAAAGGTGTTCTCATAGGGCCTAAACTCGCTATATGATCTATCCATGTATACATAAACCAGTTAACGCTTCTTTCAATTATGAAACCTAAGATAATAAGACTTAGCAATGAAACCAGGAATCCAATAATATTTTGAGTTTTTAGAGAAAATCTTCCAACCAGTGCATCTACATAAATGTGTTGATTCCACCGCAAAGTATACGCTAAAGCCAAATAAGTCATCGGAACCATACTTAGTCCAGCCCATTCTTCAACAAATAACCATGTATACCCAATAAATTGGCGATTAATAATGTAACAAAAAATCATCAACGCTATCAATGCAATAAGAACTCCTGATATTACTGCGCCAATTCTTGAAATATTGTAAGAAATTTTATCCAATTTTTTCAAAATAAGGATAATCTGTTCCATAATTACCTCTCTATAAACATGCCAGCTATTATGTTTAGGCGTTACGATTCATTTATAATATCTTTGTTTGTAGCATCATCATGTATGCTTCTTAAAAATTTAAGTTGGGTAGAGAGTTTTTCAAATCCCCACCCAACTTATTAGCATACCGCCTATTTCTTAAATGTCTTTTTTACTTCCTCAACTTGTTCGAGAGCTAGTTTTGCATCAGCACCAGCTCTAACAACCCAAGGCGCCCAAATCTCTTTTTGGCAACGCTTGATTACAGCTTCCCTTTCTTTTTGGCTTGGCACATAGACTTGTATCCCTTTTTTTATTAATTCTTCTAAGACAAGTGCATTCGTTTCAAGTTCAGCGCGTTCAGGTTTCGTAACTGATTTGTACATAATGTCTAAGAAAGTTTTACGAATATCCGGCGGCAATTTATCCAAAGCTTTCTTACTGACCATTAATTCATCCGCAGCTGCCATGATTTCCCACAGGTTAATTGTGTCACAAAAATCAAAGAATCCTCCTGCATTAGCAAAATAAACTGACGTGACTAATCCATCCACTAAACCGGTTGATAAACCGGTATAAAGTTCTGCAAATGCAATACTGACCGGAGTCCCTCCTAAAATCGTCACTAGTGTTGCAAGCTCAGGCGAATAAACCCTCACTTTATGACCTTTCAATGAACCTATCCCGTTAATTTTATATCCACTGGTGTAGATTCTTTGCTGAGACGCCGGTAATGCATGAATCATGCACCCACCCCACTTATCTTCAAGTACTCTTTCTAATACACCTTTACGGTCTAACTTAAAATCACCCCATAGTTTTGATACAAGGGCAAATGACTCGTCTGCATCTGAAGGAAATAACATCGGAATAGCATCAATTCCAAAAACTGGTTCCACAGATGCCAAAAACCCGCCATAAAAGTGAGCCAATTCCGCAGATCCATCGCGAATCACCTTAAGCATGTCACTTCCCTGATAAGGATGCTGCCCAGACCAAAATACGGATATGTCTAATCTTCCATTGGTTGCCCTTTTTACTTTTTCAAACAAAGCAGGCCACACATCACAGCAAGCTGAATCTCCTGGTCCGTAGGCACTAAAGAATTTCCATTCATAAACCTTGTCTTTTGCATATACTTGGTTGCAATCAACAAAACTTGTTGCCGTAAAAAACAGAGATAGAAAAATAATTAAAAACAAACAACCCTTACACTTACTGTTAAATAAATTACGAAATTTCATCACAATTCCTCCTTCATTTTTTTACATTAAATTACTTTTCCTTCTCGATCTCTTGTGCAAGACTTTGTCTTTGCAATTGCAGGACTACCCGCCAGAACCAGCGAACAGGCAAAGGCCAAAGCCACAACGAAAATAAAACCGAGCTTCACACTCTTTTTGCCATTTTTCTCCCCCTCCCTTCTAAGAGTCCATCTCCATATGGAAACGGCATTTCAACCTTTATCTCAAAGTAATCCGGTTTCTTTCAATCGGTCCTTCTACTTTTCGAGAGAAGCGAACGCATCATCCATTATCGCAAGACCCTTGTTAAGCTGCTCGTCGGTGATCACCAGCGGCATCAGACACCGGATCACGTTGCCGTAAGGTCCGCAGGTCAAAAGAATCAATCCCTTCTCATAGGCATACCCTGCGACCGCCGCAGCCGCATCCTTGTCAGGCTCCTTCGTCTCCCGATCCTTCACCAGCTCCATCGCGATCATCGGCCCCTTACCCCGGACATCGCCGATAACTTCATATTTCTTCTGCATGTCCTCAAAGGCCACCCACAGCTTCTTGCCCAGCGCCTCGCTCTTCTCCAGCAGATTTTCCTCTTCGAAGATGTCCAGCACCGCATTCGCCGCCGCACAGCTCACAGGATTTGCGCCAAAGGTGCCGCCAATTCCACCCGGATGAATCGAATCCATGATCTCGGCTCTCCCAACTACGGCGCTCAACGGCATTCCTGCCGAAAAACTCTTTGCAACGGTCATCAGATCGGACTCAACGCCCCAGTGTTCCATGGCAAACATCTTGTCGCCCGTTCGACCCATGCCGGACTGAATTTCATCGGAGACAAAGAGTATCCCGTTTTCTTTACAAATCTCGGCAAGCCTCGGAAAATACTCAGGCGGTGGACAAATAAATCCGCCCTCTCCCTGTACTGGCTCCACTACCAGTGCTGCTGTAGTCTCCGGTGCACACTTGCCAAACATTTCATCCTTTAAATACTCGGCGCAGGCAATATTACACTTCGGATACTCAAGTCCAAAGGGGCACCGGTAACAATACGCGTAAGGCATTCGATAAATCTCAGGTGCAAATGGCCCGAAACCTAATTTGTAGGGTTTGACCTTACTTGTCATCGTCATGGTCAAGAGGGTACGCCCGTGAAAGGCGTTGTCAAAAACGATGATCCCC
>Ga0307991_1002019_pt1 | contig 13910 bp, 12 predicted proteins | sample EllFjometagen131_FD_203146 | JGI IMG/M metagenome (GOLD analysis project Ga0307991, IMG submission 203146) | Marine microbial communities from Ellis Fjord, Antarctic Ocean - #131 | ecosystem: Environmental > Aquatic > Marine > Unclassified | place: Southern Ocean | collected 2014-10-08
TGGCGTCAAAGTGCTTCCATTGCTCCGGGGGCCAACCGGGTCCGTCCACCCAGCGCGAGGTGACCAATCCCGCGATATGCTGGGGGTGCCATCCCCGCGCGAGGAGGTATCTGGTGAGGGTCTGGAGGTTGGTGGGTTTTAAAAGCAGGTCGTTGGGTTGTTCCAGGGGTCGTCTGATACAGGGGGGAAGATCGGCATAGTTCATCTTTCCATAGGTCTGGGCCCACTCTCCGGGGGGGTGCTGTTTCTCACTTCCAAACCATTGGTGAAACCTTTGAAGGTTGGAGTTCTGGTAGTCCTCAATCAGATTCTTGAAGTTAACGGTGAAGTCGGGGATGAAGCAGTGGGTACTTCCGGCATAATCAGCGGCATTACGGTAATGGCGTCGGAGTGCGATAGTCTCATCGAGCGAGAGATCTTTTCGAGGGATGGCGATCTGGATCGGTGTCCCATCGGCAATGGCGTCTCCAACCTTCCATCGCTGAACTTTATGTTTCTGGTGGGTGGAGAAAGCGCAGCGACAGTCCCTCATAAAGACCGGGTCACCGAAGCAGGAGAGGTCGAGGGAGATCCCTTCGCGGCCGTGTTTTCCGGTTCCAATCGCTACATCGGTAATCAGGAGCGGGAGGTCGGTAAGCTCAGAGGCTTCTCTGATAATACGATGGGTAAGATGTTCCAGGACCCGTCCCATACCGTCAAAGCCCTTTCCATAGCGAAGAGATACCGGACGGTGCCGCTTGCTGAGTATCCCACGGTATTTCTCGATCAGGGAATCGGAGAGAACTCCGATATCCTCCAGCATCAGAGCCGCTTTGGTTCCGGATTGGATCTGGAAGGAGAAGTGATATCCCTGACCGGTCATTATTGTCAGGGGGCCGATACCATAACTCTCAAAAATCTTCAGAATCGCCTGGTAGATCGGCTCGATCTTATTGAAGGTACCGACCTGGTCAAAATAGACTTCACCGGGATAGTCCAGGTTGAAATACTCAATATCCAGGACCCCCAGGATATGAGCCTTATCCCAGAGGGATCGGAAGAAATCGACCCCTTTGTCCAGGATATAATTGAATCCACTGGTTGGGGTTGAGATATAGGGTTCCGGGGCGGGTACTCCTAAAAAAGCTTCCCCATACCCGACAATATATTCGGCCGTACAGAGTTCCGGTTCCCGGGCGGTTCCTCCGCAGTATTCAGCAATTCTCTCCCGAACTTCCGGGTCCTGGTAATATTCTTGAAGTGTAAGCATGGATAGTTCCTTGTATGAAAAGGTTGAAGACAGAAGTCAGAAAACAGAAGCCAGAAAACAGAAGACAGAGGACAGATGATGGAAGGCAGTGAGTTGACCGGAGAGCGGGAAAATTCTTGATTTATCCACCTCCATCATCCAAGATAACTCATCTTCCTTATATCCAGCTTCTGTCTTCCGATGTCACTCTTTCTATTAATGCTGAGTATTATGCCTAATTCAGGTAGGAAGTAAAGATTTTAAAGTAAGTTGAAAGTGCCTAAAGTGCGCTAAAGTGCCTAAAGTTAAAAGGCTTCCCATCTTCACTCTGGAGAAACTAATACGAGGCAGAGCAAGAGTGGGAACACAAGATTATTTATTATAGCGAATCCCTTTGGATACTTTAGTATTATAAATTTCTGGCTTCCAGCCTGAGCAAGATTCTTAGGCTCGAAACACCAGTCGAAAGCGAACAACTTTAGGCACTTTAGCGCACTTTAGGCACTTTCAACTTACTTTAGGCACTTCAAACTTACTTTATATAATGCCCGCGATCTTAAAACTATTGATCTGTTTTGCCCTGGTTCTGGGGATCAGCCGCACTCGGTTTCCCTTGAGCCTTTCGCTTCTGATCGGCGCGGTGGTACTGGGATTCTGGGCCGGTCAGAGCCCGTCCGGACTGGGAGTGATTGCTCTAGATAGTCTCACCAGTTGGTCCACCTTTTACCTGGTGGCGATCATTGCCCTGATCCTCTTCCTCAGCCGGCTAATGGAGCAGTCCGGTCATCTCCAGAGGATTGTCTACGCGTTTATTCTGGTGGTCAAAGATCGCCGGGTGGTTGCCGCGCTGGTCCCCGCTATGATCGGTCTTCTTCCGATGCCCGGGGGAGCCCTTTTCTCGGCTCCCCTGGTAAAGAAAACGTTGGGAGATATCCCGATCACGGCGGAACTTAAGGCTGTCATTAACTATTGGTTCCGTCACGTCTGGGAGTATTGGTGGCCGCTCTATCCCGGATTTATCCTGGCGGTAGGCCTCCTTGATATTCCTGCCTGGCAGATGATGGCGATCCAATTCCCTCTGGCTATCTTCTGTGTGATTTCGGGAGTTATCTTTCTCCTCCTTCCTTTGAAAGAACTGAAACAGAGGGAGGGACCGGCCACTCGTTGGGAGAGCTTCCGGATGCTATTGAAAGAGGCCGCCCCTATTATCATGGTGGTGGTTATTATTATAGTCCTTAACCTTCTTCGCCGGTTTATGGAGACGGCCGGAGTGGAGATTGCCTATCCCCCCGAACTATCGGTTCTGATCGGAATTGTGGTCTGTATCGGCATGGTGATTTGGACCAATCGCCTGGGATGGAAGGATCTTCTCCGGGCGCTGAGCGATCGGAAGTACCTGGATTTTATCTTACTGATCCTGGCCATCATGATCTTCAAAGGAGTCCTGAACGGCAGTTCCATTATTATGGAGATCAAGGATGAGCTGTTAGATTACCGGATCCCGCTCCTTCTGATTATCACCATACTCCCCTTTATCTCCGGAGTAGTAACCGGAATCGCGGTCGGATTTGTCGGCGCCTCTTTCCCGGTTATCATCCCGATGTTGGACGGTCTCTCTCCCATTTCGTACCTGGCCTACGCCGCACTTGCTTATAGCTGCGGCTATATGGGGATGATGCTCTCCCCGGTCCATCTCTGTCTCCTGGTCTCAAAGGATTATTTTCAGGCCGGTCTGGCTTCCTGCTATTACCTTCTGATCAAACTGGCGGTGCTGGTTATAATTCTGACCGGTATCTATATCTTTATCCTCACCCGGCTTGGCTGAAGTATAAACCGCTTCCTCCAGGCTGTATTTTCTACGCAGTGATCCCAAGCAATAATAAATTATATTTGACTACCATATATATCTATGGTACTCTGGCGCGGTTATTTTTTTAAAGAAAAATCAAGATGATATTAAGATGAAAATTTTAACTTATCGACAGCGTGAAGTTCTACGATTTATCGCGGATCATCAGGAAAGGAAGGGGGTTCCGCCTACCCTGGAGGAAATTCGGGATCATTTCCACTGGCGAGCGATCGGGACCGTCCAGGACCATCTGCTTGCTCTGATCCGGAAGGGTTATCTGAAAAGAGGCCGCGGCGCGCGCCGGCTTGAGGTGTTGCGTGATCCGGAGTCGGTATTTCCTGCTGATGCCTCCATCTGGGCTTCGACCTATCAGGATCGGCGGCGCGCTTCCGGCCAGGTCTCGCTCATCCCGGTGGTGGGAGAGGTAGCAGCTGGATCTCCCATCCTGGCGGTTGAGAATGTGGAGGAGGAATGGTTTTTGGACCGAAAACTCTTGAGAGGGGAGGATAATTTCCTCCTCCGGGTTAAAGGGGAAAGCATGATCGATGCCCATATCCGGGATGGAGACTATCTTCTGATCCGTCCACAACCCACCGCCGAGAACGGGGAGATTGTAGTGGCATTGGCCGGGGATGAGGTGACGGTAAAACGACTCTACCGCCGGAGAGATAGGATTGAACTCCGTCCCGAAAACCCTGTCTTCAATACGATTGTCTACCGGAGAGGCGATGAAACTGTGGAGATTATCGGGAAGGTAGTGGGGGTTTTGAGAAAATACTAACTCTCAAAACAAATTCCAAATTCAAGTTGAGCTTAGCGAAATCCCGCTATACGGGGCACCAAATACCAAATAAATTACAAATTTCTCAGCCAAAGGCTGATTAGCCTTCGGCTAAAAATCACAATGACCAAAAGAACTTAGCTTCGCAATTGTGGGAGCGGATTCTATCCGTGATCATTCGGGGCTGAAAGCCCAGGTGCCAGTGGTTTGGAATTTTGAATTTCGGTCAGCCTCTCCGCCATAGCAGCGTAGCTGCGACGGCTGGATTGGAATTTATCCCGCTAAAAAAATAACCGGGACAAGTTTTGGTATTTGATGCCCCGTATAGCGGGATTTCGCTACGCTCAACTTGGAGTTGTGATTTATTTTTTAAAAAGGGAACCGATTATGCTATCCACCAAAAAGTCTAAAAATCGCTGGATCGTCTATCTCCACTCGCCCTCTCAGTCCACCGATCAACTAAATCGATTTCTGGAGATCCTGGAGAGTTATACCCCCCGGGTAGAATATCAACGGGGGAGAACCGCCTACCTTGAGTTCGAGGAAGGACGGAGAGAGGATGATCACCCCCTGACGCTCATTGGCCACCTCCAGAAAGATCTGGCAGGACTGGGAATCCCGGTCTCCTTCGGGCTTGGCTCCACCAAACTGCTGGCCCGGGCTGCCGCCGGTTTGACCGATCCTGGAGAAAGTTTCTGGATCCTCCCCCAGGGAGAAGCAGATCTTATCCAGGGTCTCTCGGTGAAACTCTGGCCTGGCATGTTCCCAAAGACGATCACCCAGCTCCTCCATCTGGGGATCAGGAGGGTAGGGGAGCTGGCCCGGATCGATACCTTCTGGGTCAAGCGGGTCTGGGGGGATCGTGGTCTGGTGATGAGAGAGCAGGCCCGGGGATTCGATCCACGCCCGGTAGTGCGGAGAATCCCCAGCCTGGAGTTAACACCGTTACTACCCCAGCCGCGACTTTTTCCGCCCCGGGAAAAAGCTGAGAAGCTGAAGGTCCTGCGCCATCTGGCCGCCTTCCTCCGGCATAAATACGGCGAAACTGCCGCTAAATAGTCTCACTATAAAAACCCATTTTTCCCATCCGGCGGCTGCTGCCCGTATGCCCTCCCCATCCGTCCACTTCTCCGCATATCTCTCCTTATCTGACAAAACACGTCAAGCGTGTTCTGTCAGATAAGGATGTTAAGCGAGATATCCCTTGCTCTGATATCACCGCTTCCTCCTGCCCCGGTTGGTGGTATCTTTTCTTCCGCCAATCGTGATCTTTAATGGGGCGTTGCCGCGTCCCTTAATATCTACTGCTGATCCACTGCTCTTTTTCTGGAAGATTATTCCGGATGAGCTCTCCGGTGCGGGGGTGGGGGAGAGTGATGGCGGAGTTAAGACCGGTCTGATGGTCGGGGGAGGAGTGCGAGTCGCTGCCCGGGGAGATGGTGTTGGTTCAGGCGTTGGTGTTGGAATTGGTCTGATGGTCGCGGATAGTGTTGGAGTTGGCGATAGAGATATGGATGGTGAAGGTGATCGGGATGGCAGTACTGTAGTCGTGGGTGCCGGAGAGGATGTTGGCTTCCCCGGTGGTGATGGAACCGACGTCGCGGAGGATGTCGGTTTCACTGTTGGCGACAGAGCCGGCTTTGGGGCTGGGGAGGGTGTTGGCTTTACTGTGGGAGATGTAGTTGGCACCGGTGTTGTGGTGGACATTGGCTTTGGTGTTGGCGACAGACCTGTGATTGGTGTTGGAGATAACGGAGGTTTTGTTGTCAGCGATGAAAGTGGCGTCGGTGTAGGGGATGAGGTCGGCTTAAGTGTCGGAGATGGAGTGAGTGCTGGTGTTGGGGATGAGGTCGGCTTTGGCGATGGAGGTGGAGTCGGGGTCGGAGATGATGTTGCTTTTGGTGCCGGAGATGGGGTTGGGGTCGGGGAGGACGTTGCTTTTGGTGCTGGAGATGGAGTTGGGGATGAAGTCGGTTCCTGCGTGGGGGAGGGGATTGGAGGTGTAGGGAATGTCATTGCGGTCGGCGTATGGAAAGAAGTCGGAGCTGAAATTGGGGAGGAGATTGGTTTGGGGGTTGGAGATGTAGTTGACTCCGGTGTCGAAGATGACGTCGGTTTTGGAGCGGGAGATGGAGTCGGTTCTGGTGTCGAAGATACCGTCGGTTTTGGAGCTGAAGATAGAGGTGGTTCCGGTGTCGGAGATGCCGTCGGTTTGGGTGATGGAGTTGTCATTGGTGTTGGGGATGACGTCGGCTCCGGATAGAGAGACGGAGTCGGTACCGGTGTAGGAGAATAACTTGGCGCCGGTGTTGGGGGAGTGGAGGTAGAAGGAGAGGGAGACGGAGGAGGGAGGTGGACCGGGAGCGAGTAGATATTGCCGTCAAACCCGCCGATGTAGATGGAATCGTCAGTTACGGCTGGAGAGGACCAGATTACATCTTCCGTTTTGAATCTCCATATCCCCCGTCCGGTAGCCATATCGAGAGCGTAAAGGTTCCCGTCGGAGCTACCGAAATAGATCACTCCTCTGGCGCCGGCGGGAGATGACCGGACTGGACCTCCGGTTTCAAACCGCCATAGTTCCCGTCCGGTTTCCCCGTCAATCGCGTAGAAGTTATGGTCCATACTTCCCACATATACCGTGCCAGAGATGGCCGCCGGGGAGGAGATGACGGAATCACCCGTCTTGAATCTCCATATCTCACGTCCGGTAGCTGCGTTCAGGCCGTAAAGATAGCCATCATTACTCCCGCAATAGATCATCCCATCTCCCGATGATGGGGTAGACCAGATCTCTCCCCCGGTTTTAAAGCTCCATCTCCCCCGGCCGGTAACGGCTTCCAGCGCGTAAATATAACCATTATTGCTGCCGAAGAATATACAATCACCGGTTGCAATCGGAGATGACCAGATCCCATCACCGGTCCTGCGGGACCATTTTCTTCTTCCCGTCAGACTTTCCAGGCCATAGATGACGCCGTTATTATCGCCAAAAAACATCTGCTCGCCCCAGATGGTGGGGGAGGTGGCGATTTCGTCCCTGGTCTGGAGCCACCAGTACTTGCGTCCGGAGGCGCTATCAAGCGCGTAGAAAATACCATCGAGGCTGCCGAAATATACCGTTCCGTCGGCTACAGCTGGAGAAGAGCAGATAGCGCCGCCGGTTTTGAATTCCCACTTCTTTTCTCCGGTCGCGGCAATAAGAGCATAGAGGCGGCCGTCGTTACTCCCGCAGAAGACGATCCCATCGGCAACAACCGGGGAAGAATAAACGGGTCCGTCAGTCTTGAATTTCCAGCGTGGCTGAATGCACCTTGGAACACTCTCAAGGCCAATATCGGCCATATCCGAATAAGAAATCGGTGGAGATAATTGTTTCTCCGGACCGCCGCATCCAGTAATCAAAAAAATCATGAACCCGATAACGATTGTATATTTTAGGATCATTTTGCAAACCCATGTTACTTTTGGTTAAGAGTCACAATATTGAAAACATAGTATATGCTCTAATTCCATCAGAGCTACTAAAAATTAGAGAGTAGAGGGGGAATTCCAATTATTTGATTTTATCCCAGTTCGTCAAATCTAAATTTTTACGGTTTGACCCCGGTGATTCCCGCAGTGCTTTTTCTTTTCCTGTTTAAGCGGATAGGCGATCGTTTGTTTTATCTGGATTATTCTTGTTTGTTTAGTAAGATCAAATTGATGTCAAAATGCTGGTTAATCGTCATAATATTTTCTCAAATAAATTTTGCCTGGTACGATATTTCTAGAGAACCCCAAAGGGGTTCAACATATAAGTCCAGGGTGCCGAAGGTCCGGCAGTATTGACGGAAAACCCTGGGTTATCGTATAGCCAAATAAATAAATGACCCATGAAGGGGTTCAACATCTTAATAAAGGGATGAAATGATGGGGTGGGAACGCCCCGGGTTGTCCCCGGGTAAGACCCGGGGCTCAGATGTAGGACCCCGTTGGGGTCCTTAACCATGCCAAAAAGCATAATCGCAACCGATGAACCCCAAAGGGGTTCAACATATAAGCCCAGGGTGAAACCCTGGGAATATTGCATAGCCCAAAAAAACCAAAGAACCCTGAAGGGGTTCAACATTCAAGCCCGGGGAGAATCCCCGGGATATAACCGCATCCAGGCCATATACCGGATTACATTAAGGAGGTCAAGATGCCCCAATCATTGTCTCGGATAACCTTGCACCTGATTTTTAGCACCAAAAAACGACGGCGCGTATTTCTTCTGCCCATGATGCGCAATGACGTCACCGGCTATATTACCGGTATTATAAAAAATCAGGGGTGTATCCTGATAAGAATCGGAGTGGTAACCGATCATTTACATATTCTCTATGCGCAATCCCGGACTAAAACGGTTTCCGAAGTCGTGGCGGCGGTCAAGCGGGAAAGCAGTTCCTGGATAAAAAAACAGTCTTGGGCCCATATGAACCCCGATTTCGCCCAGTTTCATTGGCAGAATGGATATGGGGTATTTTCGGTCAGCGAATCCCGGGTTGATGATACGGTGAAATATATCGACAACCAGATGGAACATCATAAGCGGATATCCTTTCAGGACGAATACCGGGAATTTTTGAAGAACCACAATATTCCGTTTGACGAGAGATATGTCTGGGAATGAAGTTTGATTGGGATGTTGCACCCCGTTGGGGTGCCGGTTTTTTTGGGGGGAGGAGGGTAATTTAATCCCCGGGTAAAACCCGGGGCTGAGATGTAGGACTCCGTTGGGGTCCGTAAAGAACCAAAAGGTATAACCGCATCCAACGAACCCCAACGGGGTTCAACATATAAACCCAGGGTGAAACCCTGGGTTATCGCAAATCTAAATAAATAAAAGAACCTTGAAAGAGTTCAACATTCCGTTGGCGTGCCGGGATTTTTTGGGGCGGGTTGATTTGTTCTCCCCGGGTAAGACCCGAGGCTGGGATGTTGCCCCGGTTTCGCCGCATTAGGCACCGGGGAAGGAAAGGATCTGCAGTTAGCATGGGATCTCGCAACCGGAGATCGTATTGATTGGGGTATAACCCTGTAAGCATAGGAGGAGAGCCTATGAAAAAAGAAAACATTATAAAGTTGTATGGCGAGTTCGATTCGATTGTCAATATTTGGCCGGATTCAGATGTTGAGTTTTGGTATGCAAGGGATTTACAGAAATTATTGGATTATGCTGAGTGGAGAAATTTTCAGAAGGTTGTTAATAAGGCAAAAATAGCTTGCGACAACGCCGGTGCATCGATTCAAAACCATTTTGTTGACGTTAACAAAATGGTCGAATTGGGTTCAGGAGCGCAACGTGAGATTGATGATGTTCTGCTTACCAGATATGCCTGTTATCTCATTGCCCAAAATGGTGATCCTCGCAAAGTGCAAATTGCGTTTGCCCAGAGCTATTTCGCGATTCAGACTCGTAAGCAGGAGATAGTTGAAGAGAGAATTAAACTCCAGGAACGTCTGCAAGCACGCCAACAACTTCGAGAATCTGAAACTGAACTCTCAAAAAATATCTACGAGCGTGGTGTGGACGAGAAAGGTTTCGGGCGCATTCGTTCCAAGGGTGACTCTGCATTATTTGGGGGCAAGACCACGTTACAGATGAAGATGAGATTGGGTGTGTCAAAAGGCAGGCCATTGGCGGACTTTCTTCCCACCGTTACTATTACAGCAAAAAACCTTGCAACGGAAATAACCAATTTCAACGTACGCAAGGATAATTTACAGGGAGAAAAATCCATAACCATTGAACATGTACAGAATAGCAGTGGAGTTCGGTCTCTTCTTATAAAACGGGGCATCATCCCCGAATCCCTTCCACCTGAAGAAGATCTGAAAAAGTTGGAACGACGTGTTCGAGCAGATGAACGAAAGATCATAAAATCATCTGAAATTCCACATGACAGGCAATTGCCTGAAAATGACAATACAGAAGATATATAGTATAAACATCAAGATCAAGCCTCGGCGGGTTTTTGCCCAAATTGCCGTGAGGTAACGTGCGTTTATTTAAAAGCTGCGAATCGCCTGCATAAGCAATCTGGGGAAGGAAAAGATCTGGAGTTAATTGGAGATCTCGTAAACGAAGATCGGAAAATTTATGGGATAGGGAGATTATAGCGCGGTCAGCAGGGCCAGGAAGATATTCCGGAGGTGGGTGATAGAAAATCCACAGAATTAAAAAATCAATTGTTATAGTCAAAATTGGAAACCAAATGCAAAGACTTATTAATTGGGGTGTGACCCTAAAGACATTTCTAGAGACATTTCTGTGAATCGCATAGACAAAAAGAACCCCAAAAGGGTTCAACATGTAAGTCCAGGGTGCCGAAGGTCCGGCAGTATTGACGGGAAACCCTGGGAATACCGCATAACCAAAAAAACAAAAGAACCCTGAAAGGGTTCAACATTCCGTTGGGATGCCGGGTATTATTTTTGGTGGGGTGATTTGTTCCCCGGGTGGGACCCGGGTCTGGGATGTTGCACCCCGTTGGGGTGCTGGGTTCTTTTTGGTGGGGCTTGATTTGTTCCCCGGGTAAGACCCGGGGCTCAGATGTATGACCCCGTTGGGGTCCGTAAATCGCACCAGGCGAACCCCAAAGGGGTTCAACATTTAAGCCCGGGGAGAATCCCCGGGATGTTGTGTCGTTCGACAAAAATATAGAACCCTGAAAGGGTTCAACATTATATTAGCCCGTTTAATTCCGGGGACACCATACGTAATTGGAATTAAAAAACAAGGAATGTAAGTAATATGAACGCAGATACAAATACATATACAATGGGGAGCAGTTAAAATGAAGGTAAGATTGGTTTCGAGAAATTTGATTTGTTTGGCGAGTTGTCTGGTGATTTTGCTTCTGATGTTAGGAGTTGGGTCGGCAGAGGCGTCATGGCCTCGGGTTGCTCTTTCCAAGGATGGGACGCCGATCTTCTTTGAGATCTATGGAACCGGCGAGCCGACTCTGGTCTTTGTGCATGGGTGGAGCTGTGATGGGAGGTACTGGCGGGAGCAGGTGCCGTATTTCTCAAAAAAACACCGGGTGGTCATCGTTGACCTGGCAGGGCACGGGCATTCGGGTCTGTCACGTTCGAAGTACACCATGAAGGATTACGGGGAGGATGTCCGGGCGGTGGTGGATGCCGTTGGGAGCCGCGAGGTTATCCTGATCGGGCATTCCATGGGCGGCACGGTGGGCGCCGAGGCGGCCCGGATGATGCTGGATCGAGTGATCGGGCTGATCGGGATAGATACGTTACAGAACATAGAATATCCGTTGACACCGGAAGAGATGAAAAAAATGCTCGCTCCCTTGGAGAAAGACTTCCAAACCGAAAGCAGGGTATTTGTGGAACAGATGATTCGCCCCGGTATCGATCCGGAGCTTCGGGAGTGGATTCTCTCCGATATGTCCGCGGCTCCGCCAGCCGTGGCCTTGAGTTCTCTGAACTACATGATGTCGGAGTACATTAGCGGGCAAGCCGCAAAAATATTTGACAAAATCAAAATCCCGGTCGTAACGGTTAACGCTGATATGTGGCCGGTTGATTATGAGGCCAACCGCCGTCACATGAAATTTTTCGAGACCATCACATTGAAAGGCGCTGGTCATTTCCTGATGCTTAATCACCCCGAGGAATTCAATCGGGCTTTGGAGCAGGCAATACGCATTGTTTCAAAAAACTCTAAAATTGTGCCGGATCGGACTGCGCCCGATAACGTACCTTGAAAGGTACGGCTACTACTGAAAACCCTGAAGATGGCTTCCGCGGTTAGCGACCGCGGCTACAACTTAGAATTCTGGTGACACCACACATAATTCAGTAGCACTACATGTAAAAATCAATAATAATTAAGTATGGTGTCCCCGGAATTAAAGTGTGAAAAAATATGAATAAGCCCTGCGGATAAATTATGTGACTGGCTGGTTAGCTTTTCGGCAATTGGAAACCGGACTGGCTCCGGAATTATAGGGAGAAACTTAATTTGCTGCATATATTTATAGATGCTGATGCTTGCCCGGTTAAAGAGGAAGTGTACCGTGTCGCCCGCCGCTGTGGTCTTGAGGTCACATTGGTGGCCAACTCATGGTTGCGGATTCCAAATGAAGATTGGATCTTGCTCGAAGTTGTCGGGGCCGGCTCCGACGTGGCTGATGATTGGATTGTCGAACATGTGCAACCTCATGATATCGTGGTCACCGCGGATATACTGCTCGCGAGCCGCTGCCTGAAGGCCGGCGCCCGGGCAATCGGTACCAGCGGAAAACCGTTCACGGAAGACAACATCGGTTCGGCTGTCGCGCTTCGGGACCTGTTGTCAGAACTTCGTGATGCCGGAGAGATGACAGGTGGTCCTCCCCCGATCCAGAAACGTGACCGATCCCGCTTTCTTCACCAGCTCGATGAGATGATTCAATTAATCCGCCGTCAACAGCAGTTGAAGTCCTCCTGATCAGGCAAATTGAGATCGCTTCGTCGCGGAGTTTTTCCCGCCATCGGCGGGGCTCCTCGCGATGATATTTTTATGATTGTGGTATGGTCTGAATGACATCTTAGATGATGAGACCTCTCTTTGATCTTCAAATCTCTCGGTGGTGTTTGATAGACTGTAGCTGACCTTGTTGACTCTGGTTTAAGCTTCCGCGGTCAGCGACCGCGGCTACAACTTGGCTCGGTGAGAACTTGGATTGGCTTCCGCGGTCAGCGACCGCGGCTACAACTTGGCCTTGCTTCCGCAGTCAGCGACCGCGGCTACAGAGAAGAAGAAGGAAGAATTATAAATAGGGAAAAGCTATTTTGATCAATATTTTTTGTGGTACAATACGATCCATTTTCATTCCGGGATCGATTATGTTACCCCTGAGCAATGTCACCAGGGACTACGTAAGTCCATCGTCGATCGCCGTCGCAAAAAACAGTAACTACAACGCGCGAAAATAAAGGAGATAAATCGCACAGGATTAAGTTTGAATTACTGTAAACCAGAAATCGAGGCCCCGGTAGAAATACCATTTGTCGGAGATATAACCAAAGAAACAAAACTGGAGAATTCTTCGATAGACTTGATCTACCTATCTACAGTTGTCCACTACTTTTCCCGGGCCCAGATGCAAGGATTTGTGAAAGAAGTCAAACACCTGCTGAAGCCTGAGGACAGACTGGCCATTGTCTAAATAAATAAAGAGGAGACGCCGGTGGGGCCTTCTCGAGCTGTAAAAATCTCACCGGAAGAACTCAAGAAAATAATAAGCATGACCCCGACCGGCTTGACTGATGCCGGGCAATATTTCTATATGCAAAATTTTGGCAAATAGAAGGATTTAATAATACCATAGAAAAGAAAATGAATTTTGCTATCATTCTGTTTTCGCGGATGATGACTAAGTTTACTATTTAATTCCCGGAGAGATGACAATGAATGAAGATCGCAAACAAAAGATAGACGAAATGATCCAGCGGGATCCATTCTGCCGATTTTTGGGGGCTAACGTAAAAATTCTAAAACCAGGTCATAGCCGGGTGACTTTGACTGTCACTGATGAGATGGTTAATTTTCATGGCAACACTCATGGCGGCGTAATTTTCGCGCTGGGCGACATGGCCTTTGCCGCGGCTAGCAATTCCCATGGACAAACAGCAGTAGCACTGAATGTGGGAATAAACTTTTTGAAAGCAACGAACTCCGGTGATAGACTGATCGCGGAAGCTTTAGAACAAACCGCTTCCGGGCCGATAGCTTTATATGACATTACTATTAGAGATGATCGGACGGGGGAGCTTGTCGCGAAGAGTCAGGACCTGGTATATCGAAAAAAAGAATGGTTTGTGCCGGAAATCTAAAAATCGGTAATAGCATCTCCGAAGGATAAAATATAGTGGAACCGGGTAATCTAAATTTTTTTCTTAGTATCTGGATTAAGTTCTTCTTCCTTTTTACGCCCCCCTTTGCTCTCACAATGTTTCTCAGTGTAACCAGAGCGTACACCGAACATCAGAGACGAAAATTGTCAATCCGGATTTCTATC
>Ga0307991_1002020_pt1 | contig 13903 bp, 16 predicted proteins | sample EllFjometagen131_FD_203146 | JGI IMG/M metagenome (GOLD analysis project Ga0307991, IMG submission 203146) | Marine microbial communities from Ellis Fjord, Antarctic Ocean - #131 | ecosystem: Environmental > Aquatic > Marine > Unclassified | place: Southern Ocean | collected 2014-10-08
TTTTAAAAATAAATTAATGTTGATAAAAATTATAAATTAATGTGTAAATTTGGCCTAGAAATTACATCTGTTTTATGTGGCACAATATGTCCGGAATAGGTGGCACAATATGACCGGAATATCCAGTATTTGGGACTTAAAGAACATAGCAGTGTGTGAAGTTAAAGGATTACATAAATATTTCAGAAAGCAAAACAAACCTGTACTATTAAAATAAAATTAAACCCAGACTTGTTGGGGAGAGCTAGGGTGAAAGATATTATTTTGTAAGTGAATTTCTATTACCTCAGCACTATATTGCACCAAAACCAACCAAAACTTATGAAATAGTTGGGCCTACAAAATAATTTCATTTATTTGTTTTTAGAGTTTGTGAAAATGGCGAAACTGTGGATTTTGCGATTCAAATTTATTACCACAGTTATTGCATCTGTAGATTGCTTTTTGACCCATTTTGTTTATAGTTATTATTTAAAAAATTATTATAATAATAATCCTAAAATTATTGAAGTTATAGCTATTGCAATAAATACAATATTAATAGCTTTAATTTTATTTGAAAACAATTTTATCCTTTTGAAGTATTGATTTTTCTGATTATTGCTACTTGTTAAATACCTTAGCTTTAAAAAAACACTATATTTATACCCTAATTTAATGAAAATGTTATGAAAACATTATTTTTTTTCTTATATTTTGGAATATTATTGTCCCAAGTGAATTTCGCACAAGGAAATTGTATTGTGGGAAGATAAAAGGTTTGAAATATACAGTTATGAAAACAACTGGAACTATATCTTTTATGAGTACCACAGTCTGAGAATAAAGCTTAATAAAATTTCAACCGAAATAAAACTTAATTAATTACATATTGTATTAGTTATAAAATATATTCAAAAATGAAAGGCCATAAGTTAATACTAATTCTTGTGTTAGCATTTAATTATTCATTATCTCAAGTTGAAGGATTTGATGGTAATTATGTTTATAAGGAGTATGAGATAACCAATCTGTCAGATGCCAGAGTAACTAAAATTGATGCTGGAGACGTTGAGATGTATATTATAAGTTTTGGTAAACTTAAGAAATTAAGGCATATGACTATCAAAACAAAAATTGAATTTAAGAATATCGACCACCGTGCACACATTAATTTTGGAATTAAATTCTCTGCACATCCAATTTATAATAACAAAGAATTAATAGTATTCACAAAATATAGAAGATTAGAATGTCTTGACAAATCTCGAGGTAATTACTCGTTAGGTGAATATGAATTAGACATTATTCTAAAACCTATTACAAATTTATCTGGGGAAATTAGTATTTTAATAAATGGAGAATTAATAGATCAAAAGATTTATGATTTCAGTGACTTTACACAGTTTAACGATTGGGCAATTATAATAGGAAAGTTGAAGTCAACTCCTATTATTAAAAGCTTCAACTTACTATATGAAAAAGAAAAATTTGTGCGGAATGTGAAAGGCACAATAGTATTAGATGATGATAAAGATCCTAAAGAGTCTACTGAAAAAGTAAAGAAAGAACCTATTGCTAAACAAGTAACAAAAACTGAGGGAGAAGGTAAAAAACTTGGAGAAGAATCTGATCGGGAAATCAATATTTTTGTTGAGGATATACCTACTGACATAGAGAAGCCAGCAGAAGAATCCAAAAACACTAAGAAATTTCATACAAGAATATTAAATAATGACGATACTTTCTGGAGTATTGCAATAGAATATCAAAATAAATTCCCCAATAAATCAATTCCAGAAATTGTTTTAATTTTAAAGCAACAGAATCCTAATCTAGTACTTGGGGATATTTCTATAGGAAAAAGAATGAATATTTATCCTATTGACCCAAAATAATCTTTATTTAGTAATTAAAAAAAGTTAATACAAATACAATAATAAATAATAATAATATTAATAATATTAAAACATTGTAATAATATATTTTATAATAATGATATTGAAAAATATAGAAAATATATTTCAGATGGTACTATTTATACTTTTTTTGGAAATTTAGTTTTAAATAATTTTGATTGGTATTATGTAAAAATGAAACTTCGTTTAAATCTTACTGAACGTGATGATTGTAAGAAGCTATTTTATAAACTTTTGTTTCTATCAAAATACGGTTTAAGTGATTTATTATTAAAAATTGAAAAGCTTTTTAAGAAAGAGTTTCCAACTGTTTATTTTATATTTAAACAGATTAATAATGTAAATAAAAAAGACTTAGCAAGACTACTACAAAGAATCGAATCATACTTGGTATTGGATGTCATTTGCAAACAATTTTCGGAACAATATTGCTTTTCAAGTAAATGTTTTGTATCTTTATATCTTATAAAGCCAGTGACAATGAATTGAAAAATATAAGAAATGAATACTAAAGATTGTTCATGCGCAAAACAATAGAAGACAGAGGCTTTGATAGAACAATTGAAATATCATCATTCGCTTTGTGGTAATTAATGTTTTGAATAGAGATTAATTGTAAAAGAATACTAATATGAAAATTATAATTTTATTTTTTATAGGTATCAGTTTCTACGGCAATACATATGCTCAAAAAAATTATGCATTAATTGGAACGGATCGTCAAACTTATAGAATTACACACATTTTCAGATTTGAGGTTGTAAATTCTGAAAGTAATTGGCAAATACCCAATGCGAGAATTTCTTTGATAGATAACGACTATAAGGTCTTTGATATATATACAAATCAGGAGGGAGTTGGTATTGCAATATTTGTTACAAGTAGTTCAAATACTAGCTTCTATGGTGGTGATTTAAAGGTGGTTGCGCAAAACCAAAGGCCTTTGGAAAGGTATCTTGAACAAACCGACTATATACACAATGGAGAAAGGATTATACTTTTAAACAGAGAAAGAAATGAGTATATTGAGGATAGTTCAATTGATTTTGAAACCCTGTTATCCTGTTTAGAGGATAATAGATTCGAAATTTACAAATATGAGGATAATTGGAGTTATATCTTTTATGAGTACTATGAAATAAGAATAGTACTTGACAAAATCCCCGAAACTTTAATAATTAATAATAGTGATCGGTAGTTATTGTCAGGAACAAAAATATTTTTATATTAACAACTTAATAAAACAATATTGTGAAAAGGTTAATCCCATTAGCAGTTATTTTTATTTTAATAATGTTTCAAATTAATGAAGGATATTCACAAGGTGAGAATACTGAACCTATAAGGAAAATAAACGGTATATGGGACATCGAAATATTTAATCAGATGCATACAGGAGGAGTTCGATCAGGTTCTATAAACATTAAACAACAAGGTAATTCAATTACTTTTAAGAGTCGGTACGAAGTGGATAATAACTATGAAAAGGACATAACTTGGACAGGCACCTATAAAGATAGCATTTTTAATGTAAAGAGTAGCACACAATATGTCACATCGGATTTTGGACAATCTACTAAATATTCTTTTACAGTAACGCTCAAAGGATATGTGTGCAATGATAGCAAAATAAGGGGCACATTAAAAAGTATGATTATAGATGGAAATATCCCTAATGATAAAGGTTCGAAACAGGAAAAGGGGTTTGTAATGCGAAAAATGCATTAATATATTTATCAAAAAATAATTATAAATGCAATATTATAGTCTAATAATAATAATTGTTATAACCAATACGTGCTCGTTTTCACAATCCAATTTTGGATCAATATTAGATTCCAGAGACGGTAAACGATATAAAACTGTAAAAATTGACAACAAATGGTGGATGGCCGAAAATATTAATTATGAAACTGGAACAAGTTGGTGCTATGACAATAATCCAAGAAATTGCGAAATCTATGGGAGATTATATGATTGGAATACAGCGAAAGATGTTTGTCCACCTGGCTGGCGGTTACCAAGTAATAGGGAGTGGTGTGATCTAGTAAAATGCAACTACTATGAATATTTACATCATAATTGTAAATGCCCAAAAGGAAGTAGAGGTAGACATCCGTGTTATGAGGGTAAGAAACTTAAAAGTAAAAGTGGATGGTACACATATAGAGATGGCTCACTATTTTATAATTATAATGGCTCTGACGAATACGGGTTTAATGCTCTACCAGGGGGTGTTCTAATTTCACCAAAACGATATTGGATAGACGAAGAAGAATTCAAATGGTTAGGGAAACGTGCCTATTTTTGGACTTCTGATATAGGATCCAGCAATGGTTATAGATGGTCCTATATTATAAAGCTCAAATGCCCGTCTGTTGAGGCTTCTGCATCTAAAGATAATTATGGGATTTCAGTTCGTTGCTTAAAGGACTAATCGTTTCGTTATTCATTTTTCCATATTTTCCATTTAGGGATTCCTTTTGAAAATTCATTGTGGCATAATTCACTATAATTAAGCCAATCTTTTTTACTTTTTAAATTAATTGGGCTGTCAATGTGTATTGGGTCTTCTTTATTAAAGTCACCACCCCATCTTAAATTTTTATTCTTACGGACTTCATTAATAAAATTTTGAATATCTATTGGTAATTTGCTGAAATTGTTTCTTTTCAAGTCATTTGAAAAATATTTTTTATTATTATCTTCTACATTAAAATCAATAGCAAAACCTGCAAGGTGATTTGATAACTTTGCAGGATTTACAACGGTTCTGCTAATAGTTTGTCCATTAAATCTATAACTTTGATTAACAATAAGCACAATGTTGTTATTCTTTGCGTAATTATCAAGTTCAATCAAATGAGGAATAAAGTCTTTATGAACTAATATTTGTCTGCCTCTTAATGCTATTATATTTTCACCATCATATTCTCTTAATGTTTCAAATTGTTCTGTTTTTAGATGAGTCCAAAATTGAAAATTATAATAACAATAGACTATTCCGCTAAAAAGTAAAGTAAAAAATATTATTAGAATTATCAATATTCGTTTCATCTGCTTTCTCTTCTTTTAATGAACGCTAACGGCAGTCCGTCTAATAACCAAGCATACAATACCCGTACTTATAATTATCAATTAAATAATGTGATTTTTAAACATATTAAGTCATAATTTTAGGAGATTAAGAACAGGCACATTTCAATGTTATTTATGATTTGTATTATCTGATAACTAATCTTTAATACAACGAACTGAAAGACCCCAATGTTGGTTAATATAATCCACTATAACATCACGACGATCATATTCTAGTTGAAAAGAATAGCTAGAACTATATCCCTTTTCAGAAGATGACCAAAAAAAAGCACTTTTTTCATTATATCTGAAATGAGCATAATCTGGGTTATTATATATTCTTTATCAGTTGGTAAATGCCATCCAGCTGGGCAAACTTTTGTTGCGGTATACCAATCATATAATCTTCCATATGTATCGCAATAAGATTCTTCATTAACAAAGCACCAACTAACTCCCATTTTATAATTCATATTTTCAGCCATCCAGACTTGATCACCAACTTTAACAATTTTATACGTTTGATTATCTCTTTTATCAATAAACTCATCATACTTTTGTGGGTATACATTTGTTGAACAAAATAATGCGCAACAAACTATTATTGGCAAATAATTTTTCATTTTATACTTAATTTCTTGTTTGTGGTCAAAATTAATATCTAACAATGGTTAAATGGAGTTAATCTATCACATAAACTATTTGCGAATTATGATTTCTTTAGCTATGCTAATTTTTACGATTATTAAAAACACTTTTATATTATTCATCATCTACGGATCATTAAAATTATTATTGCCTTTGATGTTGGTGTGAGAGCTTCTCCCTGTTAGTGTTTACTGATGGGGCGTGCCGTTTTACTCTTTCCACGATGAAACTGCGTCAGATGTCTTACCTGTTGCTACCTTAAAATAGTCACATAAATTTTTAAGTCCTTTACTGTAATCCTTTGTCTGGTCATAGCTAAAAGTCAAAATATTATTGTCTGTTAAATGTAATTCAAACTTTTTGTCCGTCTCAAAAAAAACAATGTTGTCAATTTCATAGTATGCAATTCCAAGATGAAATGTTTTGAAAGGTCTTCTTAGTTCTATATGTAACCCAAGGTTATAACCATTGATTTGAGTTTTTAAAGAACCTGGTTTTTCTATTTGGTCAATTTGAGATAATCCTCCTTGATATTTCCCGTCACCGAAGTAAATAAACTGTCCAGTTGAATTGCTATTTACTTTTCTCACTACTTGTGAATTGTCTAACAGATATTTGCCTGCAAATGTGTGAAAAAAGTCTAATTTAGTTTTGGCGTTTTCATTTTTTAGCTTGTCTGCTTTTAGCCAATATGAAACAGCTAATTTTCTATCTCTATCTATTATTGCAAGATTCCCCAAATAGAAATTTGCAATTGCAGGGAACATCTCATTATTAATGAGAGTTTCAAAATCTGATTTGGCTTTTTCGAAATTCTTCGTTTGATAATTTGCCAAACCACGCAATTTAATGCAATCAAAATTTTGATTTTCTATTTCAATTGCCTTGTTCAAGATTTCAATACATTCTGAATTTCTATTGTCAGAAAAAAATTGGTTAGCTTTTTCATATAAAATAGAAACTTGTTGATTAGTTGGTAAACTGCCGTCCAATTCAAGTTTTAGTCGTAGTTTTTTTAATTGACCAATAACAATTAACGCAATTGAAGGTAAGAAGAAAGCAAACCAACCCCAACCAGATGAATTTCTGTTTTGTCGAGAAGCAATGTTAACCACCCATACTGTAACTGCAATTCTGATAACAAGTGAGCCGATGGCAAAAAAAGCTTTTGCTTGGTTGTAACTTTCTTCAGTTTCAAAAGTGACTACACCACTTAATTTAAGTCCAATCGGAGCGACTAATAGTATAATACCTAAAATTGTGGCTTCACTTTCCTTTGTATAGGTTAGGTCATATTTTGAACTTGTAACAGGAATAGGTTTCTGCTTAATTTGAATAGTTTCGATTGTCTGTGGAGCATTCTTTTTTTTAGGAAGCGGTGGTGGTTCAGAAATTAAAATATCTTTAATTTCTTCAATGTCATTTGCAGTTCTCCAGTCCTGCATACCTTCTGTCCAAACTAAGGTTGATTTTTTAAGTCGCTTAGATTTCAATTCTTCAACCGTAAACGGTCCAAGTTGTTGTTCATTATCTGCATAGTAGTAATGCTTCATATTTTATCAGTCAGTTTGAGTTTGCATGGTCGCCAAAAACAAATTAGCTAATCCCTTCGTCGTTGTTTCTTTTTCCATGCGTTGGCAAGTCAAGCTCTTTTGTAATTTTGGTTGGCTTATGAGAATTGCAAATATGCTTGACCTTTGGGCTGGAATTTTATTGTTATTGAAACACCTTGTATTTGCCGTTTGGATTATATCTGGCAGTTTTCCTGTCAACCCTTCCTTCCAAATGATAGCCTTTGTTTCTGCAGTATTTACAAGGCTTACCGTTGTTTATAGTACATTGGACAATATTCACTTTCTTTTCCCATAATGCTACTACATATGGTAGACCTTCGTTGATAACGTTATTGTTTGTCCAAGTTTCTGTATCTGTAACAATTCGCTTTAACTCGTTAGAACCTTTATGTACCTTTGAAACATCAAAAGAAATATGCGATTCACCTGCATTGACTTTTTGAACTTTAAAGTTCATTTCATTCCTTGTATCTGGATTGATTGTTAAGCCAACCCACATAGTTTTATTGCTAATTATTATTGCGCCAATATCTTTATGATTTGGATCATTAACTACTGCCTTTATCCTATTTTGAGCTGAAAGGTTTATGACAAAACCCACAGACATTAAAATTATAATAATCTTTTTCATAATATTAAATTTAAATTTAATTAATCTTTTAAACATCTACAATATGCATATTTGTCTGTCTCTTGTGTCCGTGAAAGTTCCATCGTTTTATGAAAAAACATTTACAGCTAAAAACACAAAAGTTATGCTTATTAAATTCTTACAGATTGTAAATATATAAAACTAAAGAAGTAAAAGCAAGTGTTTTATGGAAAATGTTTTGAATAGGATAAAATATTTTAATTGATTAGTAAAATAAAATTAATTTCGGTAGTTTAGATTTTATATATACTTTATGATTGAAACAATAAAAAAAACATTGAGAACCTTAAAAAACATAAAGCCGTACTTAAAGATAGAATCAATAAGGTTGATTTACAACTTCAAAGAGAACAGACAAAATTGTCCAAAAGCAAGAAATTAGAAAAATGAATACAGTGACTTTTAAAAGTATTGAATATTATAGGAAGAACATTCCTGCGACCGGTAATTACATTTTACCACATGATGACTTTTAAATCCATCGTTAACAGTCAAGCACATTTGCAATTAGCACAAGCAAACACTGATACCAAAAATTGCAAAAGAGCTTGCCTGTTTGCTAACGCTTTTTTGCCGAAAAAGAAAGACAGGAAAAATAAAACTTACTGGTTATAATACTAATGCTGCAGCATTTGAAACTTCATTAAAACCTTATCTGAAATTGCAACATAATAAATCACTAATTTTGGGTTCAGGTGTTAGTTCCAAAGCAATTCAGCTTGTTTTAAAAAAGCTAGGCAAATCTCTAGTGTCAGATAATATTATGAGCAAAATACTCCCAGAGGCTTAGGGTGAAACTCCCTTTGCCTACTCGATTTCAAACCGTAAAAACTGGTAAAATATATATTTTCTTCGCAATCGCATGGCATAATACGACAAGTCACAGGTTAAGCGGTGTTCAGCCACAAAAAACCTTATAACTTACCGGCAAAAGCCTATTTTATCATATTCAAGGGTATACAAGTGCTGCACATTTATTTGATCAAGAAGCATTAAATCAAATTTTCTTTTCCTTTATTAATTTATTCTTTATATATTTGAAGATTAAACATTAAAACATCATTATTTATTAAAAAAATGATAATTAATCTAACATAAATAATAAAAACACTTAGCATAAAGCAGAAATATAGTGCATGCCATAGTGTCTATTTATTATTTATTGCCAAATATTAAACCATGCAACAAAAAAATAATTATGGAAGAAATAATACCATATCCGAGTAAAATTGAAATTAGTGGTTCAAGAACTGATGATGACCAATTTTGGAGAATACCAAGAATTCATAGAGTTCTAGGATACGCTCAGGCACTTGCAGACATAGATGATAATGAAGACTTTTATAAAAAAATTGATAGTATTTATGATCACAAAAGTATTTTATTTGTAACTTGGAATAAAAACCCAGAAGATAAAGAAAAGGACTATCTACCAAAAGCTTGGGATAGTATTGTTACTGATTTCGAGGCTGAACTAATTGAACATAATTAAACTGATTTTTTTGTATGGAAATCAAATATAAAATCCCGAATAACATCCTTAGAAAAATAGAAAGCGACAAACCATCGTGTAGTTTTGAAGATGAGTATGAAAATAGTATTAAAAGTATAATTATTTATGTACAAAATGGGCTTGCACAAAAACCAGAGTTATTTAAAGTTTTTAAGTAGTTGTGATAAAAAAAATGATTAATGAAATATTCACAAATTAATATCTCCAAATCCGCTTTCATCCGAGGCCTCCAATGCCATAAATCTCTTTATTTGAAAAAGCATCATCCTGATTTAGAAGATAAAATTTCAGAAGCCCAACAAGCCATATTTGATAAAGGGACAAATGTTGGATTATTAGCACAAACCCTTTTTCCAGGAGGAATTGATTTAGGGAGTTATATTCCAAATAATTTTGCTGAGGTCTTCAAACAAACAGATCTCTTAATACAAGGTGAAGCACCAATTTATGAAGCTGGTTTTAATTATGATGGCCTACTATGTTTCATGGATATATTGGCAAAAAATGACGAAAAATGGCGAGCTTATGAAGTGAAAGGTTCCACTTCAGTAAAAGAAACCTATCTATGGGATACAGCATTCCAATATCATGTCATTACATCTTCGGGCATTGATTTGGAAGAAATTTCTGTAGTTTTCCTGAATAACCAATATGTCAGAAATGGAGAATTAGACTTGCAAAAACTATTTATCATTGAATCAGTCAAAGACAGAATCTTAGCCTTTCAGCCTAAAGTCATAGAGCATATAAAACAAATGAAAAGAATGCTTGCTGATGTGACTATTCCTGCAATCGATATTGGCCCTCAATGCCATTATCCATACGCTTGTAGCTTCTTGGGTCATTGTTGGAAGAATATTCCTGATTACAGTGTTTTTAATATTTCCAGATTGAATAAAAACAAAAAATTTGAATTACTTCATAATGGAACTATAAACATATCTGATGTTCCGGACAACTTCCCTTTAAGCCACAATCAGCAATTACAGGTAAGTTCTGAGAAAAGCAGAGAATCTATCATTGATATAAATCAGATTAAATTATTTGTCGATGCTTTAAATTATCCATTATACTTTCTGGACTTTGAAACATTCCAGTCATCAATACCTGTGTTTGACCAACTTAAACCCTTTCAACAAATATGTTTTCAATATTCGCTTCACATTTTAGACAAGCCAAACGGAACACTAATTCATAAAGAATTTTTAGCAGAAGCTAAAGACGATCCACGAATATTATTTATACAACAACTCATTAACGATATTGGTCACTCAGGAGACATCATTGTATATAACAAAGGTTTTGAAACTGCACGACTTAATGAAATAGGTATTAACTTCCCTGAATACAAAAGACAAACAGAGGCAATAAACAACCGCGTGGTTGATCTAATGACCCCTTTTTCACAAAAGCATTATTACACTCCTGAAATGAAGGGATCCTATTCGATCAAGAAGGTTTTGCCAGCATTGGTTCCTGAATTAAGTTATGTGAATCTTAACATCAACGAAGGAGGATCTGCAAGCCTGGCTTTTGCATATCTTTACGACGAAACGAATACTGAAACAATTAAAAAAACCAGAGATGATTTACTTGCTTATTGCAAATTAGACACACTGGCAATGGTTGAAATATTAAAAGTATTGAATACTGTTTAGAGCTGTAAATCATTTTTTAAAAGCTATTTTTGTTTAAAATATATTTTGGAATAATCACATTTTATGGAAATTGAACGTATATTATATCAATTTATAATATGACATAGGTTAATTTACATTTTAATAATCATTAATCCGAACATTTAAATAATAGTCACTTTATCAATTTAATCAATATGGAAATAGATAAAAATTTTGAATTTCTACTTGAATTAGCTCAAGAGTCAACGAAAGAACTCCTTAAGATATACCACAAAAAAGGAGATAGGTATACATCACTGATCTTTCCAAACAAACGAGATGGAAATCTTCGGATTAGTGAGCAAGAGCTTAGATTTGTATTAACTGCCATAAATGACAAAATATTTAATAATTACTATTCCTTTTCAGTGGAAACCCCAACAGAAATAGAATATACTTTCAGTGGAATAAAAAAACGTTCAGCATCAACTGACCTTACATTCTATCTTCATAATAAAAAAGTTATAAATATAGAGTTAAAGGCACATAACCCTAGCATTAAGTCAATTACTAAAGATATTGAGAAATTGGTAACTGAACCTTTTAATGGGGCTTGGATACATATTTTAGAAAATGAGGATTCAGGTACTATTAAAACTATTTTTAAAAAATTTAGACAATCTATTAAGATGTTTCAGCCTCCAAAGCATCCCATATCATTTCATATTTTAATTCTTAAGACCGGAACACTAATTTCCAGAAAAGGAAAAGATAACGATTTGGTAAAAACAAATTTATGTGATGTTTTCAATATTGATTATTCTGGATGGAAAGATCTTTTACCTGGCAAACATCAATTTAGCAACGGAACACTATTAGATGATGATTCTACAGATGAAGTAGATTGGCAAGTTGACAAATTTGATATAAATGCACTTTAAAATCCATCGTGGAACAAAAGAAATAGGAGGTTCTTGTGTGGAAGTCTGGACAGAAAGCACAAGATTACTATTGGACTTCGGTATGCCTTTAGTTGAAAAAGATGGTAAAGAATTTGACTTCAGGAAATATAAAGGACTAAATTCACAAGAATTGGTTAAGCAAGACATTTTGCCAGATATAGAAGGCCTTTATGACAACACGAAAAATTTGATCGATGGAGTTATTATATCCCACGCACATCAGGATCATTATGGCCTAGCAAATTTCATAAACGAGAATGTTCAATATTATTTAAGTGAATCCACTCATGAAATCATAAAGCTCAACAATATATTTACACCACAGGATCTACAACTCAAACGCACCTTCTATTTTGAAAAATCGAAAACATTTAAAATCGGGAATATCTCAATTACGCCTTATTGGGCTGATCATTCTGCTTTCGATTCTTACTCATTCTTAGTAGAAGCTAATGGAAAAAGTCTATTTTATTCTGGTGATTTCAGATCTCATGGAAGAAAGGCAAAAGCCTTTTATTGGTTCACACACAACGCACCTCAAAATGTTGATTATTTATTGTTGGAAGGAACAACAATTGGTAGAGCAAGTAAGCCTTTTAAAACAGAAACAGACATTGAAAATGAGTTAGTAGAAGTATTTAAACAACCTGATAAAATTAATCTTATATACACTTCTGGTCAAAACATAGACCGCCTGGTTTCTGTTTATAGAGCTTGTATAAGAACAAAAAAATTATTTGTTGTAGATGTATATGTAGCAATGGTATTGAAAGAAATATCAAAATTTGCTGCCACTCCCTATCCATCAAATAAATTCAATAATATAAAAGTCATGTACCCGCGTTATACAAGCAATCGTTTGAATAAAGAAGGGCATAAGGATATTTTATATCAATTCACTAAATTCAAAATAAAAAAAGAAGAAATATCCAATAAAGCGAAAGAAATAGTTATGACTATTAGACCTTCAATGCAGACTGATCTTGATCATATAAATGGGATTGAAGGTGGTAATCTAATTTACTCTATGTGGGAAGGCTATATGCAAAGTTCAAGCACAAAAAAATTAATTGAATATTTAACAAATCGGAAATTCAATATTCATAAAATACATACAAGTGGTCATGCGGATACTGAAACATTGAAGAAAATGGTGGATGCCATAAAACCGAAAAATATTGTTCCAATTCACACATTTGAAGGAGATAAATATAAGGATATATTTAAAGAGCCAATTGTAGTATTGAAGGACGGAGAAATAAGACAAATATAATGATGTAATGAAAGAACATCAGTCCATAACACAACCGTTAATCTTACTATAACATCACTCTTCGCAAACATAAGGCATAATACGACAATTTCTTGGTTAAGCGGTGTTCAGCCACAAAAAACCTTGTAATACCAATTGTATTTTAAAATACGCTGAAAGTGGATTTAAAAATTTACAATGGTTAATGCCGATACATAATCAAAGTGCTTTAAGAAGTGGAACGAACTTAAAGCGCATTTTGATTAGTAATCGGTATAACTTACCGGCAAATGCCTATTTTATCATATTCAAGGGTATACAAGTGCTGCACATTTATTTATTCTCAGCTAGTACTAGTTTCTTCTATTATTACTTTCTAATAGTTTGTTAAAAAAGCAAATTACCTCATTCAAAAAACATTAAATCAAAAATAATCTAATTACTGATGAAATAACCATTAAACCAAACAGTAAAAACAGTTCTAACCAATATACTTTTATTATTTTTGACATACAGGGTAGAATTATTGAAACTTCTAGTTTTAGTGAAATACATACGATAATTCATTTGGATAATTTTTAAAATGGAGTATATATTATTCAATTAACTGGAATTGGATTTTCAGAGACAATAAAAATTGTTAAGTGAGGTAATTTATTATAATCATTTGCTGATTAAAGAAATTAATTCGGTTTAATGGACTTGGT
>Ga0307991_1002021_pt1 | contig 13902 bp, 8 predicted proteins | sample EllFjometagen131_FD_203146 | JGI IMG/M metagenome (GOLD analysis project Ga0307991, IMG submission 203146) | Marine microbial communities from Ellis Fjord, Antarctic Ocean - #131 | ecosystem: Environmental > Aquatic > Marine > Unclassified | place: Southern Ocean | collected 2014-10-08
GGACACATCCTTCATAAACGCCTTTTTGTAACCCAAACCAAGCAGGATGGAGAAATCACTGTTCGTCAGCCAACTATTTTCCTCGATCTGACCCCAGCGCCCAAGGGTACGGAAGTTCCTGACAGCACTGATTTTCCGGAAAGGGATCATGCCGAAACACTTCTTTACAGACAGGCGCTTACCCCGATTCTTGAAGAGGAACGCGTTCAGCGTGAAAAGGAAGTAAAAACAATTTCTCAACACATGGAAATTAGTCTGAACGCCATCATTGACCGGGCACAGATTCAGATGGGAGAACTTTTGAACCAAAAGGAATCCGGTTCCCAGGAAGCAGGTCTGGATGGCCGAATCAAGATGATGGAAGACAGGCTGGACGAGTTAACCAATCGTCTGGAACAACGTCGAAGTGAACTTGAGAAAGAGCAGCAATGCACCATAAGCAATATCCGGCATTTGGGAAGTGCATGGGTATTACCTCACCCGGATCGGGAAACTCCTGAAGTAAGAAAAATGGTGAGCGATCCTGAAATAGAAAAAATCGCTGTTGAAACAGTCATCCGGCATGAAGAGTCTCGCGGCTGGAAAGTGCAGAGTGTTGAAGCGGATAACCGCGGGTTCGATTTGATTTCTCGCCGCCCTCATCCGGAAGATCCAGATACCTCAATTGAGATCCGATTTATCGAGGTGAAGGGCCGATCCCACGTAGGTGAAGTGGCACTTACTTCCAATGAGTACAAGACTGCTGAACGTCTTAAAAAAGATTACTGGCTGTACGTTGTATTCAATTGCGCTACTATTCCCGATATGCATGTGATTCGGGATCCATCACGATTAGGATGGAAACCAATCGTAAAGGTCGAGCACTACCACGTCGGTGCCAACGAGATTCTGAAATCGGAAACAAAAAATGGATAGATATTGTAAAAGATTAATCGAAGTTGATCTGCCGATCAAGCGGATCTCCGCACACGCGCGGCGTGAGAAAAGCATCAGGCATGGTCATATATCCACGCTTCATATCTGGTGGGCTCGTCGACCTCTGGCGGCTTGTCGGGCTGTGATCTGTGCGTCGCTCTGGCCTGATCCGGCGGATGATTTGTGTCCGGATATGTTTCGCAAAGTTGCCCGAGAGCAAATGAGTAAGTGGGCTAAGGATCATCTGACCTTAGTAAGTCAGGATAGTTGGTCCCGATTTGTTGCAATTTCCAAGGATGAGCAGAAACTGGATGATCCGGTTGAGTTACGAACAGCCTTACTTGATTTCATCGCCGATTTTTCAAATTGGGATAATTCAAATAATGAAGAATATATAAAAACAAGCCAAATTTTAACAAAGACTGCACATGTATCCCTAGGGGGGGGAATAAATACCTTGCCATTAGTTGTTGATTCTTTTGCTGGAGGAGGTGCCATTCCTTTAGAAGCATTGCGTACTGGTGCAAATGCATTTGCCAGTGATCTTAATCCTATCCCCGTTTTACTTAACAAACTTCAATTAGAATATATCCCCAAATATGGTCACAACCTCTCAGCAGAAATACAGAAATGGGGACAATGGATTAAGAAACAAGCGAAAGAACAATTAGCTACCTTTTATCCTTCTGATCCCAAAGGTACGACTCCGATTGCTTATTTATGGGCACGTACTATCATTTCTGAAGCACCCGATGATGGAACAGGCATTCCTGTTGAAGTCCCATTGATGCGATCAATGTGGCTAGCAAAGAAAAAAAATGGTTCGTATGCAATGCGATGGGTAACTGATAAGAACGGTAAAGTAAAAACAAAAATAAATAAAATCACATATTCTGATGGTAGTACACTTCAAGTACGCCAACCACTTATTGAAATATTTCGTCCGGAGAATATCTCTGAAGTTGTTAACGGCAGTGTAACACGAGGGGCAACTACTTGTCCCGTTTCTGGATATACTACTCCAGTCAGCAAAGTCCGAAAACAACTGAAATTACGATTTGGAGGGACAAAAGATGCTCGAATGTTAGCAATAAGATGTGGCGACAGAAGTTACAGATCTCCTGACACATCAGACCTTGAGGCTATTCAAAAAGCACAACTATACTTTCAAGGGGAATACAATAAAATCCGATCAGAACTTTCTATTTTCCCCGATGAACCAACACCGACAAATAAGGGACATCGTGCAGTTGGCTCGCCCTGGATTTATGGGATGAGAAGATGGCAAGATCTATTTACATGCAGGCAATTAACTGCGCTAGATGTTATTAATAAACTTATTCGTGAGGCTGAAGAATTAATAAAAAATGAATATTCCTCGGAACTTTCAACGATAATAGTAACAGTCCTTGGTTTGGCTGCAAGTAGATTAACTGATTTTTCATCAAGCCTTTGTCGCCTAAATTATACTGGTGGTAGGGGTGTTGCAAATACTTTCGGGAGACAAGCACTACAAATGGTTTGGGACTTTATGGAATCAAATCCTCTTAATTTAGTGGCTGCCAATTGGGATGCATGTATTGCTGCGGCAGTCGACACAATAAACCACGAATCCGTAATTAAACTTCAAGGCACTGCCATCCAAGAAAATGCGACACAGCATCGTTTACCAGATGATTCTGCACAATGTTTCATAACGGACCCGCCGTATTATGACTCTGTACCTTATGCTGATTTAGCCGATTATTTTTATGTTTGGCTCAAAAGGTCAATAGGGCATATACATAAAGATCTTTTTACAGAGAAAGCAACACCAAAAAAAGAACAAGCGGTAGTATTACATCCGCAATCATCTTCCGAAAGGATTGATTTTGAATCAAAAATGACTTTAGCGATGGCTGAGGGTAGACGTATATTACAGCCGTCCGGCATAGGTGTCGTTGTGTTTGCCCATAAATCAACCAAAGGGTGGGAAACCCAGCTTCAGGCAATGATCAATGCTGGATGGATAATTACGGGATCTTGGCCAATTGATACTGAGCGTGGAGGAAGGATTAATGCACAAGGCACAGCGTCTCTTGCTTCTTCGATTCATCTTATTTGCCGTCCCCGGGAAAATTCTGATGGTTCCGTCCGCACTGATGATATCGGTGATTGGCGAGATGTGCTCGCCGAACTCCCAAGCCGCATTCACGAATGGATGCCTCGCCTTGCAGAAGAAGGTATAGTCGGCGCTGATGCCATTTTTGCCTGTCTTGGTCCCGCATTAGAAATCTATTCCCGCTACTCCTCGGTGGAAAAAGCCAGCGGTGAGAAGGTCGAACTGAGAGAATACCTCGAGGAAGTTTGGGCGGCTGTGTCGCGCGAGGCCCTGAACATGATCTTCGAGGATACCGATGCATCCGGGTTTGAGGAAGATGCCCGCCTGACAGCCATGTGGCTCTGGTCGCTTAAAACAACAGTGAATGGCGAAAATGGTGGGTCTGACGAAAGTGTGGATTTAAAGAGTCTACCCGGATACAGCTTGGAGTACGACGCGGCGCGTAAGATTGCTCAGGGGTTAGGTGCACATCTGGAAAAGTTATCTCACTTGGTGGAAATGAAAGGTGATACTGCCATGTTGCTTTCTACGGCAGCGCGAACTCGCTACTTGTTTGGCAAGGATGCTGAAGAAAGCCCTAAGGGCATACGTAAGATGAAAGCCCAGCAAATGCAGTTCGATTTTACCGATGAGCTTCAGCAGATCGAGGAGGAAAAGAACATCTGGGGCGGCGATCTTACGGGGAAACCTGGCTCTACGGTTCTTGATCAGCTCCACCAGAGTATGATTCTCTTTGCTGCGGGTCGTGGCGAAGCAGTAAAACGATTTCTTGTGGAAGAAGGAGTGGGCCGGAACCCACTTTTCTGGCGACTTGCACAAGCACTCTCTGCCCTTTACCCTGCGGGCACAGATGAAAAACGTTGGGTAGATGGTGTGCTGGCCAGGAAAAAGGGATTAGGGCTTTAATGAACATGATAGAAGAAAAAATGAACTAAGGAGCTGAGATGGCAAAGCTGAGACCTTGGTATAAAGTTGTTACCCCGCGTGAGGATCTGCGGGACGGAAAGCCGCTGGATGCATCAGAGTTTGCGGTACATTTAGATCAGATCCGTAATAAGCGGGCAATCGAAGATTATCAGAACCCGGAGCGCTTCTTTGAGCGCACATTCATGACGAAGAATCTTCGCCAACTGGCTGGTGAAGTGTTGCGAAGACTTTCGGGAGAACACACCGAAACCTCAGCGGTTTTCAATATGGCCACACAGTTCGGCGGTGGAAAGACACATGCCTTGGCTCTTCTGTATCATCTGGCATGCCATGGTCCGACGTCGAATCAATGGCTAGGTGTTTCGATGATCCTCGCTAAATCTGGCATTCAGGAAGTGCCGCGGGCAGCGACGGCAGTTTTCGTAGGCACCGAGTTTGACTCCATTCAAGGTCGAGGGGGTGATGACGGTACACCCCTTCGAAAGACACCGTGGGGGGAAATTGCCTTTCAACTTGCAGGTGAAGATGGATTTAGCGTGGTCGCTGAGCATGATAAAACTCTCGTGGCTCCCGCGGGTGATGTAATTAGAAAATTTATCCCCAAAGACAGACCTAGTCTTATACTTATAGATGAGTTGATGAACTATATCAGTCGTAATAGGAAAAGCGGCCTCGGGACGCAGCTATACAACTTCATCCAAAATCTTTCGGAGGAAGCACGGGGCAGTGACAGAGTCGTCCTTGTCGCGTCAATTCCAGCCTCTGAATTAGAGATGACTGCCGAAGACCGGTCCGACTATGAAAGATTCAAGAAAATGCTCGACCGGCTTGGCAAAGCCGTCATTATGTCGTCAGAATCGGAGACTTCTGAAATAATCCGACGGCGTCTGTTTGAATGGGATACGCGAAACGTAAGTAATGATGGACGAATACTGCTCACAAAAGATGCAATTGCCACCTGCAATGAGTATGCAGATTGGCTGAATGAAAATCGGCCACAAGTTCCGAGTTGGTTCTCCATTGATCATGCGAAGGATACATTCCAAGCGACCTATCCCTTTCATCCCATGGTATTGTCTGTCTTTGAGCGGAAATGGCAGGAGCTGCCGCGTTTCCAACAGACACGAGGTATTCTGCGCCTACTGGCACTATGGGTTTCACATGCTTATCAACAAGGATTTAAAGGCGCACAGAAAGATCCATTGATAGGTTTGGGAACAGCCCCACTGGAAGATTCCCAATTCCGATCGGCAATCTTCGAACAGCTTGGAGAATCAAAATTGGAAGGAGCTTTAACGACTGATATTTGCGGCAAAAGAGATTCGCATGCCATACGTCTGGACCAAGAGGCAATCGATACTATAAAAAAAGCACAGCTCCATAAGAAAGTTTCCACTACGATATTTTTCGAATCCAATGGTGGCCAGACCAAAGACGAGGCTACCGCACCGGAAATTCGCCTCGCTGTGGCCGGCCCGGACGTGGATCTCGGCAACGTGGAAACTGCCTTGGAAGGTCTGACCGATGCATGCTATTACCTCACCACAGAAGGGAACCGGTATCGTTTCAGCCTGAAAGAAAACCTGAACAAACGTTTTGCGGACCGCAGGGCCAGTGTGAAAGGTCAGGATATTGATACCCGTGTTCGCGATGAGATTCAAAAGGTCTTTCCAAAAGGCGCTGGCGTCGAAACACTGTTTTTCCCGGACAAAAGTAGCCAGATTCTCGACCGCCCCACGATTACGCTTATCATTCTGGGGCCGGATCAATCGATTCAGGAATCCTCCGGTATTCTTAAAGAGATCGAAACAATGACTAAAGAGCACGGCAAATCGGCACGAACCTATAAAAGTGCTCTGATTTGGGTTGCTCCTGAGTCAGGAGAGCCATTACGCGAGGAGGCTCGCAAGCTGATAGCCTGGGAAGACATCAGAGAAGAAGGACTAAGTTTAGACGATACACAAAGCAAACAATTGGCTACGAATGTCAAGAAGGCACAACGAGATTTGACCGAAAGTGTGTGGCGAACCTATAAGAATATTGTTTATCTCGAAAAGACGAATCAGATAGGGGCTATCGATCTTGGGTTAGTTACCTCGAGTGCCGCAGAATCGCTTACCAATCACATTCTCTCTGTTTTGCGTCAAAAAGATATCATTACAAAAGAGGTGCCGGCGCGCTTTTTGGTACGAAACTGGCCGCCTGCTTTTACCGAATGGAGTACAAAATCAGTGCGGGATGCGTTTTTCGCATCACCTCAGTTTCCACGCCTTCTGTACCCGGATACAATCAGAGAAACCATCGCACGTGGTGTCAGCGAGGGTCTCATTGCTTATGCAGCCAAAGCCCCGAAAGGCGGGTATGAACCGTTTTTATATAAAACATCCTTGAGTTCGTTTGATGTTGAGATATCCGACGATATGTTTATTCTGACTGCGGCTGAAGCCGAAAAACATATTAAACCATCACAACTTGCACGTTTGGTAATTTCTCCAGCACAAGAGCAAATTAAGCCGGGCATGAAACAGACATTTGTAGCTGAAGGATTAGACCAGTTCGGGCATCAGATAAAAACAGAAGAGCTTCAATGGCATGCTACTGGTGGATCGATTGCACCTGATGGTGTGTACACCGCAGGTCAGGATGAAGGTAACTTTATCGTATCCGTCAAGGCGGGAGAAATAACAAGTAGCGCCGAGGTAATTATTACAAAAGAAAAAGCACCAGAATCCCAAAGGCCACCGAAAGGGCCTAGCACGCTGAGATGGAGCGGTGAAGTAGCGCCCCAGAAATGGACTAATTTGTATATGAAGGTCCTGACGAAACTTGTTTCAACCAGCGATCTTAAAATTAGTGTCAGCATCGAAGCGAAACTGAAAGAGGCAGAAACAGATCAGAAAGTTGAAGAGATTAAAGCAGCCTTGAGGGGATTGGGGCTGGATGATAACGTCGAGACATAGAACAAGGAAAAAAATAAAGAAGCAACTCGACATCATCTGCAAGCCATATAAACGTCACCGGTAAAAAAACAGTATAAGCCCTTGGCTAAAGAAGGTTTTGTACCGAACAATATAAACAACTTTTGGACACAGATGGAGAACAAGAAACTTACAGCGTGTCATAGACAATTGGCCCAACTGGATGGATGGAGTATGGAGCCAGCCGAGGCTATTCAACGAGTGGATGCACACCGCATGTGGTGGCGTCCATCAAAAGTTCGTCTTGTCTTACTTGCCGAGTCACATGTTTACACAAGTGCTGCCGATCTTGAGCACAAGATTAGCCGAAACCAGATTATCCCCAGTAATGCTCCGCATGATTTCGTTCGCTTTGTTTACTGCCTTGGATACGGTGAAAATGACATCTTGGATCGACCAATTCTTCAACCGCGCAATGGTGGAACTCCCCAATTTTGGAAGCTCTTCTATAGCTGCGCAAATCAAGTCCGGAATAACGATGACTTTGCTCCTGTCCAAACAACCCGAACACCGTTTTCGAATCGGATTGCAAACAAAGTTGCTTTGCTGACCGAACTCCAGAGACGTGGTATTTGGCTTGTTGACGCCAGCATCGCGGCACTTTATGTTCCTGGTCAGGATAGGCCGAATGCGGACCTCCTTGGTCAGGCAATACGACTTAGTTGGGACAATTACATTGCTGATGTAATTAAGGCATGTCAGCCTGATGGAATACTCTGTGTCGGTTTTGGCGTCTGGCGAAATCTTAGGACACGCCTTCGCGCACTTGGAATTCCAGTAGGAGCAGTACCGGCACCGAACGCTCATTTGGCCGGGAACGGTCACCTACAGACATTCCAGAAATACTACAATGTGTGCAGTAACCCCAGTCAAGTATCGGTAATTGCGCCCATGCCTTAATTGGGTATTTTCAGCGTACTTGGATCGAAGATGCCATCAATAACCTGAAAGTTATTTCTGCCATCGCGCATGAACAGTACCAATTGAAATCTGCTATACAGGAGCAGCAGCCCGAAACCTCGACTACAATAAAATAGTTTGTAAAAAAGTCAAATTAACAGTATTTTTAAGAAAATGCATATTATCTTAAAAACCGATCGACAGACTTTCTTCCTGTAATGTTTGCTTGAGTTATTTTAAGAGCAATGCAAGATTACAAACGGTAATCCGCGATAGGATATATATCTGATGGCATCTTAATCCAATAAAATCCTTGACTTCTAACCTAATAGGAGTATCATCAAACTCATGTGTGTTCTGTGATTTAAAATCAATATCAGGAGTCTTAATTCTTTAACGAAAAAGAGGGGATTATGACCTGACCAAAAAAACATACCCCGTTTTCACATCAAGATGCGGGGTTTTTGTGTATAATGGGCGTGTATTCATGATATCCGTAATACTCCTGCTTGAAACTGTTGATTTACCCCATATTGATTTATTTGTTGATGCTTTCTTAAAGCATTTTCGAGGAGTCTTATATTGCGAATTTGCAGCTTTCCTGAATTTCACAAAGATCCATACAAACAATAGTTGGCCGTTGGACACTCGCTCTCGGACGGAGTTGTCGTAATGTTTCTGTCAGAACTTAAGCTATGGAACTTCCGAAAATACGGTGTTGGCACAGATGATTTTGATGGGACTGCGCCGGGTGTCGTGGTCGTCCTTAATCCGGGCCTCAATGTTTTGATTGGCGAGAATGATTCCGGGAAGACGGCCTTGGTAGATGCCATCCGGCATCTTCTCGGCACGCAAAGCCACGAGTGGTACCGACTCGATAGTTCGGACTTCCATGGTGCCGGTGATGATCGCGCTAAGAGGCTGAAAATCGAGGCTATCTTCCGGGACTTCACCATCCAGGAAGCAGCTCCTTTTATGGAATGGATGGGGTTCGAGGATCGTAACGGGAATCAAGAGTATGCCCTCACCGTTCGACTGACTGCAGAACGTAAGGCTAACAGGATCGTCGTGGATCTCCGGGCAGGTCCAGATTCAGTTGGGTCACAGTTGGACGGCGAAGCCAGGGAACTCTTGCGCGTGACATACCTCAAGCCATTGCGTGACGCTGAGAGTGAATTGACTCCAGGACGACGATCTCGTCTGGCTCAGATCCTATCGGCCCACAAACTGTTTCAGAATGCCCTGCCAGGTGCCCCGGATCAGAAACACAAGCTTGAAGAGATTGTTGGAGAAGCCAACAAGGCGATCAGCCAGTACTTCTCCCCGACGGATGATGAGGCCCAGGGCCGCGAAGTCATGGTGGCTATTAATGGCTTTCTGACGGAGTTCTTCCCAGATGGGGATACGCCGTCCGCGGAGATCAATATCTCGGGTGGTGATTTAGCGGAGATTTTGAGACGCCTTGCGTTAGTTCTGGAAGAGAACCCGGCCGGACTGGGCTCGCTGAATCTGCTCTACATTGCGGCAGAGCTTCTCCTGCTTCAATCCTCCGAGTTCCAAGGTTTGCGTCTGGGAATCGTCGAAGAGCTAGAGGCCCACTTGCATCCGCAGGCGCAGCTCAGGTTGATAGCCTTCCTAGAGCGATACGTTGCTGATCACGGCAAGGGCCAATTCATTTTGACCACTCACAGTACCGTGCTTGGCGCAAGCATCGACCTCAAAAACCTAGTGATTTGCAGAGGAAACAGAGTGTTCCCCATGGCTCCCGAGTTTACGGAACTCGAACCAAAGAACTATGATTTCCTGCACAGATTCCTTGATGCGACAAAGGCAAACCTTTTTTTTGCGCGCGGCGTCATCCTCGTTGAAGGGGATGCAGAGAACCTATTGCTTCCAACAATAGCCGAGATCATTGACCGGCCATTGCATCGCTATGGTGTTTCGGTTGTGAACGTAGGCAGTACCGCATTTCTGCACTATGCAAAGATATTTGCCCGTAAGGACAGTCAAGGCATGGCTATTCCGGTCGCTGTCGTGACAGACATGGACGTCAGACCTGAGGAATGGAAGGACAAAAACGGCAACTCGCCGACGGCCGAGGAGATTTCGAAGGCACAGGCAAAGAAGCGGAAGCGGGTGTCCGATACTTTTGATCTTGGAGAAACGAAGGTATTCGTGGCCCGGAACTGCACGCTTGAATATGACATTGCGCTAGATCCGCTCTTCGCGAGGCCCTTTTATGCATCAGTTCTGTGGGCAGAGAAGTTGAGAAATGCGAAAACCGGGGAACCGCAGGATGACAAAGTCGCTGAAGTAAAGGCCAAAGCCAAAGGAGATTTCAAGCAATGGGAAGCCGACTTGGCCGATGACCCGAGGAAGCGGGAGAAGATAGCCTTCGAAATCTATAAGACCACGATGCTGGACAAGGACATCTCGAAGACAATCACAGCGCAGGTTTTTGCCAGCAAGCTTGCGAAGTTCAAGCAGAGAGACATGTTGGCGACGGCGATCTTGAAGTCGAAACAATTCAAGTATCTCGTCGATGCTATTTGCCATGTAACAAAGCCATGCGATGCGGAGGAAGATGATGCTTCAGATCACTGAGGCCGACATCGCTCGAGCTGAGGATCTGTTGCTTCCGGCAGACTGTGAATTTAATGAAGAGCGGCGAAATTTCATCAAATGCATGGCATCGCGCGATGTTGTCGCCTGCCCGGGCAGTGGCAAGACGACCGCGCTGCTCGCAAAGCTTCTGATTCTCGCGTCGTATATGCCTTTCCCCAACGGCCGCGGAGTCTGCGTGTTAACCCACACGAACGTCGCAATCGACGAAATTAAGAGACGCGCGGGTGATGCCGCTAATGTTCTCTTTGTCCATCCAAACTACTTCGGCACAATCCAAGGCTTTGTCAATCGGTTTCTTGCCATGCCCTTCTATCGAATCAGGTATGGGCGAGGGGTGCATGCGATTGACAATGGCCCATTTTATGCGGAAATCGAGAAGCATTACGCTCATAATTACGGACTGAGAACCTGGATTGAACGCCATTATGGCAGCGTTGCCACACTAGGAGGTTACTGGCTCAAGTCTGCAGATCTGACAGTCGGAAAGAACCTCGATAGTGATATCTCCGGGCTGCGGAGAGAGACGGAGACATATCAGAGCATTGAGCGTGTCCGGCAGGAGATTCTCGATCATGGCATTCTGAGCTACAATGATGCCTATTCGCTTGCCCTGAACTACCTGTACCAATTTCCAGGCGTATCCGAAGCAATCCGGCAACGGTTCAAGTTTGTCTTCATCGACGAAATGCAGGACACCGACGACCATCAGTTGCGAGTTCTAGATACGCTCTTTACAGATTGCGATACGGTGACTCTGCAGCGGTTGGGAGACCCTAACCAAGCGATATACGAGTCCGATGTGAAGCAAGATATGCTTTGGTCGCCAAACATGCCAGCCTTGCCGTTCTCAGACAGCCTTCGGTACGGCGCGAGCATCGCAAAGGTGCTGGATACTGTACGCGTTGACCTAACTCTCACCCTCGAGCCCAATCCGAACCAGCCTTCGCTGTCTCCCCACATATTGCTGTTCGACTCGGGAGATGAACAAGCAGTGCTCCCTGCTTTCGGAGCTCTTATCCGCGAACATAGGCTCCACGAGTTGGAAAACCCAATATTCAGGGCAGTTGGCTGGGTTGGCAAAGACAAGACAAAAGAGGGAAGGGTATGCCTTCGCTACTACCATCCTGAATACCAGAAGATGCTTAGCAACCGATCCCAATGGTTTGGAACACTTCGGTCGTATGTGCAGGCGATGGACATGTTGTTGAGGGACGCACCTCAAAATGGAGAGGCGCTCTTTGATATGGCACTTGCCGGTCTGGTCCGTGCACTTCGTCTCGCTGGGCGAAGACATCCCAAGACCCAGCGGCCTTTCACGGCTGCAACGCTCAAGGGCCACCTCAAGCAGGACGATGAACGGCTTCACGCGATCCTTCGCCAGTTTCTTACCGAACGGGTTCTTGCTTTTCGTCAACGCAAGATGACTGTAGAACAAATTCGTGATGCCATTTCAGAATTAGTGCGAACCCACTTTGTCGAGGGGGAAACTGCGGAACTAACAGATTTCCTTGATTCTAACTCTCTTGATTTTGAACCACCGAAGAAGGAGTGCGCCAATACCTTTGTCTCCGATGCAGGCGACGTGATAAAAATTGGCACCGTCCACTCGGTCAAAGGCGAGACCCACACCGCAACACTCTATCTCGAAACATTCAACTATGCATTGGATTCGGAGCGACTTCTGCCGTTCTGTTTGGGAAAATACCCCGCTAACGATGCCAAGAAGACTCGACACCGCGTCAACCTCAAGATTGCACATGTCGCGTTCAGTCGTCCAACTCACCTGCTTGCGTTCGCATGCTGTAGCGAACATGTGGCGGGGCACGAGACCGAATTTGATGATGCAGGATGGGTAGTCCGCAAAATCTAAGGAATGAAGTCAGGGAATGCCTTCGAAATGTCAACTATGGACGAAAGCACCCTCCGGCCAAAAAGAGGATGGGCAGAGACGTGGAGAACTATCGCCGCTTCTCTCTGGCAGTCCTTCCCGCCCGTCAACCATTCGTTAAATGTCTCAATACATGAAGACTTCGAGCGGTAATCGTTGACCTTTCACTGAAACTGAAACGATTCTGAGACTTTGTAGGTGTATGCGATAACTAACCTTGAATCACCCCTCTTTGTGATACTCCACCGCCAGTTCTATGAGTAGCATGAAATACTCGAAATCCTTCTTAGCCGTTTCATATTGTTCCGGAGCCATGAGATATTCATTCTCCTCATGGAATCGATCTACCAGTTGCAGGTATTCCCCCATGGCCGCTTTGACTTCATCAGCGTCCGGGTTTTGCAGCTTAGTATAAATGCTCAGGGCTTCCTGTTTTAGAGTTGTTTTAGCAGACATAAAAAGATCCTTGATTTTGTAGATTATAGGAGTACACTTCCATTGGGTCGTTTGCATCCAACGTCTTCGGCCCAATTCCTTTGCAGGAGCCCTGGATACTTTTATTCTGGGGCTTCTGTTTTTATACTCCCAATTGCAAAACTCATTCCACCACTCTCAGTGCGTAAGTGTCCTGTAAATTCTTCCACAATGATTCAATAATTACCGAAGAAGCATCATCAGGATGAAGATCCTGTTTCCCCAACAACAAGCGACATGAGTCCATCAGTTCCTCATTATCTGCCAAGGGATTAAATTCATTTCTTATGAACCTCCCAAGAGAGAAATGGAGATCAGCAAGATTGTTTTTTTGCATATTAGCTATAGCGGCTTTTTCCTTCAATGATAATTCGGAAAGAAGGATGTCCACTGCCTGCTCAACTGTTTTCGGCAATGCTTCGCTTTTATCATTCATCTTTCTATCCATTCATGAGAAGTGTTTCAAGAACTTTCACCGTCATGCTATAAATATCAGGGTCTTTGCTCGCTCTTGGTCCCGCCACATTCAGAATCATTATTCCGTTGTTTTCAATCCATACCCTCAGAGCATCTGCGGCGTCATCTGTTGATAGTCCATTCATATCGAGATGAATATGAGGGCGCTTATGCTTTTCAGCAAGTCTTCTGGTCAGCGCCGATCCTCCGTTGAGTTTGCCGTGAGTTACGATAAGTGTACCATCCGAATCCAGCACATTTTGTTCGGTTCGCTTTGAGTAACTGACAGTGGGCATTTCCTGCAGCTGATATTTATCCGGGAGCATTCCATCTTCAGTCTTCCGTCCTTTTGGTATCCAGCCTCCGTGGGGGATTTCCTTTTTAATGGCAACATCAAGCGCTGCCCGGTCTGCGCCGGTTTGCCCACCGGATAGAATTTTTTTAATCACTATTTTCCTCAAGGATAGCTAAATCATCTGGATATAAGCCCTCTGTAACAAGGCCAGTACAATTTACCGCTATATTTTTTCTAAATCCAAACCACGATTTTAGCGTCATATCCCCTCCATGAACTCTTATATTATAGGGAGAAGTACCTCTGCCGGAGAAGACAATCATACTTTTACCAAGCCTGGTAT
>Ga0307991_1002023_pt1 | contig 13897 bp, 12 predicted proteins | sample EllFjometagen131_FD_203146 | JGI IMG/M metagenome (GOLD analysis project Ga0307991, IMG submission 203146) | Marine microbial communities from Ellis Fjord, Antarctic Ocean - #131 | ecosystem: Environmental > Aquatic > Marine > Unclassified | place: Southern Ocean | collected 2014-10-08
TAAGAGAACGGAGAAATCAGTTACGGCACCCCGGCTATACGAAACCGGAGATTTTAGCAACAGCGTCCAATCAGGTGTGGTCCTGGGATATAACGAAACTTAGAGGGCCGGTAAAGTGGACATATTAATATCTCTACGTCATCCTCGATATCTTCAGTCGCTATGTGGTCGGCTGGATGGTAGCCCACCGGGAAAAATCGGCATTAGCCAGAAAACTGATCGAACAGAGCTGTGAAAAACAAGACATCCAACGGGATCAGCTGATTATCCATTCGGATCGTGGTCCAAGCATGACATCGAAGCCGGTAGCATTGCTGCTGGCAGATTTGGGAGTTACCAAAAGTCATTCAAGGCCCTATATCAGCAATGACAATCCCTATTCAGAATCACAGTTCAATACAATGAAGTACCAGCCTGATTTTCCGGAGAGGTTCGGTTGCATTGAAGATTCCAGATCCTTTTGTCAGGACTTCTTTCTCTGGTATAATACAATGCATTATCATTCCGGTATTGGTTATCTGGCACCGGAAGATGTACATTACGGACGGGCTGAATAAATTATCAAAGAGCGTGAAAAAGTATTGGAAGCAGCCTTTGAAAAACATCCAAACCGGTTCAAGGAAAAGGTTCCTAAGGCGATGGCATTACCAGAGGTTGTCAGGATTAACAAACCATCACCGAATGAAAGTGATGCGGTGATACACTAAATTATTGATGGAGGTGTCTCATTTTCATTGACACGTTCCGATAGGCCAAGATTGCATTTTAATAAGATTTACCCGAATATCAATATAGGCTAAACTTGTAGAATTTCCTAATTACTCCAAAAAAAATAAAAAAACTTGACGTTGTTATTATTTAAGGATAATGAAAAATCTGAAATATAAAATATCAGATGTGAAAGATTATATTTCAATAGTTGACGTTGAAGAAAAGTTACTTCAAGGAGAATACAGTATCAAGAATCTTGGCCCATTTACGGTACTGTCAAAAGTTTTATGAAAAAAAGAGAGAAATGTAAAAAACACAAATAGCTCCTCTGACCCACAGAAAAATTATCTTGTGCTCCGACGGGCTTTACAATGGACCATTCTCACGCATGATGGTTTTCTGCTCCAGCCTTACGGAGATCGAATTTTGGTGGTCAAAGATCGTTTTAATCAAAAGAATTACTCGATGCTCTGCATCGGGGTTAATAAGATAAAAATTTATTTTGATAGCTCGTAGTTCTGCTGCGGGGTAGTTCATTAGACGGGTTGTAAAGATGATATTAACTTATTCATGCTAAAACGAAAGGAGTGTAAAGATGAAAAAGATAGGCGTTTCTGTTCTAATCATTATGTTCGCGATAGGCTTGGCAGGTAATTTCCAACTGGCTGAGGCAAAAAGTGATAAATCTATCGTGCTTAGGATGTCTAGCCCATGGCCAGAAAGAGGTCTGATACCAGAAATGACGAAATGGTGGGGTTCAGAGGTTGAGAAGCGTACAAATGGAAAGATTAAGATACAATATTATTGGGGAGGGATGCTCGGTACGATAAAAGAAAATTTCTATACCTTAGAGCGTGGCGTATGCGACATAGCGGTCATGGCCCCCTATATTTTTGAAGAAGAGTTGCCCCTGAGTATGGTTGGTACGTGTTTGGTTGGTACCTTTGAGAATGACCCCATTGTTACCTCCAATGCCTGGCGGCAAATGACTAAGGAATTCCCGCAGATGTTGAGAGAGTGGGAGAATTCTAATCAAAAACTCCTGATAGGATGGGAAACTGGTCCTTATCTTTGGCTGTCTAAGAACCCCATCAAATCTTTTAAAGATTTTAAGGGGAAAAAAACAGGTTTGACAGGCGGCAAATCAGCGCGAGAGCTCTATAAGGAACTTGGGTCGATCCCAATCTCTATATCACCGGTCAAAGTTTATGATGCTCTCAATAAAGGAACAATGGAGTTTAGGCCAGCTACAACCCATATGGTGACGAGGTACAAATACTATGAGGCAGCAAAATATCTAACAGATGTTGGTCGTGGTTGTCTTGGTTCGCCTGTGTATGCTATGGCTATAAATCTCGACAAATGGAACTCCCTACCATCTTCTCTCCAGGAGATTATTCTGGATGTAAACAAAGATTGGTGGGATAATTTTGAAAAAGTGATCAAAGGAAGCCTAAATGAAAACCGAGAGTTTTTAACAAAAAATGGTGTAACATTCACTGATTTTAGTCAGGAAGATAAAACCAAGTTTCAAACATTGCCTGTTTATAAAATATATAAACAAAAATTCATAGAAAGAGTTAAGAATGCAGGTTACTCAAGTCAGCTCGGAGAAAAGATGTATAATCGATATCGAGAGCTCATAGAAAAGGGAGGAAAAAACTGAAGCTCCTAAGACGGGGCCTCTTGAAACAACCTTAGCTGACCCCCCCCTGTAAGTGAGTCCAGATTTTGAGTTAGTATCTCAACTTTCGGGATTAGATTTCATTGATAACAAGTTTGTTCTTTGACAGATTGACGTAACTGAGTGCTATTTCCAGCAGTGTATCGAAGAAAGTCTGTGCTGTTTTTTCACAGAAAGCACCCATTTCACGAAGGCGATCCGCTGCCAGAGTGAGGATTCTGTACAATGCTTCAACGAACGATATGTCACTCAGTTCATCACAACAGGCATAGAATAGGTCCCCGAAGGTTCTATCATCAGTTTCAAGGCGACACTGGTAGGCCAGAAACATGTAGCGCATGAACACAATGGTGGTGTGAGCGATCAGGGCATCGTAGTCACGACACTGGATCTCTTTTGCCAGTTTCAGGTGTTGCTTGGCCATTTTGAAGAGCACTTCGATATCCCAACGCTTCCCGTAGATCCGGACAACATCTTCGTCAGGAAGGTGGATATCGGTTGACAGCAGCGCAAGCCAGTCTTTCTTACGGCGGTCGCGGATAAAGACTATCTTGGCCTTGTGCTCGTCTTTGAGCGTTACGATAACGCTGGCCAGAATCTTTGCCCGGGCCCGGCGCTTTTTCACGTGTTGATAGATGGTCATAAGGTTACAGCGGAGATCCTCAAACCCGTAGAGGACCTTGGATGTTTTTTTTACCATGCAAATGACCGGCAGATGCTGACTTACGTTTACAATGATTGCCGTCATGCCAAACCAGCTGTCCATAAGAACGTAGCGGGCTTTGATATCCGCAGCAAGCACTCTTTTGACAATGTCAGCAAGGTGAGCCGTGCTCTTAATTGTGTAGCCTCTTCGCGTCGCTTGTAGGCGCAACAGCGTTTATCCAGGATCTTTGTGGCTTCACAGCATCGCTTGGTGGTATCGGTCGATGACAGCAGGGCAAAATCCCAGGGCAGACAACTGATACCATCTGACCAGCAGAGGGTAAGCATCCTAAAGCCCTTGATAAAACGTCCGGTGGTATGATCTTTGACCCGAGTGAGCAACTCAACCATCTTGGATCGGGACCGATCGTAGGTGCTGTCATCGATGATCAGTACCGATTCCCTCTCATCGCTGGTAAGTCGATTGAAGAAGCGGTAAAGCCGGACGCCGAGGGTCAGTAAAAAACGACGCCAATTTGAGTGGGACCCCTTTAGCAGATCATAAGCCGCATCCTTACCGAAAGGAACATCGTCGTTGATAACGATGCCGCGGAAAAAGTCTTTACCGAAGAAGGGCAAAGAAAATATAGGTTTTATCAAAGAGCGAACGCTGTATCCGTGCCGTTTACGGACGCCACAGCGGTGGAGTATGGTTGAAATATTGAAGCGCTTGAAAAAATCGTCAACCTTGTCAAAAACGTGAACATCAGCTTGAGTCTGGGAGGCGATCTTGATATGGTTCATATGAGCCCTTTCCTTTTGATATTATTGTGTTTTGTGCAAAATTCACTATAAATCAAAAGACTGGACTCTTCAAGCTTTATTTATCATAATATCAATATGTTAAACCATATCGCGTCTCATATTTATTAAACCCGAAAGTTGAGTTAGTATTCTTAAATTTGGAGGGAAAGGGGGGGTCAGGAGGGCACAAACGATTCATCCTAGGACAGATCATAGGCATGCTGGGGGAGGCTAAAGCGAGGTTATTTCAGGCAGAGAAGGTCAACGGCATCTCTCGCAGCCTCGGGATCACGGAGCAGCCCTACTACCGTTGGCACAATGATTACGGTGGAGTGAAGCTTCTCGCCCAAAGGGCGGGCATCTTAAAAGCTCTCTAATTGAATGTTTAAATCCACATCTTAGTTTTTATTGTAACTGTTAAAGGAAGTTTATGGATAAAAGATTATTAGGAAAAATAATGTTCTTCATGAACAGCCTAACTGAACTTATAGCAATCTTAGCTGGTTGTTTAATTCTTGTAATGATGGTGGTTATAGTTGTTAATGTGATCCTGGTATCAAGCCGAATTGGTTCATTAGGTATTGCAACAGAGCTGGTCCAAATAATGATGATTATTGTTGCATTTGGAGGCTTCGCCTATACTGAAGTTATGGAAAGACATATTGCTGTGCCAATTTTTATTACTCGCCTACCCCAGAAATGGAGACTCTTGTTTGAGGTATTCAGCTACAGTATTTGCCTTTTTATGTGCGTAGTAATTACATCGCAACTTTTCCTTTACGCACAAGATATGACAGCAGTAAGGAAGGGTGCTTTTGGTTCTGACTTTCCATATTATCCATTTACATGGTTTGCTGTTGCTGGGTTTCTCCTTCTGGATATCCAATATCTTAGCAAATTGATAAAAAATATTTTTCAACTTAAAGGGAACGAAAAATGATTTTGAGTCCACATGTAGTAGGAATAATAGGCATTATTGTTCTCTTTACTTTAATAGCTTTAGGTGTTCCTATAGCTATTAGCTCTGCCTTTGTTGGTTTTATTGGTACTGCCGTGCTAATAGGTCTCACGGGGGCACTGGGCATACTATACACTGTCCCGATTGAAGCGGTATCGTCCTATGCGTTGAGTGTCATTCCGCTTTTCATCATGATGGGGATTTTAGCATTATATGGGGGTATTGGGCAAGAGTTGTATGCAGCTTGTGTCAAATGGTTTGGGCGTTTGCCTGGTGGATTAGCTATGGCAACAATTGCTGCAAATGCCCTCTTCGGTGCATGTTCAGGCTCAAGTGTAGCTGCTGCTGCTACGTTTTCAAAAATTTCATTACCAGAGATGAAAAGGTACAATTATAATATCCGACTTTCTACTGGAAGCATAGCAGTAAGTGGCACGCTGGCAGCAATGATACCACCAAGCGGAATGATGGTCATTTTTTGTATTTTTGCTGATGTATCCCTTGGGAAAATATTAATTGCAGGTATTATTCCAGGCATTCTATCAGCTGTAATGTATATGCTATCAGTTTATGTGAGGGTAAAATTAAATCCTAGCTTGGGACCTACTATACTACAAAAGGTCTCACTGAAAGAAAAGGTTTTTGCTTTAAGGTATTTACTGGGTATAGCTACTGTATTTGTCGTCCTTTTAGGTGGCATATATTTGGGATTTTTTAGCCCTACGGAGGGTGGTGCAGCTGGTAGCTTTGTAGTTTTCCTTATTGTGCTATTAAGAGGAAAGATGAATTTGCACATGCTTTTGTTAACTGTAAAGGAAACAGTAACAGTTAGTGCTATGATTTTTTTTATTGTCATGGGGGCAATGATTTTTGTGCAATTTCTTGCATTAAGCCGTCTACCTCACTTTCTTATTGATATAGTAAAAGTAGGGCAGGTATCTCCATCTATTGTGGTAGTGCTAATTCTCTTACTATACGTCGTATTAGGAACTTTTTTGGACAATGTAGGGATGATGGCCCTAACACTTCCAGTAGTTTTCCCGTTGATAGAATTTCTCGGTATCAATGGAATTTGGTTTGGAATTATGGTGATTAAAATGCAAGAGATAGCACTCGTTACCCCTCCATTGGGACTAAATGTCTATGTTGTTCAAAGATTAGCACCAAAGGGGACTCGGTTGGGAGATGTATTTCTAGGTATTATGCCATTTTTGATCATGGATGTGTTGACGCTTGCCTTGATTTTTATTTTTCCTCAAATAGTTCTTTGGTTGCCAGCAACAATGGCAGGTTGATATAAAAAAATGGTAATATTATGACATATCCAACACCAATGTTAATAGACACAAGTAATGTTAACGAAAAAATTTATTATCTTATTAAGAAAAGAATTTTTGATTCAACATATCCTGCTGGACACAAAATTAATTTGAATAATCTGAAAGAGGAGATAGGAGTGAGCCAATCTCCCATTAAAGCCAGTCTTTTCAGGTTAGCCGGTGAAGGCTTGGTAGAAATATGTTCGCGACGAGGAATTTATGTCAAGAACGTAACAAGAGAAGATATTACAGAAATTTACGATACGCGTTTGATAATTGAGGCAGGTGCAGGTGAAATTGTTGCGAAATACATAACCCAGGAACAGATTGCAAAATTAGAAAACCTTTATAAAAGATCATTGATTAGCGCAGCAAATGAACCTTACAGTAATTTTATAAAAGAAGCAGCAGAATTTCATATAGAAATCATTCGTTTTGCAAATAATGGCAGACTTCTTGCTATCTATGAAAATTTGAATGTTCACATGCAGATGGTCCGTTTTCGTTATGCTAAAAGAAACGTTAAGAAGTTACCTAAGACAGATAAAGAACATTTTAATATATTAGATTCATTGAGAAAACACGATGTAAAAAAAACTAAAAATGCAATAAAGAAACACCTTTTAAATGCGAAAAAATCCATTTTACAATTATAGATGAAGAGTCATTTACAATATGATTTCCATAAACTAGTTCAGGATTGAAAAATGGATATTACAAAGAAGTTAATTAGCTTTATATGTTCAAATAGTTATGGTGATTACCAGCCCGAAATTGTGGAATCTACCAAGAAGAACGTTATGAATATATTAGGAGTTATACTTGGTGGATCGAGCGAAGTGGCTAGCAAGAAAATAGCAGGCATGGTTAAAGAGTGGGATGGTAAACCAGAAAGTATAATTATAGCTTATGATGGTAAAGTACCAGCTCACGAGGCGGCTCTGGTTAATGGTACTATGGCCTGAGCATTGAATCTTGACGAAGTCCACCCACCCACAGGGGCACACCCATTTACTACTGTTGTGCCAGCGGCTCTGGCAGTTGCCGAAATGAAAGGGAATGTAACTGGTAGCCGTTGCTGCGACCAGAGGGAAAGTTTTGGTGGGGGATGTGATTCCAGAAGGTATGGAGGATCCTAATGTCTTGCAATTTGCTGAGAGGATAACTTGGGAGCACGACGATCGCTTTAACGCTGGAGACAAGATAGGTCCAGCAATGGTAAAAATTGAACTTAAGAATGGGAAATTGATCTTCCCCCGAAATAACAGACACCCAGTTAAGCTGCCATAGACAGCCTGCCAAAGTCAACCGGAGAAACATATCCCAGATACGAATGTCTCCTGATCCTATTGTAGAATATCTCGATGTATTCGAAGATACTCTGACGAGCTTCTGATCGGCTCCTGTATTTTTCAAAGTACACGAGTTCTGTCTTTAATGTGTGGAAGAAACTTTTCGTAACAGCATTATACCCCAAGGGCAGGCTTCGCGCTCGTAACAGTTCCCTTTACCACTCATGCTCTGGATAAAATGATGCTCTTTCAAAAGCTTTCTAAATTCATGACTTGCATACTGGCTTCACCTACTGCTCCACACTTTTATGCAATAAAAAAATTGATGATTACAACTTGGAAGGTACACCGCCTAGCAGCGTCAAGCATGGCAGAGGGAGGCTAGTGGACAAAGCAGGTATTCATTCGTTAAAACACAATTTGACAATCCGTCGGCAGTATGAAAAAGAAGAGCTAACATATTTAGTTGCATCACAGTTTCGAAGCAGCTAAGATACGTTAATTCCCCTAGAGAGACAGCAACATGGACATTGATGGTCGATCATCATCTGATGTAAAGAGTTTTGCAAATCTCCTGAAGAGTATCACCGACGGAAAGAAGACCATTTACATTTCAGTGCCCATTACCACCGGGCCAATTTTTCTACAGTGGTATCACGCCGAAGGTTCCGCTCTCGATCCTTCATCTCAAGAGTATAAAGCAAAACACCAGGAAAATGTTATTTCGAAAAATCGTGAAATCGCTTGGAGAAAAATTAAAGAAATTCGAGCTGTCAACAGCAATGCACTCATCATTGAACCAACACCTTTCTTTATTTCACAGTGGGCACAGGAAGAATATCACTTCTTTTGGGGCAAAATTATTGAAGACTGCGTTAACAAAGTTATTTTATTAGATGGCTGGCAATACAGCGCAGGTTGCTGTTATGAGTTTTTAAAGGCAATGTATAGCGGCATTGAAACAGTAGCGGAAAACGGTATGCCCCTTAGCAGAGGATTAGGATCATCACTGATACTAAATGCTATCCAGGAATTGAAGCAGAACTCGCTTCCAACTGTTTACTTGGAACGCGTCACCCGAGAGTTGGGATTGTCTGTCACAGATGATAAGACATCCCAGGCTACAGGAAATTATAAATCGCATCTTCCCCTATCAGCAGTTTCTATTCTTTATAAAGACGAAATACTCAACAATCTGGCAAATGATACGAACATTGCACAATTTGTCAGTTTTTCTCCAGGGCAGGAATTAAAATTACGGTTTGCTCGTATCATTGGTATCAATCCGGACAAAAATTTTTCGTCCAATCGTGAAGCGATTAAAGCACTTTTAAACAGAGCAGAAGACGGTTTGGTAAATATCCGAACATTTAAATCGAATCAGCCCAAAGGCGGCGAATTTTTTTATGGCAAAAGTGATCCCGACGAAATTCTGAGCATCCTGTCTCTTCAAGCAAGCAAGGGATTACATACCATTGTAAATGAAACAATTGACATCAACGATGGTGGTGTTTCGGGAGTGTTTTTTGCCAATATCATTGAATTTGCGCCCTTTGATACACCAAAATGTGTGGACAAAGCCGGAGTTTGTTCTTTGCCGCGCACAATGGCAATGCATGTACTTGAAAGCGTTTATGGTTTCAGACCCGCATTGAATTACAATGCGTCCACTCGAATTGAATTCAGTATTCATCCCAAAAAGAGAGGTTTGCATAAGGATCATACAATCATCTGGGAAAAGGAAGAAGTGGGAACAATCCCGACGACGGCATCTATTATCTGGCCTAACGGATTCAGCCAAATGATCGGCGACAAAGTATTTGGCCTCCTAATTACGGACGCAGTTGGATTACCCGTACCACAGGGGACTGTAATTCCCCGTTCAATCGCGCCATTTTCATTAGGCCGCGCGACAGAAAAATGGAACACATGGATTCGTACCTGCCCTAGAACACGGGCTCCCGGGAAGTACCCGACAATCTCGGGATGGGAAGATCCTTTCGAATTCATGAAGGCCAATAATCACGATAGTGATTCAGACGATTACAAGAATATCGCTTCACTTCTGATACAAGATGGCGTCTATGCAGAGTATTCAGGGTCGCTTATATCCAGAGTGGGGAAAGACCCATTAATCGAAGGCGTTCGCGGACGAGGTGATGACTTCATGGTGGGCAATGCAAAGCCTGAAAAATTGCCCAAGGAAGTCATTGATGCGGTAAAAAAGCAGCATGAAAAAGCTTATAGCACATTAGGACCTATTGAGATGGAATGGGTTTATGATGGCTTGGTTCTCTGGATCTTGCAGCTTCATTTGCTGAAAGAAGAAATCACCATAGAAAAAGACATTATTTATCCTGGGAAATCAGAATCATTCCAAATATTCCACACGAATCATGGTCTAGAATCTTTACGTGCTCTGATTTCTGAAATTAAGGGCACATCACATGGCATTATTTTACGCGGTGACGTCGGCATAACGAGTCACTTTGGAGATTTGCTAAGGAGCGCGAAAATTCCCTCGAGAATTGAGCGGGTTCAGTAATCAAATATAAGGGGATTTACCCTTGTCTGTCTTTATAACAACGTCCTTACCTCACAAGTCATTAAGTGGGAGGCATTATGATTAAGAAAAGTTTTCTTTTGAAGATCTTTAACGCATCTTGTATGCAACGCTGGAATGACAAATTAAGACCCATAGAATTAACCGAAATGGACAAGCAAGCCCACAAAATGATGATCGCCTACATCCTCGGGAAAATGGTGGAAGATAAGGGGGAAGATGTTAGTTGGATCAGAATCATTGAAGGCGGCATCTACGAATACATGTTAAGGGCAGCCCTTACGGATATTAAACCGCCTGTGTTTTATAGTATTAAGAAACAAACGGCTAGATATCATAAGATGATTGATTGGGCCTATAAAATATGGGAACCGTTAATTGGTAACTTGGAGGAAAGATTCATAGAAGAGAAGAATTTTTGTGACTATCACAAACGAAAGGAAGGAAATAAAGACAGAAATATCCTAGAAGCTGCTCACAAGCTTGCAACTCATTGGGAGTATGATTATTTACTAGAGCAGTTTAATCAGAAAGATTACGAAAAGGACACCATTAAAACACGTCATCTAAAAGAAAGCAAGAATTGTAAAAAGGAAGGCTTCCATTACATTGGCAACGACTTGGAAAGACTGGTCAATTTCTGTGGGCAACTTCGCTTTCAGGTGAGATGGGGTCACCTCCATAGGGTCCCTCGTACATCGGTGCTTGGCCATCTTCTTTTTGTGGCTATTATTACTTATATTATATCGCTTGAGTTGGGGAAAGCACCTAACCAGAGATATTGCAACAAGCGGCTCTACAACAATTTCTTTACAGGTCTATTCCATGACCTGCCCGAAGCTTTAACTCGCGACATTATTTCTCCAATAAAAGAAACTGGAATAGATAAGATAATCAAAAAATTAGAAGCAGTTGAAATGGAAAATAAGATATTAAAATATCTACCAGATGATGCATGGAAAGATGAAATAAGGCTTTTTACAGGTATTTTAAAAGATTCAAAGGGCAAACAGTTGAGTGAATTTAGCAATGTTTATCTTGCAGAAGGAAAATGTATATCTCTGCCTTCTGATGATATGACTAACTTCAATGAGGATTCGAATAAGAGACGCGATGGAAGTATAGTTAAAGCGGCGGATCATCTCGCCGCATTTATTGAGGCCTTTGTTGCAATAGAGAATGGATGTTCAAGCAAGGATTTGAATGGAGCTCTCTACAAGATAAAATCGGAATTCGATATAACAACACCGCAAGGGAATACTTTCGCCCCTAAAGGTTCTGATCCGGCCACATTCAAGCTAATGCGTGAAATATATTCTGAGTTTTAGTTTTATGTCAGGATAAATATTCTGATATGGACAAGCTAAAAAATTTCCGGCGGGATCAGGGCCACGATTACGGGTTGAAAGGACGCATCTGGAAGCCGTTTAAGGAAGAAGAAATCAATCGCAATGAATGAAGCCGTTGGTGACTTTGATGAATAGAGGATATCTACAAACCTGACTTTCTCATCTTTCGGCGTGTGACAGATTCTATCCTAACTGATGACCCCCCCGCCATGATTCAGTTACGCCGACATGAAAAAGGAGATATAAGAAAAGTAGGGGGTCAAGTCTATCTTTGACCCTTGTTGCTGATTGCCAATTATAATCCACAACGAACAACCCAACACAAGTTTTGTTTGACAGGTTCGTAAAAAGTCAAAATATGCACAATCTTGTCATTCCCGTGAAAACGGGAATCTAGTGTTTTTAGATAGTTATACGCTTCTGGATTCCCGCCTACGCGGGAATGACAGACTTTTTACAAAGCCATCTTGTTTGTTTTGGGAAAAAAGAAATTAAACGCAATGAATGAAGCCGTTGGTGAATTTGATGAACGACTATATTGATGCTACAAACCTGATCTGACCCTGTAGCGTATCTTGATCTCTTTATCCTTTGGGATCTTGACGTCAAATCTTATTGTAAACGCGTCAACCTTTTGGAAGGAATGGCTGCTGCTTAATATCTTCCAGTTTTCTGTCATGGGTTCAAGCAGGCCTACCGTCGCGTCATCTTTCCTGTGATTTCTCAGCACAATTTCCCATTCGGATTCATACATTCTGGATGTTATGCGTTTGAAATCTATCTGCGTCTTTTCCGCCGCTATGTCGAACGCCTTTCCCACCTTGAGCCTGACTTCCTCATCTTTCGGCGTGTGACGGATCCTGTCTTCGCCGATAAACTGTTGTCCTCCGCTGCTGTCTGCCTTGTAAAGCCGCACTGTGCCTTCGGGAAGGGGCATGCCCAGTCCGTTATTAGACGTGTTCTCGAATATAATGTATACAGCCGCCGGTAATTTTATGCTTTCCTCCGTGGCACGTCCCGTATACCGGCCTTTTGTCCCGCGAATCAGAAACTCTTTTCGCAGCGTTATCCCCGTTGCTTCGAGCAGCTTTATCTGCTTTGTCTGCTGGTCCTTGATGGTGGTCTTTCGTTGCAGATCATATATATGGTATTCAAAAAAACTCTGTTCTTTAAACTGCGGGGCTCCCGATTTTGCCATGCGTTCCATCTGATATATTCCATCCCGGGGTTGTTGCGTTACTCGATGAACAGAACCGGCTATCAGTTTCAGCGTAGCGTTGCTGTACGTCGCACCACTCTTATTGCCTATGGTCACCCATCCGGACATGCCGGATGATGTGTCGTTTTTGTCAAGTGTCATGACATAATCCGCTTCCCATGTAATGCCGCCGGTCAGGTAGGAGACCTCAAGACGATGGGGTGTGGTTTCGCTGTTGTCGCAAAGCCAGGTGAGAGTGGGTTTCGCTATGAGGTTTTCCGGTATCTCCGGAAGCACCTTTATGCCCGGATAACCGAGATATATCTCGTCGTTGATACTGTATATCTGCCCCTGGTTATTGCTGAGCAGAACAGCTTCGACGGTTTCCTTTCTGTCCTGGAACTTGTTCTCATCGATGATCTTGATCTTCTTGCCTACGTATTTATCGAAGAGTTTCTTCTCGCTGATGAGATCATATTCATAGTTCTGCTCAAGCACGCTGAACTTATCGGGATAGTTGAGTGATTGAACGTGAACGGTGACCGGCATAATCTGTGATGCCACATCCGTGAATCGAAGTTCCACTTCGCCCCGGGGAATCGTTACCTTTCTGGTATCCTTGATGAGTCCCAGATTGCTGTTGTAGACGGTTACCTCGACGTTTGTCTGGTCATCCGCCGTTGTTTTGGACACTGTTTCTCCTGCCTGTGCCACGGATGACAAAAACAGGATAATCAGACACAAAATTCCATACCTGGTTTTCATGATATGACCTCCTTCTGTGCAGGAGCAGATTCCTGCGATGGAAGATATGCGGAAGCGCGCCCGGCGCTTTGTAAAATACGTTGCAGTTTACCATATTTTTGTTCGACGGTGGGATTTCTTTTGGCCCTGTTATATGATAAAAACTTTACGGTTGTGCACACGGGATGCGGTACGTTTAACGGATTGGCGGACGTTACGATGATGTCCGGATTCAATATATAATCGACCTGGGGGAGCTGGAATAGAATGGTTCGAACCATAGCGATACTGTTCGTCGGTATAGTTTCGATATCTTTCGCGGCTATATTCATACGATTTTGCAGTGACGTGCCGGCGATTATGATAGCCACGTACCGGCTCTGTATCGCGTCCGTTGTCCTCCTCGTTTTCTCCGCGATAAAGGGCATTTCATTCAAGGCCGTAAGCGGAAGAGACCTGTTGCTTTCGCTCGCGGGTGGCGTGTTCCTTGGCCTGCATTTTATATTCTGGACAACGTCCCTGAAATATACATCGGTTGCGAGCAGCGTGGTCATCGTCACCACGAATCCTATATTTGTCGGCATCTTTTCCTGGTCTTTCCTGAAGGAGAGACAACACAAAGAGATCATA
>Ga0307991_1002024_pt1 | contig 13896 bp, 9 predicted proteins | sample EllFjometagen131_FD_203146 | JGI IMG/M metagenome (GOLD analysis project Ga0307991, IMG submission 203146) | Marine microbial communities from Ellis Fjord, Antarctic Ocean - #131 | ecosystem: Environmental > Aquatic > Marine > Unclassified | place: Southern Ocean | collected 2014-10-08
GGATACGGTATAAGCTAATACCAGTTCGTCGAGTTCTGAGAAATCGTATTCTACTATACGATCTTCGATGGTTACAATCATCTCCATATCGACGGTATCTATATGCGTTATGCGTCCGATATCTCCATTGTAGATATCTTTGTTGTAGTTGTTTTTTATCTGCATGACTTTATCGCCGACGAGGAATTTTCTGCCATAATGTATGAAGCCGCGACCTTTAGGATTAACAGATTCCTGTAATGTCGTATTGAAGTTTTCTATGCCGATTATTCCGCGTTTCATTGGCGAGATCACCTGTATATCGTCGATGGGATGGAACCCATAGGTTTTAGGAAGGCGGTCGACGACGAGATTCACCACTGTTCTGAGGATGTCTTGAGGGTCATCCTCTTCGATGAAGAAAAAGTCGCTATTGCGTTCCTGTCGAAGATCAGGGAAATAACCCCTGTTGATGCTGTGGGCATTGATGATGATCTTTGATCCTGCAGCCTGCCGGAAAATATGCGTAAGCGTCGTTGTGGGGAAGGCTTTGGAATGTATTATATCCATAAGCACATTGCCGGGGCCGACGCTTGGCAGCTGGTTTATATCCCCGACTAAGATAACCTTGGCCCTGTTTGGAATAGCTTTTAGGAGGCTGTACATTAGTGACGTATCTATCATACTTGCTTCGTCGACGATAAGAATGTCGCAGTCGATAGGGTTTTCTGTATTGTGTTTGAAACCGCCCAGGGAGAAGTCATATTTCAGCAGACTGTGTATCGTCGAAGCTCTGATTCCGGTTATTTCTGCCATGCGTTTTGCTGCACGTCCTGTAGGCGCTGCGAGGATGATAGATCCATGGATTTTGTTTATAATGGTAAGGATTGCCGCGATTATAGTGCTCTTTCCTGTACCAGGTCCGCCGGTGATAATCTGTACTTTAGAGACGAGTGCTTGCCCTATGGCATGTCTCTGTGAGTCGTCGAAGGTGAAGTTTAATTTTTTCTGTACCCAGTCGATGGCTCGGTTGCTGTCGATCTCACGCAGCAGAAATCGTGACGTATGTATTCTTTCGAGATTGTGAGCAATGCCATTCTCTGCGATGTAAAAACCTTTAAGCCATATGAATGGCTTAATGTTGGCATCGATAGTAATATGTGATACGACGATTCTTCCTTCGTTTTCTAGCGGTTCTATACGAAGCTTTACAAGCTGTGGTGAAACTTCTAGTATCTCTGAGGCATGAGAGACGAAATCTTCTAGTGGGTAGCATACGTGACCGTTGCTTGACAGCTCAGAGAGGGCGTGCTCTATGCCAGCTTCGATCCTATGTCCAGAGTCGTGAGGGATTCCAAGGTTCTTCGCTATGGTGTCAGCTGTTTTGAACCCGATGCCTCTGATGTCTTTGGCTAGGCAATAAGGGTTTTCCTTTACCTTTTCTATGCTCTGGCCCCGATGCTTTTTGAAGATCTTCTGCGCGTATGCTGGAGTTACTCCGAATGATTGAAGAAAAATCATAACGTCCCGGATAGCTTTCTGGTCGTGCCAGCACGTTTTTATTATGGAAACTCTTTTCTTTCCAATTCCTGCAATTTTAAGAAGGCTTTCGGTGTTGTTTTCTATTACGTCTAAAGTTTTAAGTCCGAATTTCTCCACGATCCTTTTGGCATATGTAGGACCTATTCCTTTTACTAGTCCTGATTCCAGGTATTTCTTTATTCCGACAATAGTTGCCGGCGCCTCTGTATGGTATTCTGTTATTGCAAACTGTATGCCGTAGTTAGGTGTGTTTTTCCATGAACCTGAACAATGTACAGTTTCTCCTGGATGTAGTGCAGGGATGATCCCTACGATACATGTAGTGTCTCTTTTTTTTGGCTCTTTGAGACGCGCTACTGTGAAGCCCGTGTCTGGGCTTTGGAAAACTATAGATTCGATATGACCGTATATGTGCTCCATCAGTCTCTTAAGACTTTAATTGTATCGCTGTAGACGTTTCCCGGGTCCTGCAATGCATTTATTGATCGTAGGAATCCTTTTTCTTTATAGAAAACTATAAGCGGTTGCGTCTGTTTGTGGTAGACCCTTAAGCGCTCCCTTACTATTTCGGGTCTGTCGTCGGGGCGCTGAATTAGTTCTGTTTTGCATACGTCGCAGATGTCTTTGACCTTTGGAGGGACTATTTTGGAGTATGTTTTTCCACATTGCGGACACGACAATCTATTGGATGCACGGTCGACGATAGAATCATCATCGGCGATCATTTGTATTACTATCACTGTAGAATCGACTCCTAAGCGCTCCCTGAATGCTTTGGCTTGTCCTACAGTTCGTGGGAATCCATCGAGAAGGTAGCGTCGGTTTCCTGTGTCCGTGGATATTTTATCGAAGACCATGTCCATGACCAAGTCATCGGGGACAAGATTCCCTGCATCGATAAAGCCCTTGGCTTTTATACCGAGAGGGGTGTCTTTTTTCATATGTGACCGGAAAATATCTCCAGTGGAGACGTGCTCAAGATCAAGTTCTGTTGCTAGACTTGAGGCTAGAGTACCCTTTCCTGCAAGTGGTGGACCAAGAAGTATTAAAGAATAAATATTGTATGTTTTCATTGTTTTTTCCTGTGCAAATAAAGTTATTGCAAACAGGGTTAATAGTAACGTGATCATGATATGTTTCATAGCATTTTTCCTTGATAAAAAATTAACCCGTAAAGATTTCTACGCGAATATCGGATCAATATTAAAAACGATAATGCGCGAAAAATATATAGTGCGTTATAATGTTTTTTCATTGGAGCTTTTTATGCAAGGAACAGCAGATTATGTATGATAACGTAGCGATAGAGAATAAATGGCGGGAAGATTGGGAGAAATCAGGAATTTATAAGGCGGATAAGGAAGACTTTTCCAAGCCCAAATATTACACCTTGGGGATGTGGCCATATCCGTCGGGGAATGCACACATGGGGCACGTAAGGGTCTATACTCTTACGGATATTGTTGCCAGATATAAGCGAATGAAGGGCTATAATGTTATCAATCCTATTGGCTGGGATGCTTTTGGGCTGCCCGCTGAGAATGCTGCCAAAAAACATAATGTTGATCCTCGAGAATGGACTAATCACAATATTGCCAAGATGCGCGATACTCAGCTAAATATTCTTGGGATTTCGTTCGATTGGGATACTGAGATTAATACTTCCGATCCAGATTATTATAAATGGACGCAGTGGATTTTCATTCAGATGTTCAACCACGGTCTTGTTGAGAAAAGGGAAGCTCTGTGTAATTGGTGCCCCGATTGTGAGACTGTGCTGGCTAATGAACAGGTGATTGGTGGGCGCTGCTGGCGCTGTGATTCCCTTGTTGTTCAGAAAGAGATGAACCAATGGTTTGTAAAGATCACCGATTACGCCGAAGAGTTGTATGATACTCTCGATGCTCTTGAAGGGTGGCCGCAGATAGCTGTTAATGTCCAGAGGGAATGGATTGGAAAGAAACGCGGTAGCGTCATAGATTTTGATGTCATCGGAAAGGCGTTTCCTATTTCAGTTTTCTCTACGCGTCCTGACACGTTATTTGGAACGTCGTGTGTTGTTGTATCTTTCGATCATCCCGATATTGCTAAGTTTACAAACGATAGGAACAGGGCTGTCGTCGAAAAGTTCTGCGAAGCGTCGCGTCAGCATACCGACAAGCAGATAATGATGAATGAGGATATTTCTGGATTCAAGCTGGATATTGAGGTAGAGCACCCCTTTACCAAGGAGAAGCTGCCGGTATATGTCGGGGACTATGTCTTGGCAGCATTCGGCACGGGGTCGGTTATGTGCGTTCCTGCTCATGACAAGAGGGATCATCGATTTGCCAAAAAATATGGCCTCCCAATAAGAGCTGTCGTCATGCCTGCCGATGAAAGACAATTTGATTTCGATGTCGAAGCCTTTACTGACGAGGGTATCATTGATAATTCCATACATTTTTCTGGTCTATCTTCGCAAGAAGCTATGGATAAGGTCACCGAAGAGCTCGATACCATGGGTAAGGGCAAGTCTAGGACATTTTTCCGTCTCAAGGATTGGTGTATCTCTAGACAGCGATCATGGGGGGCGCCGATACCTCTTAGGAAGGATGATAAAGGTGAGTGGGAGTCTTTGCCTATTGAAGAGTTGCCATTTAAGCCGGAAGACGCCAAGGAAAATTACGAGACTGATACAATGGACACATTTATGTGCTCATCGTGGTATTTTTATAGATTTATCGATGTTAAAAACTCTGAAGCACTGGCGAACAAAAAGGCTCTGGACTACTGGCTTCCAGTCGACCACTATGTAGGAGCTATCGAGCACGCCGCGCAGCATCTTATCTATGCTAGGTTTCTGTGCAAATTTTTGAATGATATTGGCGTTTTGTCGGTGAGAGAGCCCGTGAAAAATTATCTTGTCAATGGATTTGTCAAAAACGAAGGCAAGAAGATGTCGAAGTCTAAGGGTAACGAAGTTGTTCCTACAGCGATTGTCGAGGAGTTCGGTGCAGATTCTTTACGGATGTTTATTCTGGGAGATTCACCTCCAGGGTTCGATACCGATTGGAGCGATGCAGGAATAGCAGGGAAACGTTTATTCCTTGATAAAATATACGCGCTCTTCATAAAGATGCCGAGAGCTGTGTGGAAAGCCTCTGACAGTGATGTTGTTCGAGACCATATTCTTTATGCTGAGGCTAATTCTTTCATAGCGAATATTACTAACGCTATGGAGAAAAGTCATGCTTTTAATAATGTTGTCAGTGAGATTCACTCTTATTTCAATATTCTTCACAAGGAGATAGGTGGGATGTCTGACAATGAGTTAGTCGCTCGTTCCGGATTAATTCGCTATTGCCTGCTTAGGCTTATTGTTGGTGCTTGCCCTGTTATACCATTCATAACTGAGGAGCTGTGGAGGGAATTTTTCGATTCTAAAATTTCGATACATTCACAACAATGGCCAGCTGTTGATTGGCAGGTCCTGGCGGCGAGAAATGTCAATATTGCTATACAAGTCAATGGAAAGCTCGTCGATGTGCTCTCTGTTCCTCCCAAGAGGGATAAAGATGAGATCCTTGCTATTGTCAAAGAAAACATGAAAGTTCAAAAGAAAATCGATCTCAGGAAAATCTTTAAGGAAATATACGTTCCAGATAGGATCGTTAACCTCGTTGTGAGATAATGTAAACATTATTTAGCTAACCATAGATCATATGTTCAAAACGGTAGCAGTTTTCGCTAATGCTTAGCTCGTTAGGTGGCTATTTGCAGAAGAGCTATTAGGATATGGTTAAAAAATTTATTGCTTAAATATTTGTTCTTACACAACCTTAGTTGAAAGAAAAGGTGTCGTTGTGCATTATACGCTGATAAGCAGATAATTATTGCTGGAGGCATATGAGAGCGGCACGTATCTTATTTTTTTCATTGTTTTTGTTTGTGATGTCTGGATTCGCAGAAGAGGGTAGTAGGCCTGCAGTAGTGGCTTTGAAAGGTCATCTTGGCGAAGCGGAGATGATCATTGTTCAGGAAGACTTGTCTATGATTCGCGCTTCGGGCAATAAGACGCTTATTGTCGAAGTTGATTCTACGTCTGGCAGTCTTCTTGATGTTCTGGATGTTTGTAAGAAGCTTTATGAGATGAAAGTTGAGAGCGGGATACGCGTTATTGTCTATATTCATGGCAACGCTTTGGGTCCTGCTGCTATTATTCCTTTTGTTGCAGACGAAAGGGCAATTTCGCTCTTTGTTTCATGGGGCGATATTGTGTCGGGGAAGGGGGCTGTATTGTCTCCGAATATTTTACGTAGCAGAGTGCGCAGCTTAATTTCTCGCGATGATCCTCATCTTTCATTGCTTACACTTATTGCTGAGTCTATGGTTGACGAGTCATTAGAGATTATCGATGACGGAGGATGGAAGATCTTCCGCAGCGATGTTGTCCATAGCAATAAAGTCGTTTCTTCTTCAGGCGAAACGTTGGTGGTTGATCACAATCAGATGAGGGAATTACAGCTTGTATCGTCGGTGATGTCTCAGGAAGCTTTTTATGAAAAATATGGTCTTTCAGAGAAACAGCAAGATAAGCTTGAGAGTGAAAGTATAAGAAGTACGACGCTTACGGTTTCTCCTGACGTTCTTCGGGAACGCTTGGCAGACAAGATATTATATAATCCCAATGGCAACAATCTTGTTGGACGTATTGTTATCGATGACATGAAATCCGGTATTACACAGTCTACATGGGTATATGTTAAGTCGGCTCTCGACCACTATAAGAAGGTGAAGCCTGCATTTATTATTTTGGAGCTAAACACTCCTGGTGGGGAAGTTTATGCGGCCCAGAGAATTTCCGATGCGTTGCAGGATTTCGACACGCAATACAATATCCCCACGGTGGCGTTTATCGATAACTGGGCGATATCTGCCGGGGCGATGTTGGCATATTCATGTCGATTTATTGGTATTGTCAAGGATGCAAGCATGGGTGCTGCGGCACCAGTCTTTATTAGCGGAGGTGCCATGGAGGCGGCTCCGGAGAAGATTAACTCTGCTTTGCGTTCTGATTTTTCCAATCGTGCAGGTTTTTATAATCGCAATCCATTGATAGCAGAGGCTATGGTCGACAAAGATATCATCCTTGTTGTCAGGCATGGTGAGGTCGTAAAACTTGAAAATGAAGAGCAGATTGAGCTGTCAGGTCCAGATCCAGACATCGTCATAACGACAAAGGGCAAGCTATTGACTCTCGATGCCAAAGCGATGCTTGAATATGGTGTGGCTGACTTTGCGGTCATGCCGCAGCGCATGAAAGAAATAACTCCTGAAGAGGTAAAAGTGGGGAGGTGGTCAGGAGAAAAAACCCTGCTATTTCATTACCCATTTTTTTCAAAAATCTCTGGGGTCGTTGTTGAAACATATAAAATGGATTGGCGATCGTCATTTTTTGCATTCCTTGCCAGCCCCGCCGTCTCGTCTTTGCTTTTTCTGGGCTTGATGATAGGGTTTTATACTGAGCTTAACAGTCCAGGGTTTGGCGTTCCTGGTCTTGTTGCTCTTACGTGTTTATTTTTTATCGTGCTTTCGGGTTTTTCTTTGGAGGCATCAGCGTGGCTAGAGATTATTTTACTGACGGCTGGGCTTACATTCCTTGCTGTAGAGCTATTGGTCCTTCCTGGGTTTGGGCTCGCGGGAATACTTGGCATTATATTCACGTTTACTGGCTTGGCGGGGCTTTTGCTTCCGGGAATACGTTCTGTTGAGTTTGATTTTAATACTCAGACATTGAATGCTGCAGGACAAGCTGTTGCAGAGCGACTTTTATGGCTATGCGGGAGCATCATTGTAGGAGTTATTATTATGATAATTCTCAGCAGGTATGTGATGCCAAAGTTCCGTATGTTGACATACCTGGTCCTTGAGGGTGAAGAAAATAGCTCTGATGGGTATGTCGCAGGGTTGACGCCTGATGATCTGCCGGCTGTTGGATCGGAAGGATTGGTGATGGCACCGTTGCGACCGTCAGGCAAGGTCGATATTGGTGATGAGGTTTATGATGCTGTGAGTCAAGGGGATTTTGTTGACAAGGATGTACCTGTCGTAGTTATAGCTGTCGAGGGTAGCAGACTTGTTGTTGAAGCGCGTAATGAATATACGGAGTTATGATACTATGATGTGGGCGATGCTTATCTTAATTGTTGGTCTGCTTTTGATTTATCTGGAGTTTTATCTTCCTGGTGGAGTCATGGGCGTAGCCGGAGGGCTTATTTTACTCGGGAATATAGTCGTATTCTCACTTAGCAGTGAGTCGCCGTTGTTTGTTGTTATCATCATTATTACTACACTTGTCGGCGTTGTTGCTGTTGCTAAGATTGCGTTATGGCGTATAAGATCGGCAAAACCAGAAGATAGCATATACCTCGAAGGTGATCAGGAGGGTTTTAAGGCCTCAGAGTATGCCGAAGATATTGTCGGAATGGAGGGCGTTGCCGCCTCGAATTTGAGGCCATCGGGACACATCGTTGTAGAGAGTAAAAAGTATCAAGCTGTATCCAAGAGTGGATATATATCTAAAGGTTCAAAAATTATTGTCTCCGGAGGTGAGGGCGCTCATCTACAGGTGAAATGCATAAAAAAGGAAAGGTAAGTTATGGAAAGGTTACAGGTTTTAGCACAGTTTGGTTCAGAACTGTATTTTTTGTTGGTGATATTTTCTATCATTGTTCTGGTTCTGATAGGAATTGCTGGGAAGTTTATCAGTTTATGGTTTCAGGCTTTTGTGTCAGGAACACCTATAGCGTTGTTTAATATTATAGGGATGAGTTTACGTAAGATCCCGCCTAGGGTTATTGTTTCGGCACGAATTAACTCCTTCAAGGCTGGTTTGAAAGGTATTACTGTCTCAGACCTTGAGACACATTTTCTTGCTGGCGGGCGCGTTCTTGATGTCGTTGCTGCAATGATTGCTGCTGATAAAGCCAATATAACTCTAACATGGAGACAGGCTACTGCAATAGATCTAGCAGGACGGGATATTCTCGATGCTGTCAGGACTTCGGTTAATCCAAGAGTTATCGATTGCCCTGGGAAAGGTCATCCTAATGATTACATTTCAGCCGTTGCTAAAGACGGTGTGCAGCTATTGAGCCGTGCTCGTGTTACTGTTAGGACTAATCTTGCTCAGCTCGTAGGAGGTGCTACGGAAGAGACTGTTATCGCAAGGGTCGGAGAGGGTATTGTCAGCGCTATTGGTTCGTCTGACACGCATCTTGATGTATTAGAATCCCCACAAAAAATCTCACAGCTTGTTCTTGATAAGGGGCTTGATGCTCAGACAGCTTTTGAAATACTATCTATAGATATTGCAGATATCAATATCGGAGAAAATATTGGAGCGCGTCTGCGTGCTGATAGAGCTGAGTCTGACAAGCGTATTGCCCAAGCCAGGGCCGAGGAACGTCGAGCTATGGCTGTTGCTGTTGAGCAGGAAAATGTGGCTGAGGTTCAGGCTATGCGTGCTAAGGTTGTGGAAGCTGAGGCTGCTATACCTATAGCTATGGCCGATGCATTCCGCAAAGGGAACCTCGGGGTTATGGATTATTTTTCGATGAAAAATATTCAGGCCGATACCGATATGCGTTCTTCCATAGCTAAACCCACTGATGAAAAGAAAGATTAATAAACGATAGCTGGAGCTTAATGCCAATATGTTGAATTTCTTTTCGACATATTGGCATAAAATACGGAGGTTTTAGTGGCATTTTCAGATATTTTTGGCCTTTTGTTGGCTTTTTTGATATTTATCCTTATCGGATTGAGGCGTCGTCAAGCAAAGATTGACATGGAACGGGCGGATAAGGATCTTCCTGCTGATTTTGATGAAGGTAGTGGTGTACAAACTGAGTGGCAGCAATGGGTGCAATCCCTAGAAAAAAAAGTGGCAGGTCAGAATGCACTTCCTTCTCATAAAAAGGTGGAAGAAAAACCCCTGAAGTCTTCTGGGGTTTCGATGTCAGCGATTCCGGAATCATCATTAGTAAGGAAAGCTGGGGAACGCGAGATCGGAAACTTCCATTCTGATTTGGAAGATTTTAAGCGTACGCCGGAAATTGAACATCGTGAGCTTCGGAGTAATTATGGGAAGGAATACGACGATAGACTCTCTGGAAAAGGGCTTTTACAGAGCACGGATTCGAGTGTTGTTGCATATGCTTTGAAGGAATCCAGGTCGATTTCTGTAGGCAGGAAGCTTTTGGACCGGTGTGAGTCTCGCAAGGATTTCATCGCTATACACGAGATTATTTCTTCCCCACGTAGCGCTTATTGGTCAAAGAAAAAAAAGCGATAAAAAGAGTATATCGTTAATCTTAAGCATTTAATGTTATCTGGAAATTCTTTTCCAAGTAGAAAATGGAATATTTTAATGTCTGAAATTTTACGTATTATTGCATATGAAACTGTATTAGTTTTGTTAGCGGTAATGATGCTGCCAAAATTAATATATAAATATTTCGTTTCAAAAAAGTACCATAAAAGTATTTTGATGCGCCTTGGAATTGGTTATCCATCCATTGAAAGTAATGGTCGACCGCTGGTGTGGATTCATGCTGTGTCTGTTGGCGAGGTTAAAGCTGTAGCATTGCTAGCAAAACATATAGCTAAGCGTAGCGATAATCACATACTTGTCGTATCGACAATCACAGAGACTGGGCATGCAGAAGCTAAGAAAAGCATAGCTGAAGCTGATTATCATGTGTATTTACCATTCGATAGCAGTTGTATTGTTAAGCCTATCATCAAGAGGGCTTCTCCGGATCTTGTTATCGTCACCGAGACGGATTTTTGGTATAATTTCCTTAGAGCCTCTAAGGATTCTGGAGCTTCTATAGTTCTAATCAATGGGAAAATTTCAGAACGTTCATTCCTTAGATATAATGCTATACAATGGTTTGCAAGACGATTGTTTGGATTGTTCGATGTCTTCTGTATACAAGGAGATGTGTACCTCAAGCGTTTTGAACAGCTTGGGATTGATGCCGAGAAGCTTGTTGTTACTGGCAACACAAAACTTGACGACGCATATTCTTCGTTACCTAATGATGATCTTGATAAATGGCGTGAACAGTTGGGAATACCTGTTGGCCATCAAGTCCTCGTTATTGGTTCGACACATTCTCCTGAAGAGAAGTTACTTTTGCCGATAATAAAAAATTTACTTGAACGGTTTCCTGATCTTCATGTTATTATTGCACCTAGACATCCGGAGCGTTTCGATTCCGTTGCAATGCTTTTAGAATGCTCCTGCGAGCCTTTTATATGCTTTAGCAAATTGTCTAAAAGAAATGGTGATGAGCGACTGATACTCGTAGATGTTATGGGACAATTACGGCGGTGTTATCAGATTGCTGATGTTGCTGTTGTTGCAGGAAGCTTCACGCCAGAAGTCGGAGGACATAACATTCTAGAACCATCGTTGTATGGTGTTCCTGTGATTTGCGGACCGTACATGCATTCTCAGCCAGATTTTGCAGAATTGATGAAACGATATGGTGCTGGTCTGCAGATATCGCTCGATAGAATATATCCTGTATTATACGAATTGCTTAACAATGATGCTAAAAGAATCTCTATGGGACAATCAGGTCTGAAACTGTGGAAAAATGAATGCGGCGCAACAAAACGAACATGTGATGTTATCGATAAGATTACCATGCCCAAAAAATGAATTCATGATTAATGTGTTCTGGGTGCTGTGTGGGAGTGTTATCTTGACTGATTATGTATCGCGTATTCATAAGGTCGATTGTGATGCAAAAAAAAAGGTTAAATTGAGAATTGGTTGTTGAGATAAATACCATGCTTTGATATAGTTTACTCTTAATTATCGCGGGGTAGAGCAGGGGTTAGCTCGTTGGGCTCATAACCCAAAGGTCGGAGGTTCGAATCCTCCCCCCGCTATTTTTTATATTCAACGGCCGGCATAGCTCAGTTGGTTAGAGCACCGGAATCATAATCCGGGTGTCGTTGGTTCGAGTCCGACTGCCGGTACTTTCTTTAGAAACAATAACTTTCTTATATACGTTTAGACCGTTTATATTGTCCGTGATGGCTCTAAAGATCGGTTATTTTTAAATCTTGTTGCGGAGACATGTCTATCAAAGCACAAAATTGAGGATACCACCAACGATCAATGTAGAGAGGATCATAATACCGACTGATTTTATGATGCCTTTTGTGCCTAGCTCTTTGAAAAGAACGATGAACGTCGCAACGCATGGGAAATACATTGTAAGCACGACGCTTGCTATTATAAGTTGCTTGAGCGTTAATCCAAGCGGTATAAGCATTCCGATGGCGACATCTTTTCGTAGAAATCCTACAATCATTGCACCTACTGCTTCTTGTGGAAGCCCAAGAATCCCTGTTATTATAGGTGCTGTGATAGCTGCTACATACGATACTATTCCAGAGACATATAGGATATTTACTGTGAGGACGCCGAGCAGCACGAAAGGAAGCCCTGATGTTATGAAGCTTAGGGTTCGCATCCAGAGTTTTTTTATGACACCCTTCATATATGGTAGTCTATAAGGTGGGATCTCAATAAACGTTTCCGGAGTCGTACCTTTCATGAATTTGTTTAATAGCAAACCTATGATAAGCCATGTTAAAAAAAGGGTGGAGAAGACCGTGGCAATACCCTGTATTCCATATTTTCCGAGAAGGCCGAAGATCATGGCCATCTGGGCGGCACATGGTACTGTTATAGCCATAAGTGTCGAGGCAATAAAACGTTGTCTTGGTGTGTTTAGTATACGTACCGCCAGGGCTCCTGGAACATTGCAACCGAGGCCTAACATCATCGGTACGATGGCTACGCCGTGCATCCCGAGTTTGTGCAGTAATGTGTCTACCAATGTTGCCAGTCTTGGAAGGTATCCGCTGTCTTCAAGAAGCCCCAGAGCTAGATAAAAACCGAATATATATGGCAGGACCATGGCTATGGGGACGTATATTCCAGTTGTAAGGAGACCCATGGACTGTATATAATCGATATTGCCATCGAAAAGCGTCCCTATCAGGATTGTGTGTAAAAAACCTTGCCCCAGAAAGGCGCTGAATATCTCTACTATAGGAAGGTATAGGTCAAAGATTGGATCGAAAATATATGAAATAAGGCCTTCACTGACAGATCGTACTATGGTGAACATTAGGGCTATAATGAAGAAAGCTATAGGTATCCCTGTAGAAGGCTTGATACTTAGGTCTTCGAGTTTTTCTAATATAGTGTGTTTTTTGTAGTGGATATTTTGTGCTTTTTTTACTATTTCGCCGATTTCTCCCCATCGTTCTTCGTCACTGTATGATATGGTTCCGGGGGTGGCTTCGTCGAGGCGAGAAACTAGTTTTTTTACCCCTTCGCCAGTTATTGCACTGGTCGGGATTACAGGGACGTTTAGCTCTTTTTCCAGCTGTTTAATATCGATGTTGATGCCGTTGTGACGCGTTTCGTTCCAGAAATTCATAGCAATAATGATAGGGATATTTTTTTCCAGAAGCTGCAGCGTAAGGTATAGGTTGCGTTCAAGATTTGTGGAGTCGATGATATTTATGATAACATCATCGGGTTGTATGATATCAACAGCGACTTTTTCGGCTTTGCATGTAGGTTCTAGATTGTATGTTCCTGGGACATCGATCACATCCACAAGGGTACCATGTAGCTTCATTTTACCTTTTTTTATCTCTACGGTAGTTCCAGGATAGTTGGATATGGTAACGTTAAGGCCTGTAAGCCTGGAGAAAAATGAGCTTTTTCCTGCATTAGGGTTGCCCATAAGAAGAAGTCTCATAGCTCTTCCTGAACGAATATGCATTCTGCCAGACCTCTGCCCATAGAAACACTTGTATTGTCGATCTTAACGACTACTGGTCCGTTGAAAGGTAATACTGTGATTTTTTTAATTGTTTTGCCTATCCGTAAGTTTAGCGATGCTAGTTTTTTGTGGCAACCGATCCCTCCGTCTAGTTTTTTTATGGTAGCGCGTTTCCCAGCCTGCAGATACAATAGCGGGATCTCCATGATATTAAAACCTTTATAGCTGGTTAACAAGAGGAAGATTATCAGAGATATTGTAGTAAATTGTCAACTGATTTGAGGGGGCAGTGCCCCCTCGTGAAATGCGGTGTTATGATTTCCATAGACCGTGAAGATTACAGTATGCGTGAACTGTAGTGATGGTTCCTTTTATCGGGAATGTTGCTTCCGGAGTATCTCCGGGACTCAAGAATTGACGATATGCTTTATTGTCGATTATTGCCTCGATCCATTCGATATAGTGTGCTTTTTCCATGGGGTGTGGGACACTTCCGACTTTTACGATT
>Ga0307991_1002025_pt1 | contig 13894 bp, 17 predicted proteins | sample EllFjometagen131_FD_203146 | JGI IMG/M metagenome (GOLD analysis project Ga0307991, IMG submission 203146) | Marine microbial communities from Ellis Fjord, Antarctic Ocean - #131 | ecosystem: Environmental > Aquatic > Marine > Unclassified | place: Southern Ocean | collected 2014-10-08
ACGCACTAAATGTATTATTTCAATTCCACTATGGTACGATTAGAAGCCGTTCGACAACACATGTAAAAATAGTTGATTATCAGGTAAAATGAAAATTAGAATCTTGAAATTTTATAGGTGGAAGTTGTCGGTTAACAAAAGCAAAGGAATACCGGAGTATCGACAACTTTATATATTAACTTGTATTTCAACATGTCAAAGAACGAATGAGCAGGAAGATTATCATATATTTTCTAAAAATAATGATCATATAGCATATATCGACAACCAAACTATAGAAACATATCAAGCGAACTGCGCTCTTGACCAACGATTTCTTTGTCAAGCCATTTTTCCTGGCGTGTTTTAAAAATAATCAAACTGTCGGTTTCTTCGTCCATGATAGCGTTCGCTTCAAATTTGAATTTTTCCAATTGTACAGTGGTAATTTCTCCTTCCAAAACGGAGTTTTGTATCCAGTTAAGGTAACGACGGCAAAGTTTAAGCATTTTACCTACACGTTTTTCGCCTACATCATAAACAGCAATAATATACATTACCAATACATTTTTAACGGTTTGTATTCTTCCATATCCAGTATATGTTTTACTAATTTATAACATTCTAATTTAATAAGGTGTTTATAACTAACTTTTCGTTTAAGGCTTCGATGCATGATGGTTTCGGTTAAGCGGTTTTCAAAAGCTTGTATGAATTTTTTCTTTCCTCCGGGTTTTAAAAGAACCCTGTTAAGTGATTGCTCAAAGTCGCGTGTCTGTATTTCTTTTTTATTCAGTACCTTAAAAATTACCCTGTCAACCAGAATAGGTTTAAATATCTCGGCAATATCAAGAGCAAGTGAAAACCTGCGTTCTCCCGGTTGATGCAGATAGGAAACGGTTGGATTTAGCTGGGTTTGATGAATAGCTCTTAAACATTGAGAATAGCACATCATGTTGCCAAATGAAATTAAAGAATTTACTTCGTTCTTGGGTGGGCGGTAAGACCTGCCCTGCATACTGAAGTCATTTACAATCAGCTCGAAAGCTTCGTAGTATATACGCCTGATATTTCCTTCAAGTCCCATTAATTCATCAATGGCATTAGCTTCCGGCAGGATGTTCCGGTAGCTTTCAATGGTTTCGATGATCTCATCAAGAACTTTTCCGCGGGAATTATAGTAACGCAGGTTTTTCAGGATATTGAAACTTGCCCCGTCAAGAATTTTTTTGGCTATCTCAAGCCGGTTAGTTTTTTTCTTGTATTTTTCAACCTGGGCAATCAATAATTTACCTGAAAGCAGGGCATCTTTGGGCATAAAGGATCCGGTGTAATTCTCGTAATAATCGAAAAAATGAACCGGTATCTGATTCTTACCGAGAAAATTATACAATGCCGAGTTAGCATCCAAAGCTCCCAAAGTATATAGTTCTTCAATCTGTTCTACCGGCAAATACCGGGGTTTCTGATCTTTTCCGTCTTCATCAACCGGGGTGAATTTTAAAGTGTTGTCTTTGCGTGACAAACGCCCCGGGTTAAACAAATAGTAGGTCTTTTTCATTTTTAGACAGGATTTCAGGATTTACAGGATTTTTTTTATATTCTGTATTTTCGTTTTGCTTTTACTGAACTTCCAAAATTTATCAACAGGCCAATATCCAAATCTGGTCCGGCCAAATAATTTACTAATTGTGTTTCGTGAAAATGTATTATGAATTTTAAAAGCACAACTTATTATTTTCTTTGTTAATTCTTCGTGTTGCATAATATTATATGTAATTATCCTGTTAATCCTGTAATCCTGTCTCATTCACAAAACAAAAATGAGAATAGGAACAATTCCGGCATTTGGTTCTCGGTAATTTATTTGGACAATCGTCCGATTGAATTATATTCTCTATTTTTTCCATGATATGTTTTATCTCTTCACGGTCAATATCAGACAAATACACCTCTTCGGTTTTGCGAAGTTTCGGATATTCCAGTATCCCTGATACCTTTTCAATACCTTCTTGTTCCAATACATAAATGTAATATTTCAGTTGCCAGATATGGGCTTCCTGCCGTTTGTCGGATTTTTTAATTTCGTGGATAATCTTATTTTTCTGATCATAAAAGTCGATTTTTATTCCTTTAATTTCAACTTCTTTAAATCGTTCGGAACGCTGCGGGTAGGTGGTTTCGTGAATCAATTTACCATGACTCACCAGGTCGGATGTTGATTCCATAGTAATGCCATTGGCAAACAGCCAGAGTTTGCGTTTGCAGATAATATAGTAGTTAAAATGTGTTCCGGTGATATACATTATGTTTATTTTTGGTTAATCCATCGATGAAAAAGGACATCGTAAACAACATAAAATTTTTCTACGTTTTTGTTATGGTCGGGATAAATCATTTTTTATTTTTTATTTTACAAAATGCAAATTGTAATATTCAAAAAAACATCAAAAGGGCTTATTTATATCTTTTTCATAATTACTAACTTTTCGCAGATGAAATATTTACTGATATCTTAATTATTTTTTCTATAAATGTTGTTAGTTCTGAATAAAGTTGGTTGAAATCAGGCAAATATTTTCCCGGTAATTGATGTTGCAGACTTTTTTCCCAGTGCCTGAGGTTTATCTCTCGTTTTTTTTCATTAACAAAATGAAATGGAGAATCAACCGGGATATGTTTTGCAACGGTTTTTTCAATTAAAAGTTTTTTAATTACCGGAAGATATGATTTGTCCGTTTGTTTCGAAAGAAACCATACATCGTAACAATCACGTGGACGGTTTCGTTGTGCAAGCGACCTGATTTTCTCAGAAAGAATTTCTGTTATCTGATAACAGGGAGCAATATTAACAATATTTTCGTTATCAGAATATGGATGATGTATTTCTTTATTAATCGGTTCTAACAATGATTTTTCAGAAAAACTAATGTCAATATGGATTTTGGTTAACCACCTTGAGGCAGGCAATGGTCTTTGATTGGGATGATGATCGGCTCCCCAGAACTTGATGGCTATTTGGTAACCTTGTGGTATATCATTCCATAATTGCATTTTTAATTCATCTAAATAGAATTTAGCATTACAATTTTGTCCTGTGGTGTTTAATATTTTTCTAATCCATTTTTCGGAAACATCAAAACCGGATTTAAGCAAAGTAAAATCAAGGTCTTCAGAAAAACGATAATCAACAAAGAAACACTTCCTAAGGCAAGTACCCCCTTTGAAAATAAAATTTGCACGGTTATCAACAAAAGAGTAAAATGCATTAAGAAGATGTCCTAAAACCCAATCTTTATCTATGGTAGTCTTGGGAACATTTTTTTCGTTTGCTATTTTAATGAGATCAGCTTGCCTCATCATATAATAGGGTTTGCCATTTCCAATATTTCTTTCTCGTCAGTGTTTATGATTAATCGCCATTTGCGGACTGTTTTACCTTGATGAGGCAAAGAAGCATCAAACGGACTATATTTATTATTCATTACAGACACTGCATATTTCAAAAAATAGTCCATTTGGTTTTTTTTGAGTAGTTCTGTTAAATATGCAAGGCGTTTTGTGACAGCGATATTGCCGGTAGTTCTGCTATACTTAACCATTTTATGCGCACTTAACTTTGCATTATTAAATGCCTTAACGATTTCGGGATAACCACCGGAGTATTGTGGCAGGTCAAAACAATCGATAATTGTTTTCTCAATATCGGTCATTTTATATTGATGATTGCCATATCCATAAGTTTTGTATCCGGTTATTTTTTTTGGTTTTACTTTTACGAAACGAAACTTAGCACCTAATCCGGGAATTTTTTTTACTTCTGACCGGGAAGAGTTTTGGACAAAAATTATATTGGGGAATTGTTCGGTTAATCCATGGGCATTTAATGCAGACCAATATGCAATACCACCATCGGGAACCATAAAACAAGCAATCACATTTTCATCTGCAAAATTAGAAAGTCTATATTTACTACGTTCAATTTGCAATACATTTCCTTTATTCAAAATAAATCTTAACACCTCTTTAATTTGAGAATGAGTTAATCTTCCATCAGATAATAACATCACACGTGAAAATATATCCCATCCGTTTTCGGAAAGAATAGTATAAAATATTTTTTGATAGTTAGTCAAGATTGTTTTCCTTTTGTGCTGACAAATGTACGATAAAAGTATTTATAAAACAACAAAAGGCAATTAAAAAATCCATTAAAACAGATGTTTTCTTATTTCTCGTTGCCATTCAACAGGGTCTTTTATTGATTTAGATAATTCCCCTTTTTTAGCTATTTTATCCAGGATACCGAAGAGTTAGATATTATCAACTTCTTCTTCAAAGTTCTCCATTTTGTCAGCAAAATCAATAGCACCTCCTAATCTTTCAATTAGAGTTATAACCAGTTGGATATCTGATTTATTAAGTAATTGAAAAGTCAAAGTTGCCATTTAAAATCAAAAAAAGTCAATTATTTAATTATGCCAATTGATTTTCATAATCAAAAGTTTGCATTAGTTCGATCAATTTTTCTTCGGCTTTTTCCAATGCATCAACTTTTTCTGATTTGGTAAGCACATAGCCTGTTGCTGGAAGTGTAACAAAAGTATAAACGCCTTCCATTTTTTCTTCAATAATCGGGATTGCTTTCTTATCTTCTTCTTCACTAAGTTTTGCTCTGATACTACCTGCAATTTTATTGGCATTATCACTTATAGAAATAGCAAGTGTTTCCATCAGACTAAATGTTCGTGATTGATTTGAAGTAATTACCCAATTGATGATTGAATTTGCCAAGGCGGGGATTAAATTCTCTTGCATTTCTTTTGGTGCAACCAGACATTTCCCGAATATATTTTCGCTTTCAATCCAGCCGTTTTCACGTAGTTGTTTTTCTGTATCTGGTGTAATTTCTGGCTCAAATGTATTTAAAGAAACTGTAAATAAACGTCGTAAATCAATTGCAATATCCTGAATAAAAAGACCTGTTGCACGACGTTGATCTGGAATCCATTTTCTGCTCAAACTTCTGTCTTTGCCTTCTAATAATGCAATCACATCTTCATCAGTCATTTGATTTCCATCTTTATCTCTTACGATTACTTCATTGTTTGGTCTATCACTTCTGTCAAAAGAAGCATTTTCTCTGTCGATTCCAGATAATAGAGGATGTAAACCACGCATTGCAGAAATAGACAAAGGGCTTCTTCGTTTAATTGTTCGTTCCTTTCCTCCTTTTGCTGCTTTCATCCAACCACCAAAGAGTTGGTCGGGATACATTGGGTTGCAATTTGCGAAAACTTCACCTTCGCCTAATTCACCTTTGCTATTTACGTCAAAAACAAAAGTTGTAGGTGCTGGTACTTCATTAATTACAGATGTTAATCTGTCAATTAAAGAACGTTTTACTTGCTGTCCGCTTGAATAAGGAACATATTTATTAAATTGTGGGTCATAATATCTTTTTTGACCGTTTTCTACTCCGAAAACTGTATGTTCGGCTCTTTTTAGTGTTCTAATATAAATTGTATTCATTTTCAAAAATATTTTAGTTTATGATATGCGTTCTTGATATGCGTAATCGAATTTTAGTAAAACAACAAAATAACCAAAGTCTTCATTATTCATTAAATGAATTCGGTCTCGAAGTTCTTTATATACTTTGAAATCAGTTACAACTTTATCTGATATGATTTCAGTAAGGATTTCTAAAAATCCTTTTTTTGATTTTGAAGCAAATAAGTTATTAATAATATTTGCTGTTTTTGTGCCGCCCGATTTATTTTTTTGAGCTGCAATTCTATACTCAAATATTGCTTTAGCAACTTCCTGAGTATAATCTGACATTTCTTCTTTATTTTTTGTAATCATAGCTAATAACCAAGTTTTATAAATTCTAAATGGAATAATTTTATTTTCGTAATCTTTTTTTTCTGCTTCTTGTCGGAATATTTCAAACTCTTTATCCGTTTGTTTTGTTTTACGTGAAATTTTTGATTTTTTCAGATTGGGCATTTTATCTCTATCAAAATACTTTTTTAACCCTTCGGGTTCTAATGCCTGCATACCAATAGCTCCCAATTCGCAAGCTCTTTTTATATGAATACCATACATGTTTTCATAGTACGTTGTGTCTTTCATTGCTGCATTTTCCCCGAATAATTTTTTATAGAAAAAAATAAGTTTTCGGGCTTGTTGAAATCGGAATGGGTAAAACCCAAGAGTTTTATTAGTTTGTCCTAAACTAAATATATAACCGGTAAATGTTTTTTCAGGAAATTGTCGGGACAAATTGAAAAATAGTTTACTCCATTTTACGGTATTAATAACCAAAGTTGTTTTATCAAGCTTAAAAAAAACGAGTTCATCTAAATAACCGTAATCAAAAGTATCTCTAAATTTCTTGCTATAAGCATAACTTAACCATTGTCCGTTCCAGCTTGTAATTTTGTTTCCGGCTAATTTTTCAAGCGTGGGGTCATTTAATAATTTGCGATATACTTTCCAACCTTCATAAGTTATTAAAAGAATGTCGGGTTGGTTGAATAATATCGAAAGCCCGCCGGCAACACCTATGCTTAAACCACTTCCTATCCATGAAAGATAAATTTCGTCTTCGTGAAAATCTAAATTCATATCTGTAATTAAGCCAGATGTGGTTGCATATTCTTTAGCTTCAGATGCAGGAAACCCGATAGCAATACTTGCATCCCTTTCTCCGGCACTAATTTTATCATGTAAGTTTTGCAACTTTTCTTTTCTGTCTTCTGTATTTAATAAATATGGTTTCTGACCTTTCTTCATCTGGACAAAAGGCGAATTAGTTGGCCATTGCAAATATTTTGGATAGTTAAAAAACACCTCAAAATACTTTTTTTCAAAAAACTCTTTTGCAGTAAGTTCTTTTTTGTATTTTTTATTGTAGGCTTTCAAAAAAGTACGCCCGATATTTACTGTTATCATAAACCATCTCTGTTAAAGAATATTATCATTTACATTAAATTTTTGTTTTGCTTTATCTATGTCAAACCCACTTTCGGTATTATATGAATGATTAGGAACAATAAACGGTTTATTTCCGTAAGGTGATTGTGCAAAATTCTTTACAGACCAATATCTTGCAGGAATTTCCATCATCATTCTTTCTTCAAATTTTGCTTGTGTATAGTTTTCAATATCATCTTCAATAATGCAACTAACACTATCTATTTCAAGTAATTCTAACAAATATGATTTTGGTCTATGCGTTAATTTGTTGATAATTACATCACCGTTAGATTTAAAAATTGAATGTTGTTCAATATTCATTACATCAACTTCGGGAAAAACAGCATCGATTTTTTCTTGTAAATCTCTTTCATGCAAAACTTTATTGTTTGGTAATACCTTAAAACTTGCTTTTAAAATATCCAAATCATAAGGCAATGCTTCTTTTTTATCGTCTGGTGGCGGTATCAAATATACAGGTTTATATTTCCCTATCGTTTCAGGAATTCGCTTTCTGTTTACACGACCAAATCGTTGAATTAGAGAATCAAGCGGCGCTGTTTCGGTAATCATTAAATCAAAACTAATGTCCAAACTCACTTCAACAACCTGAGTAGCCACAACTAAACATGCTTTGCCTGATGTATTAAATTCTTTTGTTGATTCTCCGTTTTCATCTAATCCCATCAATCGTTTTTCTTTTTCATTTCTGTCAACACGTTTAAAACGACTATGAATTAATAGATTTGGAACATTGAATTTCTCCTTAAAATATTCATATCTTTCTTGTGCCGATTTTACACGATTACAAACAATTAATATTTTTTTATTTTCATCAATTGCCCGTTCTACAATAGTATCAGCATTTGTCCAATTTGACAATTTATGAACAATGTGTCTATCAAATTTATCCAATTCCGTTTTAGGCAAACTTACTTCATATACATTTTTTTTACCTAAAATACCAAGAATTTTGTTGTATAAATCGGTTGGCATAGTGGCAGTTCCAATGTGCAAGTGACAATCAAGTTTATTCAGAACTTCAACAATTTTTATTACAATTGCGCGTGAAATTTCAGTATATGTATGTATTTCATCCAAAATTACATCATTTCCTTTAAGGTCAAGAATGGTAGCTTCAAATGCTCGTGTTCCAAAAATTATTGATGCAATTTGGTGCGGCGTGAGTATTTTGATAGACGAACCAACTAAACCCTGCAAGATTTTTTCTTCAATCGTTTTATTTTTAACTACAATACGTGATGCCGAATGTAAAACACGAATATCCAGGTCGGGATTTGTTTCTTTTAAATCATTTGCGACACGTTTATACATTGCATTTATTGAAGCTTGAAAAGGTAAAGTGTAAAAAACCCTTTTTCGGCATCTTCTAAACAAAAAATCTGTTTTTCCAGCCCCGGTGCTTGCAACAACAATCGTGTGTCTTTTTGCTGAATTTGTATCAATTAATGAAAGCGGATATAATTTGTGTTTACGTTCAAAAAAATCAAGATTAGGCGTTTTGAATACTTTTGTTAATTGTTTTTCAGTTTCGTTAATCATTGCAGAGGCAAAATGGTCGGCTGCCATCAATAAACCTTTCCATTCGGAAAAGCCCTGTTTTTGAACCATTTTTTCCGCATAATCTAAGACTTTATAATAGTTGCTTTTAGCTTCATCTATTGTAATATCATGTATTTGTATTCCGAATGATGCTAATATTTTTAGTGCGTCTTTTGACCAAATATCCCAATACGGACTGTGCAATGCTACAACATCCTCAACATTTTCTTCTAAATCCAGAATGCCTCTATTTCTTGTGTCATTTGCAATGGATTTGTGATGAGCTAGCACCATTTCGGTTAATTGTGGATGAATAGTTTCGTCAAACAGAGAGAGAAAAAATAATGATGCTAATTCATGCCGATATGGTTTATCGCTTTCTTTCCATTTGTAATCAGGTGATAATCGTTTTTGAAATATAGGACTTGCTTTGCCAATATCGTGTAAAATCGCACCGTATTTTGCAATTTCTTTATCAAACCCCAAACATTCAGCCACTTTTTCTATTGCAATAAGAACATGTTGTAAATGAGTATACAAAGGCGTAAAATCAGGTTTCCCTTTTGCTTTTATGTGTTCGCAAACTATCATAGGTAAACATTTTTCACAGGATTCCCCATTATTCTTAACCAACCATACATTGGCTCGTTATTATTCATTCGGTTATAACCAACTAAAAAAGCATTATCATTTTGCTCAAAAACCAACTCAAAACCGCTAAATAATTCTTCATTTTGCTCAAATTCTTGTTCTGAAACTTCCATTATTCCAGTTTCAGGATATAGAATATCTTCATTTCTAGCTAAACAAATATGTTGTTTTTCTGCCCTTTCAGCATCTTTTTTTGTTTCAAAAGCCAGATATAGAACCGGATTTACCAAAACGCCCCTATTTAATATTGCATAAGGTCTTGAATATTCTTTATTTTTCCCACGTCCTTTTTCATTCCACCCGCGAGGTTGTGTCTGTTCTTGTTGCTGTGATATCTGGGAATAAGATAGGCGATGCCCTTTTATTTTGTAAATACCCCATTCCTTATTTAATAGTTCAGGAAACAACTTGCGTTCAATTCCGCCCACAATAGAAGGTGTTAAAAATTGCTGGCTATAAACTTCTTCATCTCTAACTGCTGTCCATGGTTTTATAAAACCAAATTGTCCAGTGTATTTTACAATATAAAGCATCATAATCTGTATTGTTTATATCAATGATCCAAAGCCGATACCTGTTGAATTCCCAACACCAACATTCCATGCAAAAGCTTTTGTTTCCGGTTTTCCATGTATTATCACAGGACACCAACTTGCTTTGTTTTTAATTCCTTTATAATCTATCAGTTTTGTTGAGGTGTTTTTATAATTTTTGTCAAATTCAATTTTCAAGCTATTGTCTTCAATGCCTGCCAACTTCATTTTATTTTGTAAAGTATTTGTTAACAGTTCAGAGGATTCAATATCAGAATAAATATAATGTTTCGATTTTTTGCCTATAGTTCTTTTTATAAAAACCGGACTTGCAACTTTGAAATATTCTATGTTTGTAAAATCAGGTGTTTCTTGAATAGTAATTGACTTAACATTCATTCCAAAGCATGCTTTTGGGTCTTTTTTTATATTTAATACAATTTTTTTCAACATTGAATTATCATAAAAACTAATAAACCAATTTGCTCCGTCACTAAAATTCAATCCGTTTTCTGTTTTTTCACCTCTTTGCAATTGAGAAAATGAATATTGAGATAATTTGTCATGAAAAATATTCCCTCCAATCCATTTATGTAAAGCTCCAACTAATTTATGTTGATAATTAAATGGAACTATTTTAGTGTTCTTTGATAAGTTTAGATGTATTCTCATAAACAGGATATTTTAGGTTAAATTTAAATATATAAATTTACTTAAAAATTACTATATGTCGTATTTTTACGATGAAAGTTCATACTGATAATTAACCGGCAATAAATTCTCTACCTGGTTTTCCAAAAGCAATTCTATTTTAAAACGCATTACAATTGTTATTTTTTGTTCCAGCCAACCGGCCTGATTTTAAAATGCAGTTTGTTGATAAAAGGGTTTATATATTTGATACTATCAGGTAAATTACAAAACTCCGGCTTTTTTAAATTCGTCTCTGAGTGCTCGTAAAACCGGTTTATAATTATAAAAACAAAATCACTATATCGGCATGAAATAATGAAAACTTATGAGTTATCTTCTTGTAAAAATTATTCCCCTTCTTTTTTCTTCTCAATCGTTACCATTCTTTCTTTCCCGGTGGATTCCAGAGCTTTTAATGCCATTTGTTTTACGTTTTCTTCCGATGCATCTGTTTTTATTGTCAATTGATGGAGCAAGGCCTCCATATCCTTGATTTTAGCTTCTAAGGTCTTTATTGTTTGATCTTTCAACTTCTGCTCACCGATTATTTTATTATCAGATAATTGTTTCTCAAAATTGTATTGTTGTTTCAGTGTTTTTTCTGTTTCTTGTTGGGCTTTTTTCACCTCTTTTTCTAATATGTCTGGAAATCCTTCGTTTTTTTTACGTAGTTCCAATAGTTCTGTCTCAGCTTCTTTAATTTTAACTTCTCGTTCAATCATCTCTTTTTCAAACCGGGTTTTTTTCTCTAACAACTCCTTTTCTAATTTGTTTTTCTTTTCTTCATACTCGTCCTGCTCCTTCTTCCGTTTGATTTTCAAATTGTATTGGTATTCTTCTTCATCACGTTTACGTAGTTTATCTAAAGTTACTTTAGCTTCTGTTATTTCACTTTGTCTTTTTTCTTCCTCTGTCTTCCACTGTAATTTTTTCTCTTCTGTTTCTTTTTCAAAAGCTTCCTGTTTTTCTTTTTGTGCAGCAATCAAGGCAGATAATGAATGAGCATTAGCTGAAATTTGGTAGAGCTCTTCCAGATTTTCTTTTTCAATTTTTACCGATTCATGTAGCTTTTCAAATTCTTTAAAGACATTTTCCATTTGTTCTTCAAGTTTATCTAAAGTGCCGCTGGTATTAATTTTCAAACCGACAATGTTTTTATTGATTGAATTGACTGAGAGTCCGGAAACCTCTTTTACAATTTTTTCTGCTATTTCTCTTTTTTGTATTTCTTTCGGTTCTTCAGTTTTGCTTTTCATTTTTTGCAATAATTCATTATAAGCATCCATAATTTCTTTTTTTGTTTGGCTGATTGTTATTTTCTTTTCCATAATTTCTTTTTTTCTTTATTTGGATTAATACATAAGAACTGAATTAGCCCCTTAAATCATCGGACTAAGATATAGATTAAAATCTATACTTTTAAAATTAATAATGGATTATTAAATCGCGACATAACCATTACGATGAATGGGGAGTTTTGTAATTACCCAGATACTAATAGAGATTTAGGGACTATTACAAAAAGCAAAAATCATATCATTAATATTAACTAAACAATTTTAAAAGGAAAAATTCCTGAGACTGCAAGATGCCATACACATTTTATCAAAAATTATTTATGTTCTTAGGCGTAATTATTGAGGATGATAAAATAAAACTTTCGGAAGTAACAGGTAATAAAATGGAATGTGCGGAAAAATTTGAAGAATACAACTTTGTTCAATGGGCAAGATTTTATTATAATAATGTTCGAATAAATCCCACTCCTTAAGAGAAATTTGCTACATGCAGTTATTAGTAATGCTGCGTTTTATATATCATCTTAAATTAGACAACCATGAAAAGAGCTTTTATGATTTTATCAATAACCTTTATAACTATATTGATAATGACATGTTGTGAGAAAGACAAAGCCGACACTGTAATAACCTGAACCAGTATTTCTACTTGTTCAATTAAATTGTTCTACAACGATAGTATAATACGTAATGATGATGAATATTAGTGAATAAAAAATCACATTAAAATTAACCCGAAAAATTAGACATGTGATAAATTTAGTAAATAAATAACCCTGATTTTGCTGATCAGGGTTTTTGTTTTATGGGCTGTGATGGAGTTTAACGGCCTGCTTATTTCCAATCTGAAATAGAAAAAATCAGCGTTATTTTCACAAAAACCCAGGAAACGCTTATAGATATTTTTGTTTCCAAAGTTTTTTGTTTATGTTTGCTGCATGATCCAAAAAAATAAAGCATTAATCGAAAAAGCCAGGGAGCTGTATTACAAATACGGGATAAAAAGCATTACAATGGATGATGTAGCCCGTGAGATGGGAATTTCAAAAAAAACCCTCTATAAAGAAGTTAAGAACAAAACAGAACTGGTAGGAAAAGTTATTGATTTTGAAATTGAAAGAAGAACCGAAGAGTTTAAAGAGCTGGACAAGAGTGAATTAAATGCCATTGAGGAATTGTTTGAGGTAAACAGGCAGATTAACAATGTGCTTGAAAAACATAATCCTTCAATGCACTATGACCTAAGGAAGTATTATCCTGATATTTTTAAACGGTTGCATGACAGTAAGCAGAACAGGATGTTAGAATCGTTAATTAAAAACCTTGAAAAAGGGAAAAAAGAAGGACTTTACAGAAAGGAAATAGACAATGAAATCATTGCAAGGTTACAAGTAGCCAGGGCTGAAAATGTGACCGAAAGTTCATGTGTTTCAATCCGGGATTACATTTCCAGAAAGTTTTTCTCAGAAATTTTTATTTACCACATAAGAGGTATAGCAAATAGTAAAGGGATCAAATTTCTTGAGGAAAACATTGATCAGTTAAAAATAAAAGAATAGCAAGTAATCAGTCGGCAGTCTACAATCGGCAGTCAACAGTCAACAGTCGGCAAGAATGCAAATAGCAATAAAACAATTAGAACAAAATGACAACTGGATTTAGAAACTTAACTGTATATAAAAAAGCATTTGCTCTTGCAATGGATATTTATCATCTAAGTAAGAAATTTCCTAAAGATGAACTTTACTCTTTGACCAATCAGATAAGAAGATCCTCAAGATCTGTTTGTTCAAATATTGGTGAGGGATATCGTAAGCGTCAGTATGAAGCTCATTTCGTAAGCAAGATTTCTGATTCAGATATGGAAAACACCGAAACACAAGTTTGGCTTGATTTTGCACTTGCCTGTGAATATATACCAAAAGAAATTTTTGATGATTATAATAACCGATCTAAAGAAATCGGACGATTACTTAATCACATTCCCGATAAATCGGGACTGAAAGGTATAAATAGTCCAATCTTCTGATTGTCGACTGCTGACTGTGGACTGCCGACTTGATAATACAAAGTATAATGAGATTAGCAATTTTAGCATTCCAAACTTTTTACGCTGAGCGCAGTCGAAGCGAAGACATTGAATAGTTACAAAAAAACATAGAATATGAAGGTCGTAAAAATTGGCATGATAGT
>Ga0307991_1002027_pt1 | contig 13890 bp, 6 predicted proteins | sample EllFjometagen131_FD_203146 | JGI IMG/M metagenome (GOLD analysis project Ga0307991, IMG submission 203146) | Marine microbial communities from Ellis Fjord, Antarctic Ocean - #131 | ecosystem: Environmental > Aquatic > Marine > Unclassified | place: Southern Ocean | collected 2014-10-08
AGTTTCATTTAGCGGACTTGGTTCTTCATATTGTGAAGATGCTTCTCCAGTTACTTTAACAGGGAATCCAAACGGTGGAACTTTCAGCGGTACTGGAATTAGTGGAAATACTTTTAATCCTGCTACTACCGGAGCTGGCACCCACATTATTACTTATACATATTCCGATATTTATGGTTGCTCAAATTCCGATATTCAATCAACTACCGTACATTCTTTACCAACTGTTAGTTTTAGCGGACTTGGCTCTTCATATTGTGAAGATGCTTCTGCAGTTACTTTAACAGGGAATCCTAACGGTGGAACTTTCAGTGGTTCGGGAATTAGTGGTAATACTTTTAATCCTGCTACTGCCGGAGTAGGAACTCATACAATAACTTATTTTTATACCGATGGAAATGGCTGTTCAAACAGCGATATTCAAAGTGTAATAGTTAATCCTATTCCAACAGTTTCGTTTAGCGGACTTGTTTCTTCATATTGTGAAGATGCTTCTCCTGTTACTTTAACAGGGAATCCTAACGGTGGAACTTTCAGCGGTACAGGAATTAGTGGAAATACTTTTAATCCTGCTACTGCCGGAGCTGGCACCCACACAATTACATATACATATTCCGATATTTATGGTTGTTCAAATTCCGATATTCAATCAACAACAGTACATTCATTACCAACAGTTAGTTTTAGCGGACTAGGCTCTTCTTATTGTGAAAATGCTCCTTCAGTTACTTTAACAGGAAATCCTAACGGAGGAAATTTCAGCGGTACAGGAATTAGCGGAAATTCTTTTAACCCTACTTCAGCAGGTGCAGGAACTCATACAATTACTTATTCTTATACTGACATGAATGGTTGTTCAAATTCTGATATTCAAAATACAACTGTTCATTCTTTACCATCTGTTAGTTTTTCAGGACTTGCCACAGGGTATTGTGCTACTGACCCATCTGTAACTCTTACAGGAACACCATCAAGTGGAACTTTTAGTGGACCCGGAATGAGCGGTAATATTTTCAGCCCTTCATCTGCTGGTGTTGGTAATCACACTATTACTTTTATTTATACTGATGGAAATGGCTGTACAAATAGCGATATTCAAAGTGTTGTCGTAAATCCTATTCCAACAGTTTCGTTTAGCGGACTTGGCACTTCATATTGTGAAGATGCTTCTGCAGTTACTTTAACAGGAAATCCTAACGGTGGAACTTTCAGCGGTACAGGGATTAGTGGAAATACTTTTAATCCTGCTACAGCCGGAGCTGGCACCCACACAATTACATATACATATTCCGATATTTATGGTTGCTCAAATTCCGATATTCAATCAACTACCGTACATTCTTTACCAACTGTTAGTTTTAGCGGACTTGGCACTTCATATTGTGAAGATGCTTCTGCAGTTACTTTAACAGGGAATCCTAACGGTGGAACTTTCAGCGGTTCGGGAATTAGTGGAAATTCTTTCAAACCTTCGACTGCAGGTGTAGGAAGTCATAATATTACTTACTCTTATACCGATGGTAACGGCTGTTCAAATTCAGATGTACATAGTGTTGATGTTCTTTCATTACCAACTGTTAGTTTTAGTGGTTTGGCATCAACTTATTGCTTAAATGCATCTCCTGTTTTTTTGACAGGAAATCCTTTCGGTGGAACATTTAGCGGAAACGGAATTACTGGTTATATTTTTAATCCTGCATCAGCAGGTCCTGGGACACATACAATTTCTTATACATATACTGATTGGTTCTCAGGTTGTTCTAATACTGCATCACAAAACGTAACTGTTTATTCATTACCGGCAGTATCAATTACAGGTTTCGCTTCGCCACCTGAATATTGTGCGAATTCATCATCTATTACTGTTACCGGAAATCCTGCAGGAGGAATTTTGGCAGGAAACGGAATTAGCGGAAATACTTTTGACCCAGCAGTTGCCGGTGTAGGAATTCATCTTATTACTTACTCATACTCTGACGCCAATAGCTGCACAAATATAGATTCAGTCGAAGTTACAGTTCATTCATTACCGGGTGTATCGTTTGCACCAATACCTGATGTTTGTGTTGATGCTTCTTCATTTGCCTTATCTGGAGGTTTACCTTGGGGAGGTACATATTCAGGTCCTGGTGTTAGTAGTGGAAATTTCGACCCTTCAATAGCTGGTGCAGGAGTTCATACAATTACATACAGCTACTCCGATATTAACGGATGTACAAATTCAACAAACCAAACAGCAACAGTTCATCCTTTACCAACTGTTAGCATTACAGGTTTATTATCATCTTATTGTATAGATGCTTCGGGAGTTACATTAACAGGAAATCCTAATGGCGGAACATTCTCAGGAACTGGTGTAACAGGAAATATATTTGATCCTGCTACTGCTGGCTTAGGTACTCATACAATAACTTACACTTACACCGATGGAAACTCTTGTACCAACAGCGATGTTCAAAGTGTAATAGTTAATCCTTTACCAACAGTTAGCTTCTCAGGTCTTGCATCCAATTATTGTTTAGATACAATTGATGTTGTATTGACAGGAAATCCAGCTGGAGGTACATTTAGCGGAAATGGAATTATAGGTAATATTTTCAATCCAACATCTGCTGGCATTGGAACACATCTTATTACTTATACATATACTGACCTTAACGCTTGTACTAATTCTGATGTACAATCAGTTACTGTTAATCCTGGACCAATTGTTAGTTTCAGTGGTTTGGCAAGTGCATATTGCGCAAATGACATTTCTGTTACTTTAACAGGAAATCCAAGTGGTGGAACATTTAGCGGTCCCGGTATTTCAGCTAATTCTTTTGACCCTGTAATTGCAGGTGTTGGAACTCATACAATAACATATATGTACACAGATGCAACAGGATGTTCTGGTTTAACAAATCAAAGTGTCATTGTAAATTCTCTTCCAATATTAAGTATTTCAGGACTTAATCCAGGATATTGTATCAATTCACCTATGGTAAGTTTGATTGGTAGCCCATCGGGAGGAACATTTAGTGGAAATGGAATAATTGGAAACACTTTCGACCCAGTAATTGCTGGTGTTGGAACTCATATAATTACTTATACTTTTTCTGATGCAAATTCTTGTACCAATAGCATTGATCAGAACGTTACTATTAATAATCTTCCTACTGTTAGTTTTACTGGATTAGCAGTATCTTATTGTGAAAATGCAATGCCTAATGTTTTAATAGGCAATCCATCTGGCGGAACTTTTAGTGGGTCAGGAATATCAGCTAATATTTTTACACCTTTTATAGCCGGTGTGGGTACACATAATATAACATACACTTATTCTGATGCTTTTGGATGTTCCAATGCTACAACTCAAACAACAACGGTTAATGCCTTACCAACAGTTTCGTTTTCAGGTTTAGCTTCAAATTATTGTTCCGACACAACTGGATTTACATTATTTGGCTCACCGGGTGGAGGAACTTTTACTGGTAGTGGAATAATTGGTAACACATTTAATCCTAATATTGCCGGAGCTGGCTTCCATACAATTACATATACATTTACAGATATTAATGGATGTTCAAATTCAACAACTCAACAGACACTTGTAAACGCAGCACCAATTGCAAATGCAGGAAATGATACAACAGTTTACTATAATGCTACATTCCAATTAAATGGCTCTGCTTCGGGTGGTTCAAGTAACTACACTTACTTATGGACGGGAACTATGTCTGTTTCAAATCCTAATATTGCAAATCCAACTGTTTCAAACTTGCATGTAACATCAGTATTTTTATTATTTGTTTATGATAATACATCAGGTTGCTATGACACTTCAAGTGTTAAAGTTACAGTAAAAGGTGGTCAGCTTACAGTGGGTATAACAACTTTTACTCCTGGGATATGTGCTGGTTCATCTGCTGATTTAATTTCATTAGCTTCAGGTGGAACAGGTAATTATGTATATTTATGGTCTTCAAATCCTCCTGGTTTTACATCAACATTAGCTAATCCAACAGTGACACCAGCAGTAACAACAATGTACACAGTTACTGTTACTGATGGTTCTCCTACTGGTAATACAACAGGTAGTATGCAGATAATAGTTGATCCAATTCCTGTTGTTTCAATAAGCGGTTTACAATCATCTTATTGTTTAAATAGTAGTCCAGTAACTATGACAGGTTCACCATCTGGAGGAGCTTTCACAGGTTCTGGTGTAACAGGAAATGTTTTTGACCCATCAATTGCAGGATTAGGAACTCATGATGTAATTTATACATATACAAATTTTAGTACCTTAAACCCATTTGGATGTACAAATAGTGATACTCAAACTGTAGTTGTTAACACACTTCCGAATGTTACATTCAGTGGTTTAGCAACTTCTTATTGTGCAGACATAACAAATGTTATATTAATAGGAAGTCCTGTTGGCGGAACCTTTAGTGGTCCTGGCATTTCAGGAAATATCTTTAATCCATCCCTTGCCGGTGCAGGTACTCATAGTATTACTTATGACTATTCAGCAGGTTCAGGTTGTTCTAATTCAGAAACACAAAGCGTAATTGTATATGCTTTACCTACAGTTTCGATTAGTGGTTTACTTCCAAATTATTGTGCAAATTCTCCTGTAATAACAATGATTGGAATTCCTAATGGTGGTACATTCTCAGGTTCTGGTGTAATTGGAAACACATTTGACCCAAGTCTTGCAGGAACAGGAACTCATACTATTACATATGTTTATACTGATGGTAATTCATGTTCAACAGCAGCAGGACAAACTGTAACAATTAACCCATTACCTCCTGTTAGTTTTTCAGGTCTTGCTTCTTCTTATTGTATAAGTTCTAACTCTTCAACATTAACAGGTACTCCTTTCGGTGGTACATTTAGCGGTCCTGGAATTTCAGGAAATATTTTTGACCCATCAATTGCAGGAGTTGGAAATCATAGTATAAGCTACTTATATACTGATGCATTTGGTTGCTCTAATTCAGATATTCAAACTGCTAATGTAGATACTCTTCCAACAGTTACAATTATTGGATTAGCTTCAGTATATTGCGTAAACTCAGGATTAGTTACTTTAATAGGTAGCCCTACAGGTGGTACATTCTCCGGACCTGGAGTGTCAGGAAATATTTTTAATCCTTCAATAGCCGGAACAGGTAATCATTCAATAACTTATAATTATAATGATGGAAATGGTTGCTCCAACTCAACTGTTCAGGTTGTTACCGTTAATCCATTACCAAATGTTAGTATAATTGGATTAGCTTCAAACTATTGTTTGAACAACCCTCCTACCTCAATTAGTGGAAGCCCTTCAGGTGGAACATTTAGTGGTAGTGGTATCATTGGAAATACTTTTAATCCATCAATTGCAGGAACAGGAATGCATCTAATTACTTATACTTATACAGATGGAATCGGTTGTTCAAATGATGCAACTCAAAGTGTTTATGTTGACACATTACCAAATATCAGCTTCACAGGACTTTCTTCAATTTATTGTGAAGATTCTATGAGTGTTTTCCTAACCGGAATTCCCGGCGGAGGTGCATTCAGCGGTAATGGTATGATTGGCAATATTTTTAATCCACAATTTGCTGGCAGTGGTACACATTCAATAACTTATTCTTATACAGGAGCAAATGGTTGTACAAATACATATAGTCAAAACACTACAGTTAATAGTAATCCAGTTGCTAATGCAGGTATCGATATTATTATTTTAGGTGGTCAGACTGCTACTTTATATGGTTCTGCAACGGGTTCAAACTTAACTTATAGCTGGTCACATGCTTCATTGCTTAATAATGCTAATATAGCAAGCCCAACAACTGTTATACTTTCTACTTCAACAATATTTACCTTAACAGTTACTGATTCAATAAGCGGTTGTCAAGGAACAGACGAAGTCCAAGTAACTATTGGAGGAGGACCTTTATCAGTAGTAGCTACTGCTAATCCAATGGTTATTTGTTCAGGAACTTCGTCTCAACTTATGGCTTTAGGCACAGGAGGCACAACGATGTACAGTTACAACTGGTCATCGAGTCCTTCAGGATTAAGTTCAACATTAGAAAACCCTGTTGCATCACCATTAGTAACTACAACATATACTGTTACAATTTCAGATATGGTAAATACTTCAACTGCAAATGTAGTTGTAACTGTTAATCCTAGTCCTACTGTTTCTCTTAGTGGTTTATCCACTTCATATTGTTTAAACTCACCACCAGTAACCTTAACAGGAACACCTGCCGGTGGTACATATTTAGGTCCCGGAGTAAATTTAAATATTTTTGACCCAATTATAGCAGGAGTAGGTTTGCATAATATTAGTTATTCTTATACGAATTTAAATGGATGTACAGGGTATGATTCAAAAAGTGTTATTATTAATCCATTACCACTTGTAAGTTTCAGTGGTTTACAAGCAGTTTATTGTTCAACTTCAACTCCTGATACTTTATCAGGAAATCCTATTGGTGGAACATTTAGCGGTCCCGGAATTATTGGAAATATCTTTGATCCTATAATTGCTGGTTCTGGCACTCATAACATTACATATTCTTATACTGATGCTAATGGATGTATTAACTCTGACTTACAAAGCGCAATAGTTATGCTTGCATCTTCTGTAAACTTCACAGGACTAAATCCAGTTTATTGTGAAAATGATCCACCATCAACTTTAATAGGATTCCCAACAGGTGGAACATTTAGTGGTCCTGGAATTTTAGGAAATATTTTCGACCCTATTTTTGCAGGTTACGGAACTCATAATATTTCTTATAATTATACAGATGCAAATGGCTGTTCAGGTTCACAAACTCAAAGCATTTTAGTTAATCAACTTCCAATTGTCAGCATCTCAGGGTTAAACACAATATATTGCTTAAATGCTCCAATTGACACAATTATAGGAACACCTCCCGGAGGAATTTTAAGTGGTCCCGGAATTTCAGGAAATACATTTGATGCTTCATTAGCCGGATTAGGAAATCATAATATTTCATATTCATATACTGATGCTAACGGTTGTTCAAATTCAGCCAATCAAAGTATAACTGTTAATAATATACCAATAGCAAATGCAGGACCGGATACTTCATTCTTATGCGGACTTTCGGGACAAATAGGTGTTGCTGGTTCAGTAGGATTCACTTATAGCTGGAAACCTACAAGTGGACTTAGCAATCCTTTGATTTCAAATCCAATTGCTTCTCCAAATTTAACTACTGTTTACACTCTTGAAGTAACTGATATTACATCAGGATGTTCTTCAACCGATGATATGATAGTTTCTGTAACAGGTGGTCCAACAGCAAAAGTAACTCCTAAAGACACTATGATTTGTGGTGGAAATGTTGTTGTAATAACTGCAAGTGGAGGAACTACTTACTCATGGAGTACAAGTGATATTACTTCATCAATCACAGTCAATCCTTTTAAAACAACTGCTTATGTAGTTACAGTAACTACAGGAGGATGCGCAGCTTCAGATACTGCAATTGTTACTGTAAGTCATCCAAATGTTGATTTAGGACCTGATGCTTCGTTCTGTGCAAACAGTTCTATAACATTAGACCCGGGTTCGGGATTTTCTTCATATTTATGGAGCGAAGGTTCAATGAGTCAAAGTTTAACTGTTAATACTTCAGGAACATATTGGGTGAGCGTTACAGATATTATGGGTTGTTCAAATTCAGATACTATTAATGTTAATGTTAAACCAATTCCTTATGTTAATTTAGGTAACGATACAACAATTAATGTAAAATACTCAATCACTTTAGACGCTGGTATGGGATTTGACGATTATTTGTGGAGTGATAGTTCAACATATCAAACTTTAACAATTAATGGTCCTTCGCATGGAACCGGTTTATTCTCTTATTGGGTTGAAGTTACAGATAAAAACATTTGCTCAAACCGTGACACAATTGTTATAACTATAAGAGATAATACAGGAATTTCTGATAACGAGCAAAAAACATCTATTAAAGTTTATCCAAATCCAACAAAAGGAATTATTTATTTACAAGTTGAAAATTTAATAAAAAATGATATATTTGTTGAGATTTTAAATCCTGATGGACAAACATTATATAGAAAACAATTAGAAAACACTTTAAATTCTGTTAAGGAAATTAATATGACGAATTTCTCTAAAGGAGTATATTTTGTCAAAGTAATAACTCAAGAACAAATATTTATTAAAAAAGTAATACTTAATTAAACATTTAAAAAATTATGATTAAAAAGAATTTATTATTAGGAATTTTATTTTTAGCAATTCTTGGAATTTTCACCACTTGTAATGATGAAGAAGAAGATCCAGGTCCCGTTGCTACATGTACAGATGGAATTAAAAATCAAGATGAAGTTGAAATTGATTGTGGTGGGATTTGTCCTGCTTGCCCTTCGGTAACTTGCAAAGTTGACGGAGCTGACTGGACTTCTGATTATACTTCAATTACAGCAGGTTTCTTTGGAAGTATTCTTCAAATTCAAGGAGGTCAATCATTAAACTCATCCAGTATATTGGTTGGATATATGGGTTTACAAGCAATAGGTGATTTCCCTTTGGAAGATGCCAGATACACTATTGGTGGAGTTGACTATATAATGAATAAGTACGTACCCGGCAGAATACAATTTACAGATTATAACACTTCTACTAAGAAAATTACCGGAACTTTCTATTTTGATGCTAAAGATACACTTACAGGAAACACTATTAGCGTTACTCAAGGTGTTTTCACAAATGTGGATTATGATTTATAATTTTTTTAAACACCAAAATTATTTGGTATAATTAATTAGCAATTCAATCAATCTATATTTTTTTAAAAGAAAAAAGGGCATTGCCCTTTTTTCTTTTTATTACCTAATTGTCATTGCGAAGGAGGAACGACTGAAGCAATCCGTCAGAATTTATTGCGGAGCTCTTATTCAAAGGGATTGCTTCGCTTTACTTCGACTCCGCTCAGCACAGGCGCTCGCAATGACGTTGGGTCGAATTTGCTTTGGAGTTTAGTCCGATAAAACACATCCTTCAACTATAACAAAACCCTTCCAGAGTTTTGAACTCTGGAAGGGTTAAGGGTGTTTTTCTATTAATTTTATAACCGCTAAGGCATTTGTTGAAAACTAATGCCCGTTGGGTATATAAATCTAAACTAAATTAACTTCTTCGATAATTTCCATCCCACGTTTAATTGCTTTTTCGTTATCCGGTATCATGTGATGATAACGTTCGGGTAATGATTTTTTCAAACCTTTAATAACATTTTCAAATTTAACAATAGGTTTGATTTTAAGATATCCACCAAGAACAATCATATTAAAAATTTTCATAAGACCAGTTTTCGAAGCTTCTTCGTTGGCATTAATCTTATAAATATTTATATCTTTTCTTTCGGGAGCTTTTGTAATTCCATTGGGGTCATAAATTAACAAGCCACCGGGTTTCACAGCAGACTCAAATTTATCCATTGATTGCTGGTTTAGAATTATTGCAGTATCAAATATTTTTAGAATTGGTGAGCTAACTCTCTCATCACTGATAATAACGGAAACATTAGCAGTTCCACCACGCATTTCAGGTCCGTAAGATGGCATCCAGCTAACTTCTTTTTCCTGCATCATTCCAGAATAAGCAAGAATTTTTCCCATTGAAAGTACACCTTGTCCACCAAAACCGGCTATAATAATTTCTTCTGTCATATTTATAAATTTAAAAGTTTAAAAAATAATTAATTATTCCTCAGGAACCTTAATATCTCCCAAAGGATAGAATGGGAACATATTATCAACCATCCATTTATTTGAATCTAATGGTGTCATTTTCCATCCTGAATTACAGTTTGAAACAACTTCGACAAATGATACTCCTTTATTCAATTTTTGATATTCAAATGCTTTGCGAATTGCTTTTTTTGTTTTTCTAACATTTGCAGCTGTATGAACAGCTTGTCTTGTTACATAATATGTACCGGGTAGAGTTGCAACAAGCTCTGTCATTTTTAAAGGATTACCCATTAGATGAGAATCTCTTCCGTAAGGTGTTGTTGAAGATTTCATTCCAATCAATGTAGTTGGTGCCATCTGTCCACCAGTCATACCATAAATTCCATTATTAACAAAAATCATAGTAATGTTTTCGCCTCTATTGCAAGCATGAATAGTTTCGGCAGTACCAATTGCAGCTAAATCACCATCACCCTGATATGAAAAAACAAATTTTTCGGGTATTAATCTTTTTATTGCAGTAGCAAGAGCAGGAGCTCTTCCGTGAGCAGCTTGCTGCATATCAATATTCATAAATTCATACGCAAGAACAGAACAACCAACCGGAGCAATTCCAATTACGTCAGACTGGATACCCATTTCTTCTACAACTTCCATAATAATCCTGTGAGTAGTACCATGACCACAGCCAGGACAATATGAAAGTGCCTTGTCAGTTAAAAGATTTGTTCTTTTATAAACAATATTTTCATCTTGACGGATGTCTTGTTTTATTGTGTTTTCTTCCATTTTTTAACCTCCTATGATTTTTTGTTCTAAAGCATTAACAACTTCTTCAGGAGTCGGAATGATGCCTCCTACTCTACCGAAATGTTCAACTTTCACTTTTCCATTAACAGCTAATTGAATATCTTCAATCATTTGTCCTGCACTCATCTCTACAGAAAGCATTCCTTTCACTTGTCCTGCCATTTCGAAGATAGCATCTTTTGGAAAAGGGAAAAGAGTTATTGGTCTAAACAATCCTACTTTAATTCCTTTTTCTCTTGCCAGTTGAATAGATTTTTGACAAATACGAGAACTTGTTCCATAAGCTACAAAAATATATTCTGCATCATCGCAATTAATTTTTTCGTAACGAACTTCATTGTCTCTCATTGCTTGATACTTCTTTTGAAGTTTCCAGTTAAGAATTTCTTGTTTCGAAGAATCAAGGTCTAAAGAAGTAATAATATTTCTTTCTCTATCGGAAGTTTTTCCTGTTGTTGCCCAAGGAGTTTCTTTGATAATTTGATCTAAAGTTCTTCTTTGTTTTTGCTCGCCGATTTCAACTTTTTCCATCATTTGACCAATAGCACCATCGCTAAGAATCAAAACAGGATTTCTGTATTTAAAAGCAAGTTCATAACTAAGTTCGACAAAATCATACATTTCCTGAACGGAAGCAGGGGCAAGAACAATAATATTATAATCTCCATGTCCACCACCTTTGGTAGATTGGAAATAATCTGATTGAGCCGGTTGTATAGTTCCAAGTCCGGGACCACCTCTAACAACGTTAACAATAAGACAAGGCAGTTCAGCACCTGCCATATAAGAAATGCCTTCTTGCATAAGACTAATACCAGGACTTGATGATGATGTCATCACTCTCATTCCACAAGAAGCTCCACCATATAACATATTTATAGAAGCAGTTTCGCTTTCTGCCTGCAGAACAACCATTCCTGTCCTCTTATGAGGACTTTCTGCTGTCAGATATTCCATCACTTCCGACTGGGGAGTGATAGGATAACCAAAATATCCATCAGTTCCAGCACGAATAGCAGCTTCAGCTATAGCCTCATTACCTTTCATTAATTTAATTTCTTTCATACTTAATGATATTTTATTTTTTTAATTTAAGTTAATTTTTTTCTGTAAACAGTGATAGCACCATCAGGGCAAAGAATTGCACAATTTGTGCATCCCGTACATCCTTCTCTTACTATTTCGGCATAATGATAACCTTTACTATTTACGTTTTTTGACATTGCAATAACTTCTTGCGGACAAGCATGAATACATAATTCGCATCCTTTGCATCTTTCGATATCCACAACAATATCTCCAATAATTTTTGCCATATTATTTATGTATTTATATGATTTTTTAAAAAATATAATTTATTATTTGCAAAAATATCTAAAATTTTTAAATAATTTTATGATAATGTATAATTTTTTTTTGATGTGATGGAGTAATTAATACTGTCCAAATAATTACAAGGAAAGTAATTTTGAATGATGAAGTTTGAAATCTAAGATTATTCTGGATATTTAATTTTTTATCGTCTAAGAAATAGGATGATGTTTTTGAAATTCCTTCAAGCGATATTCAAGAACCGGAAATTGTTCTCTTTTTACGAGAGACACACAAGCTCTAAGTCCTTCTTCTCTTTCGCTACCTGTAATTGACAATGATATTGCGCTAATTCCATAATAAATCAACTCACAAATCAATTCTTGCCCCATAAATCCCGGATAAGAAATTGTGAAGTAGAATCCATCAGCAATTGGTTTGTCTTCATCACGGTCATAAACTATATTAAAACCATTATCAATGAAAAGTTTTTTCATGATTTTAGCTTTCTTACCATATTCAAGAATTTCTTCTCTAAAATTATACTCTCCATTATTCACAGCTTTGAGCATTGCTGCTAATGCATATTGTGCCGAGTGTGATGTTCCTGAACTAAGAGCGTAAACTGTTCCAAAAATCATTGCATATCCAAAAATATCAGATGCATAATAATTTTTCAACTCATCAGATTGAGTATTGAATAAATGGTCACAAATAACCATCATTCCAATTCTCTGACCGGCATAACTAAATACTTTTGAACTTGATATAAAAACCACCCAATTGTCAGTATATTTAGCAACTGTAGGTTGAAATGGTGGTTCTCCCGGCTTACTCATATCTTTACGGAAATCCATACCAAAATAAGCAAGGTCTTCCATAACAATTACTCCATACTTCGTGGCTAATTCGCCAATAATTTTCAGTTCTGTTTCGGTAAAACAAATCCATGAAGGATTGTTTGGATTTGAATAAAGAATCGAAGATATGTTTCCTTTTTTTAAGTATGATTCTAATTTTTCTTTAAGCTTTTCGCCTCTGTAGTTATAAACATCAAATGACTCAAATTTCAGATTAAGAACCTGATGTTGCATTTTATGAACTGGAAATCCCGGGTCGATAAATAGGGTTGTATCTTTTTGTTTGTTTAATCTGCTAATTGTTAAAAAAGATGCAAAGCTTCCTTGCATTGAGCCAACAGTAGGAATACATCCGGTTTCGCTTACATCAATATCCATGAATAATTTCACAAACCTTGAAATTTCTTTTTTCAAGCTTGGAAGCCCATGAACGTCTGGATAAATTGCTGCTACTCCTTTTTTTAAAGCTTCGATTTCTGCGGCTACACCTATTTTATTAGGTGGAAGACCTGGTATTCCCATTTCCATCCTAACAAACTTTTCACCGGTTTCTTTTTCAATATCATCAATTAATTTTTTTATAACACGAATGCTGGCTTTTCCAACATCTGCTATATTATTTTCCTTAATAATTCTTTGAACAACATCGTAACTTATCGGAGTATTAACCTTTGCCATAAATCTTCAAATTTTTTTAAATTAATATAAATAAATCTTTTAAAAATCCTTAAGGAAAGACTTATTTCTTTGAATATTAATATTCAGAAATTCTTTAAGTTAGAATTAGAAAAATAATTTCTAACCTTAAATATGAATTTTGCTCAAAAATACATTAATTTTTGGAATAGAAAAAAATAATTGGAAAAAAATATGGAAGTTGGGAAATGGGGGATTTGTTGGATAGTCAACTCTAAAAACTGCTTTGTAATTATATATTAATTAGGTTTCTTAATGATAATGATGATTAATCCTTCGATAGAATAATTACTTAATGCTGGTGGGCGATTCCATCGTATTCCATGATTTTATATCTTTTAAATGGTACACGAAAGGATCCTAGAATCCGCAAGTCATCTAAAATGTCAATTATTCAATACTAAAAATAGATAAAATTTATGAATAAATTTAAAATTGAATAAATTTCCTGATAATT
>Ga0307991_1002028_pt1 | contig 13885 bp, 10 predicted proteins | sample EllFjometagen131_FD_203146 | JGI IMG/M metagenome (GOLD analysis project Ga0307991, IMG submission 203146) | Marine microbial communities from Ellis Fjord, Antarctic Ocean - #131 | ecosystem: Environmental > Aquatic > Marine > Unclassified | place: Southern Ocean | collected 2014-10-08
AGAAATTATTGGGTTTTTAAAAATATCTGAAGATGTAACTGAAAAAAAAATATTAGAAAAAAAATTAAAAGATCAAATAATTCAAATCAAAAAAGCGAATGAATTAAAGGATGAATTTTTAGCAAATATGAGTCATGAAATAAGAACTCCAATGAATGGAATAATTGGGTCAGCAAATTTATTATTAGATACAAATCAAAATATAGAACAAATAGAATATAGTAATATGATAAAATATTCTGCCGAATCATTGCTTATTATAATTAATGAAATTTTAGATTTTTCTAAAATAGAAAAAGGAAAAATAGAATTAGAGGAAAAAAATGTTAATATTTATGACTTGTTAAAAAAGATAGTATTATTATTTTCGAGCTCTATGTATGAAAAGAATATAAAATTAATTTATGAAATTGATGCTGAAATCCCTCAGAATTTAATAATGGATGTTGATAAAGTTCAAAGAATTTTAAATAATTTAGTAGGAAATTCATTTAAATTCACAGAAAAAGGAATTATTAAAATAGAAGTCAAAAAAGAAAAAAAAGAAGATGAAAAAATCACTATATTATTTTTAGTAAAAGATACTGGAATAGGGATAGAAAAAGATAAAGTAGATGAAATTTTTAAAGAATTCATTCAAGAAGATGGTTCAATAACAAGAAATTATGGAGGAACAGGTCTTGGATTAAGTATATGTAAAAAACTTATAGAATTTATGGGGGGAGAAATTTGGGTAGAAAGTAAAAAAGGAGAAGGAAGTATTTTTTATTTTAGATTAGAATTAAAAATGGGGAATAAAGAAAAAGGTACGTGTGAAAAAGAAAATAAAAAAATGAATTTAGAAAAAACAGGAAATAAAGAAATAAAAATTCTTTTAGTTGAGGATGATACAATAAATCAAAAGATACAAACAAAATATTTAGAAAAAATGAATCTAAAAGTAATAATAGCAAATAACGGAAGAGAAGCAGTAGAAAAATTTGATCAAGAAGATTTTGATTTAATATTAATGGATATTCAAATGCCTAAAATGGGAGGATTTGAAGCAACTACGAAAATAATAGAAAGTGAAAAATATAAAAACAAAAGCATACCTATTATTGCGTTAACTGCACATGCGATAAAAGGATATAGGCAAAAATGTATTAAAGCTGGTATGAGAGATTATATATCAAAACCAATAGATAAAGATGAATTATATAAGATGTTAGAAAAATATTTGTTAAAAGAAAATCAAAAGATGAATTTGATAAAATTAGAAGGGAATTTCGAAGAAAAATTTGTAAAAGAAATAATAAATGATTTTTTAGAATATTTCCCAGAAATATTAGAAAATATTAAAAATGGAATAGTGGAAAAAAAATATGAAGAAATCAAAAAAAATGCTCATAAAATAAAAGGTAGCTTATCTAATTTTATGGCAAAAGAGGCAATGTTATTATCAGAAGAATTAGAACAATTGGCAATAGAAGAGAAAATGTCAAAAATAAAGAATAAATATCTTGCATTTAAAATGGAAATGAAGAAAGTAGAAAAAGAGATGGAGGAATATATTAAAAAAAATTAAAAAAAGGTGGTGATGTGATGTTAAAAAAAATTTATGATAGTAATATAATCGCATTTTTTTTGTTAGATAAAAATATAATTATAAAAGATATGAATAAAAAAGGAGCAAAACTATTTGGATATAAAAAAGAAGAATTGATGGAGCAAAGTGTAAAAATGTTTTATGATTCAGAAGAAAAATATTTGGAAATTAGAGACCTATTTAAAGAATTAGAAAATGGCAAGGTGATAAAAAAAGAATTACGATTAAAAAATAAAAATGGAGAGTTATTTTGGCTAAATTTACAAGGCGAAAAAATAAATGATGGTTTTATTTGGTTTTTAAGAAATATAGAGGAAAGAAAAAGAGAAGAAAAAAACATGAAAGAAAGTGAAATAAAATTAGAAAAAATCAAAAAAGAATTACAACTATTAAATAAAAAGAAGAAAAATTTTTCAGAAAATTTAAGTCATGATTTAAAAACTCCTTTGAATGCAATAATAGGATTTTCAGATATTTTAATAATGGAAGAAGATGATAAAAATAAAATAGAAAAATTAGAAAAGATCAAAAAAGCAGGATTGAAATTATTAAAAATGCAAACAGGTTTAATTGATTATATAATGATAGATAACGTAAATTTAATAAAAGAAAGTAATAAATTAAAGAGCGTAAAAGCTCTGATATATGAAACAAATGAATTTAATAGAATAATATTAACTAAAATATGCAAATCTTTAGAAATGAAATATGAAATATTAACATCAGTTGATATGAAATATAAAAAAAATATAAAATATAAATTTGAAATTCTTTTTTATTCAGTAAATGAAAATACAGAAAAAGAAGTAGAGAACATAAAAAATATTAGAAATATATATAAAATAATAATAGGAGATAAGAAAGAATGTGAAAAATTTGAAAGTTATTTTGAAGATAAGCTAAGTATACCAATAAATAAAAATGAACTTGAAGAAAAATTATTGAATTTAGAATTTGAAAAAATAAAACATGAACTAGAAATAAAATATAAAATTGATTTATCAGAGATTCAAAAAAAAGAATTAATAAAATTATTAGTAAGTTTGAGAGAAAATTGTAAATTTTTTAATAAGAAAAAAATCATAGAAATTGGGGGAGAAATGCTTGAAATATCAAAAAAACTAGAAAATCCAGTTGAAGAAATAAAAAATGCAGGAGAAAATTACGATACAGAAAAGCTTAAAAGGGTGATTATTAATATAGAAAAAAGTATAATAGATAGGAGATGAAAAAATGAATGAAATCAGAAAAATAGTGATAGTAGATGATTTACAAGAAAATAGACAAGTGATAGCTAAAATTTTAAATGTTAATTTAAAAAAAATAGAACTTTATTTGATTTCAAATGGAAAAGATTTAGTAGAAATGTTAAAAAAAGAGGAAATATTACCAGATTTGATTTTATTAGATATAATGATGCCAGAATTAAGCGGAATTGAAGTGGCAAAAATAATCAAAAAAAATAAAGAGTGGGAAAATTTGCCAATTATTTTTTTAACAGCAAAAACAGATGTTGAAAGCAAAGTTGAAGCTTTTGAAGTAGGTGGAGTTGATTATATAACAAAGCCATTTAATCAATTTGAATTAATAAGTAGAGTAAAAACTCATTTGAAACTAAAAAAAATGACAGATAATTTAAATGAATTAGTAAATGAAAAAACTTTATCTTTGATACTAGCTTTAGAAAAAGCTAATGTTTACAATGATACAGATACGGGAAATCACATAAAAAGAGTGAGTAAATATTCTGAAATATTAGCTAGAAATTATGGATCTGATAAAAGATATGTAAAAAAAATAAAAAATTATGCATCATTACATGATGTAGGAAAAGTAGGATTATCAGATAAATTATTAAAAAAGCCAGGTAAATATATAGAAAGCGAGTTTGCAGAAATGAAAAATCATGTTTATTTAGGTAAAAAAATGATAGAAGAATTAGGATTAGATAAAATGGCTGAAAATATAATATATTATCATCACGAAAAGTGGGATGGAAGTGGATATTTAACAGGGTTGAAAGGAGAAAAAATACCTTTAGAAGCTCGTATAGTAGCTTTAGCAGATGTATATGATGCGTTAGGAAGCAAACGAGTATACAAACAGCCTTTTGATGAAAAAGAAATAGATAAGATAATAAAAAATGGAAGTGGAAAACATTTTGATCCAGAGTTAGTTGAGGTATATTTTAAATCCAAAAAAGAATTTTTAAAAATAAAAGGTTAAATTAATTTTTTCAAACTTTTTTGAGCATAATTAAGCAACATATCATTATGAGTAGTGTGTATAAATTTTTTCAAAAAAGGTATATGTTTTATATCTTTAGAATTTCCCATTAAAATAATTGCATTTCGTTTTAATATATTTGCACCAGTCCATCCAATAGCAGATTCACTATAATATTTTTGTAATTTCTTATTAGATATAAAAATTATTTCTTCCAAAGGTAGAAAAAGATTTTGAATTATAGAAAATTCATCTAAAGGAGATTTTTCTTTTTTAATATTTAGAGGACAGACATCTTGACAAATATCACAACCCCAAAAATTATTATATATTTTAGAAGGATTAACTTCATCTTTTGTATTGGTCAAGTAAGCAATACAATTGGAAGCATCCAGTATCCCATTATGGATGGCATTGTTAGGACAAGCATTAGAACAAATATCACAATTGTTACATTTTGAAAAAAAGTCTTCATTTTTTCCAGAAATAAAAAGATCAGTTATAATTTCTCCAAAAAAGACAAAAGAACCATATTTTTCAGTATACAGTAATGAATTTTTTCCATAAAAACCGAGTCCGCTTTTTTGAGCAATTTCTTTTTCAAAAAGTGGATTGGAATCAACAAATATTTCAAATTTATTATTGGGATATATCTTTTTTAAATCTAAAATTATGTTATTTAAAATCATTTTGACAGTTAGATGGTAATCTTTTCTAATTGCATATTTAGATATTTTATAGTCAGAAGGATTATATATACTTTCTTGTGTATCGTATGGAAAAGCAATTGAAATAATAGATTGGATACCAGATAATATGTTATCTAAATTAGCCCTTTTTTGAAAATCTTGTTCATCGAAATTAGCAAAATACCCTTTATCTTTTTTGTCAAAAAAGATTTTTTTCAAATATGAAAAATCAGTTACGTTTGTAACTCCAAATGTATCTATTTTGTATTGTAATAATATTTTTTTTAACATAAAGTCTCCTATTTTATCCTGAAAAAAATCAGTTTTTATAAAAAACTCTCCTTTTTTGAAGGAGAGTTTTTTATTTTGTTATTAATAAACATTTCCTACTAATCCAAGTTCTTTTTTGATAGTTTTAATTTTTTCAATAGCAATGGTTCTTGCTTTTTTGGCACCATCAGCTAATACTTGTTTAACATAATCCATATTATTGGCTAATTCTTCTCTTTTTTCTCTATAAGGAGCAAAATATTCTAAAATTGCATTTAAAAGTTCTTTTTTAGCATGACCATATCCATATCCTCCAGCCAAGTAATTTTTTCTCATTTCTTCTTGCTTTTCTTTACTAGCAAAAAGTTTGTATAGAGCAAAAACATTACAAGTATCTGGATTTTTTGCTTCTTCTAAAGGAGTACTGTCAGTTACAATTCCCATAACTTGTTTTTTTAACTGTTTTTTACTAGCAAACATTTCAATTGTATTATGATATGATTTTGACATTTTTTGACCATCAGTACCAGGAACAACAGCTACAGATTCCATAATTTGTGCTTCAGGTAACTTAAAAATTTCACTATAAGTATTATTAAATTTAGTAGCAATATCACGAGCAATTTCAACATGTTGCTTTTGATCTTTTCCAACAGGAACTATATCAGGATCATACATTAAAATGTCAGCTGCCATTAATACTGGATAAGTAAAAAGACCATGATTTGCAGGAATTCCTTTTGAAACTTTATCTTTATAAGAATGTGCTCTTTCTAATAATGCTACGGGAGTAACATTAGTTAAAAACCATGTTAATTCTGTATGTTCGGGAATATCTGATTGTAAAAAAATAGTTGATTTAGCTGGATCTAATCCTAATGCAAGATAATCTAAAATAACATTATATGTATTATTGGTTAAATTTTCTGCTTTGGGATGAGAAGTAAGTGCATGGTAGTCAGCTACAAAATAAAACCCCTCGTATTTATCTTGATTTTCTATAAATTGTTTAATTGCTCCAAAGTAGTTACCTATATGTAATGTTCCACTTGGTTGAATTCCGGATAAACTTCTCATAATTATACCTCCATTTTTATTTTAATGATATTATAGCAATATAATAGTTTTTTTTCAATAAAATTAAATAAAAAAAAGGAAATAATTTTTTAATTTGAATATAAAACTTGAGTTTAAAATTGAACATATATAGCAACTGTGTTACAATGAAACATAATAATGTTCATATTGAAATAGATGGAATTTTTCAACATAAAACAATAAAAAAATCGAAAATTATAAAGTTTCAATACAGGATGTTCTGTTTTAGAAAAAGAATGGAGTGGAGAGGTAACTATATAATTATGGAGATATAAAAAAGGAGTGGTGGATATGGCAAAGTCAACAATAGCAATGATTTTAGCAGGAGGAGCAGGAACAAGGTTAGACATATTATCGAAACATAGAGCAAAACCAGCAGTACCATTTGGAGGTAAATATAGAATTATTGATTTTGTATTAAGTAATTGTATAAATTCAAATATATATACTGTAGGAATATTAACACAATATTTACCAAGATCATTAAGTGATCATATTGGAATAGGAAAACCGTGGGATTTGGATAGAGCTTTTGGAGGAATTACATTATTACCACCTTATCAAAGACAAAATGAAAAGTGGTATGCAGGAACAGCAAATGCAATATATCAAAATTTAAATTATATTATAGATCAAAAAAGTGATAATACATTAATTTTAGCAGGTGATCATATTTATAAAATGGATTATAGAAAAATGATAAAAGAACATGATGAAAGCAATGCTGATGTAACTATTGGAGTCAAAGAGGTTGATATAAGTTTGGCAAGTCAGTTTGGAATATTAGCAATAGATAAAGATAATAATGTAACTGAGTTTCAAGAAAAACCTGAAGAACCCAAAAGTAATTTGGCATCTATGGGAATTTATATTTTTAAGACAGAAGTTTTAAAAGATGTATTATTAAAAAAATGTGGACCAAATGGGGGAGAAGATTTTGGAAAAGATATAATTCCATATATGATAGAGAATAAATATAAAAATCATACATACAAATTTAAAAAATATTGGAAAGATGTAGGAACAATAGAGGAATATTGGAAGGCAAATATTGAGTTAACTTTGGATAATCCACCAATAGATATGTACGAAGAAGATTTCAATATTCATACTAAAAGTGAAGAAAGAGCTCCAGGTAAATTCGGGAAAAATGGAGTAGCATTAAATAGTCTAATATCAAATGGGTGTATAATAAAAGGACATGTAGAGAATTCAATTCTCTCACCAGGTGTAGTGGTAGAAGAAAATTCAATTATAAGAAATTCAATTATATTTAATGACACTATTATAAAAGAAGGAAGCATAATAGATAGAACAATAATAGACAAAAAAGTGATTATTGGTAAAAGTTGTCATATTGGGGCAGGAAATGATTATACTGAAAATAATGAAATAGCTAAAAAAATGGATTCGGGAATAAATATTATTGGGAAATTTGCAAAAGTGCCAAATGGAACTTATATAGAAAGAAATTGTAGAATAATGTCAAGAGTAGAATTTAAAGATTTTAAGGGGAAAATAATAAAAAGTGGAGAGACAGTTCATTCAAATAAAGAAGGATCATTATTTGATATGTTTTAAATTATATAGTAATTAAAAAACTTTTATTTTTTATTTGATAAAAAGTAAGAATTTATTTTATGTTTTCTATTTGTAGAGGTGAGGTTTTTTCGCCTAGGGCAGGAAAATACTGTTCCTACAAAATTTCATTTGAATGTTTTTTTTGTATAAAATTGCTAAAAAAGTAATTGAGATATAAGGAGAAACATAATGATAGGATATGTGATGAAAAAAATCAAATTGAATGTTTAATACTGTTATTTGATATATTGAGAAAATTAAAGGTTTATTTTATAACTATGAAATCACAGTGAAATATAAGTTTTCAATTAGAAAAATATTGCAAAAATAAGCTTTTTGTAGTATAATTTTGGATGAATAAAGATCAAAAAAGTTAGAAAATAAAGGAGATTATATAATGCATCTATGGTTTAGTAAAAATACAGGTTGGTTAGAAGTTATTTCGGGGAGTATGTATTCGGGAAAGAGTGAAGAATTGATCAGAAGATTGAAGAGAGCTCAATTTGCAAATCAAAAGATATTAGTATTTAAACATGGAATAGATGATAGATATGATTCTAAAAAAGTAGTATCTCATAATAAAAATGAATTAGAAGCTATTCCAGTAGCTAATACAAAAGATATGGAAGATATAATTAAAATAAATAAAGAAGGATTAGAAGTAGTTGGAATAGATGAAGTTCAATTTTTTGGAGAAGAAATAGTAGAATTAATAGAAAATTTAACTAATGCTGGCAAAAGAGTAATTGTGGCAGGATTGGATCAAGATTTTAGAGGAAAACCTTTTCATCCTATGCCAGAATTGATGGCAAGAGCAGAATATGTAGATAAGTTAAATGCTATTTGTATGGTATGTGGAAATCCAGCATCAAGAACGCAGAGGTTAATAAATGGAGAGCCTGTATACGATGATGATCCTATAATAATGGTTGGAGCAAAAGAGTCATATGAAGCAAGGTGTAGAGCGTGTCATGAAGTTAAAAAAAGAAAAAGAGAACAAGGTGAGCTATATTTTATAGTTGGAACGGATACAGAAATTGGAAAAACGTATGTAACTTTAAAATTATTAGAAGAAAAGTTGAAACGAGGAAAAAATATAATAGGATTAAAACCGATAGAGACAGGTTTAGAATTGTTTGAGAATTATGAAGGTTCAGATTCTAAAAAATATGCAGATTTGTTTGAAAAAAAAGTGGAAGATATAAATGTTTATTTTTTTAAAAAAGCACTGTCTCCGCATAGTGCTTCAGAAGAAGCAAAAGAAAAAATAGATGTAGAAAAAATAAAGGCAAAAATAAATACTGAATTAGCCAAAAAAGATGAGGTATATGTAGAAGGAGCGGGAGGATTATTAGTACCATACAACGATAATTATACATACTTGGATTTTATTTGTGAATACAAAAATAGAGCAAAGGTAATAGTTGTATCTAAGAATAGTTTGGGAACTATTAATCATACTCTTCTTACAATAGATACTTTAAAAAGAAATGGAATAAAAATTGAAGGTATTATTTTTAATAATAAGGATAATATTAAAGATGAAAAGTTTTTAAAAGAAAATATAAGAATAATTAAAAAATTATCAAAAGAAAAAATAATTAAAAATTTTAATTATGGTGAGTGATGAAAATGAAAGGCTTTACTTTAATAGAATTAATGATAGTAGTAGCAATAATAGGAATAATGATGATGGTAACACCTGTGGTATTTGATGATTATATTGAAGAGAATAGATTAAAGGCAGGAATAAATAAAATAAGATACGATATAATATATATGCAAAATTTGAAATATTCTAGTACTGAAAATTATCAAATGGAATTTAAATCATCTACAGGAAGTGTTGAAGTAAGTGGTGATAAATCAGGAATTGAATTTGATTATGTTTGTTTTAATGACAAAAATGATGATGGAAAGCCAGATTATGATGAGGATCAAGAAAAAAACGAAATTTTAAAAGATCCAATGACAAAACAATATATGATGTATGATTTTGATAGTGCTGAATATACCAAAAAAGAATTTAAAATGATAATTTTGGAAAAAGTGGAATTATATGATAAAACAGACAATCAAGTAAGGACAGCATTTTGGTTTGATAAATTAGGAGAATTAAAAGTAAAAAATAATACTGGTATTTGGGATGAGTTAGAATATTTTGGAGAAAATGATATAGAACATAATTATATAGAATTAACTAAAGGGAATAGAAGTATTAAGTTAATATTATATCCATTATCTAACGATATGAAAATTGAAATTAATTAATGAAAATATTAAAACTAAAATTAAAATAAAAGAAGGAGGAAAAAATGAAAAATCAAAATCAAAAAAATGAAAAATCAAAAAATTCTAAAGTGAAATTTATTGGTATCAAGGCAAAGGTAATAGTTCCAATAATATTTATAATTTCAATAATGCTTGTTCTAATAGGGACAGGAATAACGAATAATACAATATCTAATTTTGATGAGTTATCAGAAGGAATGAATACACAAATGGAAAATGTGTCAGATGGAGTGGGAGAGGGATTTGATACTTTATCAGCTGAAATTGCAAAGGGAGTAAGAAAAGATTTGGATAAATCCTTGCAAGGAATTAAAGAAGCAGGAATGAGCTTTTTTGAATCTAAAATGACAGGATTAATAGAAAAAGGAAGTTTAGTTACAAAAATGGACAATACAATAAATTTAATAGCATATGGTTTAAGAGCTGAAAATATGACAGCTGTAAAAAAAGGTGAGAAAAGCGAAGTTATTTATACACCTATAACAGGAACAATATTATACACATTATTATTGAATTCAGTAAAAAATGATGCATGGACTGGATCAGATGGAGAAACAGGATTAGAAGCATTTGATGAAAATGGAAAAATATTGGCAGGAAGTAGTTCTCATTATAATATTAAAACTGATGAAACTCAAAAAAAATTAATAGCGGAAATGTTAAATAAAGGATATTTGCATGAGTTATTTAATGTAGTGCCATCAAAATACGGAAATATATTAAAAATATATTTACCAATAATGAATCATATGAGATCCAAAAAAGGTGGTATAATTATAAATTATCCAATTGGAGATGGATTTTTAGAACAATTAAAGAATTTTGCAAAAAGTGAAGTTATTTTATATAATAAAGGAGAAGCTTATTCTTCATCAATAAGAGATTCAAAAGGTAAGGTAGTTTTGCTAAATGCCCAAAATGAGTTTGCTAAATTATCAAAAAATCCAGGAGAGATTGTTTATAAGAATATAGAAGTTGAAACTAAAAGAGGAAAGAAAAAGTATAAAATGATTTTTTCACCACTTCCAAATTACAAGGGAGAAGTAGTTGGAATGATAGGGTATGCATTATCTACAGATGAATTAGATCTTAAATTGTTGGAAGTTGAAAAGAAAAAAGGAAATGTATTAAATACATTTAGTGGAAGAAAAATAGAATTATTAGGTGCATTAGAAAATTATAAAAATAAGATATTGGATTCTAATTTTAAAATCTTAGCAATAACTTCAATTTTAGCATTATTAATAGCAGCAATATTAATATATTTAATAATTAATAGTTTAGTAAAAGCAATCAAAAAAGTTTTATTTGTAGTAGATAGTGTAGCAAATGCAGATTTAACAAAAGAAATAAAAATGAAGAGAAAAGATGAATTAGGTGAATTGGCAAAAGGTGTAAATAAAATGACAATTAATTTAAAAAAATTATTAATTGTCATTTCAAATTCTTCATTAGAAAATATGTCAGCGGTAGAAGAAATAAGTCAGATATCTAATATAAATAACGATTCTATGGTGGGATTTGTAGAAACATTCAAACAGGTAAATGGTGAACTACACGAACAAGAAGAATTGATATTAAATGTTAAAGGTTCAATAGAAGAAATAGGAATTGCAGCAGGAAATATATCAGAATCATCAACTGAAGTAAATCAATATACATATGACACAAAAGAAATAACATCAAAAGGAATGGATGCAGTAGAAGAAGCAATTAATGCAATGAAAAAAATAAAAGTAGATGTAAATGATATAAAATCGGTTGAAATGATTTTGATTGAAAAATTAGGTTCAATAGAAACTTTTGTAAAAACAATAAATTCTATATCAGAACAGACAAGTTTACTTAGTTTGAATGCATCAATAGAAGCTGCAAGGGCAGGAGAAGCTGGTAAAGGGTTTGCAGTTGTTGCAAGTGAAATTAAAAAATTAGCAGAACAATCAGCATTGGCAGCAAACGATATTAATGGAATGGTTTCTTCATTAAAAGAACAAGCAGATAGTGTAAACAGTCAAATAGATGCAGGAGTAAAGCAAACAGATGCAGGGGTAAAAATAACATTAAGGGCAGGAGAAGCTTTAGAAAAAGTTTTAGACTCAGTAAATTCAATTAATGATATGATGGGTAATATAACAGCAGCGACAGAACAACAGTCAGCAACTACAACAGTTTCAGTAGAACAAATGGAAAGTTTATTAGAAACATCAAATGGATTAACTAAAGCAGTAAGTGATTTAAATACTGAAAGTGATGAAAGATTGACATCAACAAAAGAAATAGATGAAGGATTAGTAAGAATATCAGAAAATATAGAAGAGCAACAAAATTTAGTAGATGAATTTAAAGTTAGAGTAGAAAAGAAAAAGCAGAGTGAAAAAGAGGTAAAAGAAGTTTAATAGAAAACTTAAAATAAATAATAGATAAAAAAACTCTCAGAGATATCTGAGAGTTTTTTAGTTGCTAAAGCAGAATAGAAATGTTATACTAATAACAAAATAATAAAAAAACATTAAGAAATAGAGGAGAAAAAATGAATATAAGACAGATGGAAAAAACAAAAAAATATGGTTATATTTTTTGGATAAGCTATAATGGAAAAAAATTTCATTCATTTGATGAAAATGATTCTGAAAAAACAGTAAAATTACAATTTAAAGAAATATTGAATAGATTAGATATAACTTGGGCAAAAGGAATACAACAAGCAGCGAGAACAGATGCGAAAGTAAGTGCAGAAGAAAACATATTATATATAAGTACCTATTTTAATGGAAATACAGATGATTTGAAAACAAAATTTAATAGAAATTCTAAAGGAATTAATATAACAAAAATAGAAAAAGTATTGCCTAACTTGGTGATACCAGAATTAGTGAAAGAAAGAGAGTATTCTTATCAATATCCAATAGAAAATATAGATGAAAATATTGAAGAAATCAATAAAAAATGTTTAGAACTAACTGGAGAATATGATGTTTCTGAATTTACTGACTTTAAAGGAAAACAATTAAAAGAAAAGATTAGAAAAGTAAATGTGAAATATGAAAATGATAAATTAATATTTATAGGAAGTTCATTTATGCCAAAACAAGTAAGAATAATGTCAGGATATATATTAAGTGGAGAAAAGAAAATATTTCCTGCGAAATATTTGACATTAAATAAAGTGGTTTTAAAAGAAGAAGTTGAAAAGTATAAATTTCAAGAAGTAAATAATATTAAAGTTGATTTAGTTGAAAAAATAGAAAAAGTAGATGATGTGTATTTCTTTTTTGTTAAAAAAGAAAATAGATCTAAAATCATAGGTAAAAATGGAGCTAATATTAAGAAGCTTCGTAAAGAGTATGGAAAGATTATAGTTAAAGATGTTTGCTAGAATAAAACAAGGAATTACTTTTTTGATACCTAATTATACCAAAAAAGACGATGAATTAATGAAGAAATATTTGAACAATATTGAGCAAGAATTATTTTTTAAAATGTCAGATTACGACAAAAAACATTCTATAAAAGTGTTAAAAGGTGTTTTGATAAATTTGAGTTTAGGAAAAAATAAAAAGATGATAAAATTAGCTTTATTGCACGATGTAGGAAAAGAGAATATATCTTTATTTGAAAGGATTAATTATGTGTTGTTTCAAAAAAGTGAGAAATTAAAAAATCATTCCAAAAAAGGATATGAAAAATTAAAAAATATTAATTTGGAATTAGCAAATTTAATTTTGATTCATCATAATGAAAAATTAGAAGATGAAAATATGATTGGATTTCAAAAGATAGATGATGAAAATTAAAAAGGCATTCATGTTTTTAAACAATATTGTATAATTCTATTACCCAAGAAAAAAGCAATTATTACAATCATCGTTAGGATATTAATTAACTTTAATATCCTATTTTAGTTAAAATTTTCCAAATTTAACTAATTGACGGTACTTTCGCGGTCATCAAACTATTTAAAACATTAGGTTTTATAATTTAAATCTAAATAAAAATCTAATATTTATAAGGTTTTTGTTCAAAATATAGCTTTTAAGCGTATTTTTTAATATGATTTATATGTATCTTTTAAATAATCCTTAATTTTAAAGGAATATAACACCGCGAAACTACAGTTATTAACTGTAGTTTCGCAATAAAT
>Ga0307991_1002029_pt1 | contig 13883 bp, 11 predicted proteins | sample EllFjometagen131_FD_203146 | JGI IMG/M metagenome (GOLD analysis project Ga0307991, IMG submission 203146) | Marine microbial communities from Ellis Fjord, Antarctic Ocean - #131 | ecosystem: Environmental > Aquatic > Marine > Unclassified | place: Southern Ocean | collected 2014-10-08
TTTTTTTATCTGGTGATAAAGCGGCCTATAATTTTTTGATAAAAAAAATACTAAAACTATTCCAGGAGCTTTTATGTGCGACACCGTAGGCGTTTATAGAAGACTCAGCACCGCAAAAAAATGTAAGCAAGCAATTAAGCAAGAGAATTTTTTGCGGCACTAGCTTCTACAAACGCCGGGAGAAGAAAATACCAGGAGAAAAAAGATGATCCTTCCCTGACGATAGGTGAAAACTACATAAATAAAATGTTTCTTTTCTTTAATATTTTATTTATGGATGTTTTTACCTATCGCTTAATCGTTAAGAATCCAAAAATATTAGCCACCGAGTCTGGATAACCCGATACCGAAGGAAGATACTCGTAAAAGGGGTAAAAGACTATTGGAAATAAAGTTTCAAAAGGTAAGGAAATATTACTCTGAATGGGAATACTTAGAGTGGAAATGGTAAACTAAAATGCACCTAGGGTGGAAAATAAAAATGCACCTTTAAAGGGAAACAGTTCTTTACTATAGTATGAATAAGAATCAATACTATAAGGAAAGGACTGAAGATAAAGTTTACTTTTTTGAAGAAGGTGTATTGGAATGATAAAGGGATATGGGCAAAAGGTTATTTTGTCTCTACGATAGGAACAAATGAAAAGGTGATTAGAGAATACTCAAAAATACAAGAGAAGAAAGATACAGGGCAAGCGGAGCTTGAATTTTGAAAGCACCACCTCTGTAAGGGCGTGGGTATCTACAATTCATACTAAATTAATCTATCAAATTAATATTTCCTCCTTTTTTAAGATTAATATTTTACAAACAAATATTTCATAAACTCATCTTCTTTTTTTATATACTGATGAACCATCGAGGCAATTTTTAAATTTTCAGTAATAAATCTATAACATTATTTTTTGGATTTTAATTCTAAAAGAATTACATTAATTCCTTTTAGTTAATTTATGTAAAGAATTAGGTCATTTTCTTTGTAGATCTATTATCCAATAATTTGACCTTCTTCGCTAAATTCCAATTTGGCTCCTTTACTAATTATCTCGATATTTGGCTGTTTATTTACCTCATCTAATAGCCCTTCTGAAATATACATTTCACTTAATTCAGAAGTATTTTTAATTCTTACCATTCTGATTTTTTTTGAACCTATTGGCCCAGCAGTTGCAAATGCATTTTCAATTGCTTCTTTATCCGAATCACATATTAAAGGTAATCTACCTTTTTCGGGTGTAACTGCAGTTACAGTATTTACAAAAGTTGCCTTCATATCGATTTCATCTGCCAAAGATTTAGTAATAAAATCTGCAAGGCCCACTCCGATGGCGTTTCCATTGGTTTTTTTAGTAAGACCCCTTAACACAATTCTGGTGATCCTTGGTTTAGTTAGTTCCTTTTCGTATATATTTCTTATTCTTCCTATTACTTTTGTATCCATGCCTGTTCCACTAATGTCTTTTCCTGCCTCATCAACAATAAGAACATCTATTTTCTCAAAAGGTAACTTTGGTGTTATCTTTTTTGCAATACCAAGTAAAAGTTTCTCTTTATCTATAAAATCATCAGGTTCTATACATTCAATAGAATAAGTTTTTCTATAGCCATTTTCAATGATTCCTATACCAAGCGATATGGGTGCATTTTCTAGAATTACTTTCTCTATATCTGTCAACGTTTTCTCGTAACCGAATTTCACCGCATAGGAATGCATAGTTAAAGCTCCTTTGTGTTTTCCCAAACCAACTACAAGCATTTTAATTAGGCCACTTTCAATTTTACCAAAAAATTCTGTATGTGATTTAATTCTATTTACTACTATAATATGATTAGCATTTTTTGCAATTTTATCAATATATACAGGTATGCCACTTTTTGTTTCTCCTAATTTTACTACTTCCATTGAACTGTATATTGGTGCTCCAATGGTCTTTTGGGTTATTCCATATTCACTAAGAACCAAAGATTGCCCTTCAGCTGTTGCCCCACCATGTGATCCCATTGCAGGAATAATAAAAGGTTTAGCGTTTAGTTTTTTTAATTCTTCTACAAGAATAGTAATAATAGGAACAATATCAGTAATTCCTCTACTTCCAGCGGTAATGGCAACTGAATCTCCATTTTTAATAGTAGAAACTAAACTTGAATAAGCAATCTTTTTCTTAAAATATTTTTTAATATCTTTAACGCATTCATCATTTATTTTTTGCCTAATTTTTATCATTTTTGGAAAATCCATTTGTTTGCCCCTCAAAAAAAATATTAGTAAAATACTAGAACATCTTTTTGCAACAAGTATTGGATCAATTATATAATTGGTCCAATAGTATAGATATCTATTGCTTTTGTATACCCTGATATTTCGGCTTTCGTAAGCTTCCCGGAAGCAACTTCTATAATATCATCAAAGATACGTTTGCCCGCTTCTTCTATAAATTCTTTACCTTCAATATTTAAAAATGTGTCAATTTTAATATAATCTCTTCTTTATCTATATCTAAATAATATATTATTTATTTGTACTAATTAGCCATTTAAACTTTTATTTCTTTTTAATCTCTTAGGGTTCAATTCCCCGCAGCTCTGCTGCGATTAATAAATATGAAAAAAGATCGAAAAAGAATATAAATAATTATACAATATCAAATTAGCTTGCTTTAGAGGTAAATAGATACCTCGTAGCTCTGCTGCGAGGAATTTTATTTTTCATTTTTTATCTCAATAAATTAGCCCGAAGAAATAAATCTCAGGTGTAAAGAATATAATTCCATCAAGTTGGATCTAAAGAAGATATATAAGTTAATGCCTTTTTATTAGAACCTGTTAGCAAAGACCAAAGAAGAAAGCTGCTTCCTTAAATAAATAAGTCTCCAAATGACTGTACTGGACTCTTATTTATTAACCCGAAGGGCAGAATGCCACAGGCTTGCCCGTGGGGTTTCCACATTATATTAATTTTTAGAAGTTCTCGGCCATCTTTTTAAGATCTGTCCCCTTTTATTGTTTTATTATCTTAATAAATCAAGGTAAGCAATATTGACTTATCTAAAAAAAGTAGAAGGAAGATACAATATAGTATTTGGGATGATAGTACATATTGCTAATCCAATAAGCATCAATATAATAAATGGCATTATTCCCCTATAAATATCTGTCATTTTAACCTCTTTAGGGGATATGCCTTTTAAGAAAAATAGAGCATATCCAAAAGGAGGAGTAAGAAAAGAAGTTTGTAAAATTATTGCAACAATTGTTACAAACCATAATTTATTAAATCCCAATTGAGCTGCAATAGGAAGGAATACGGGGAATGTTAAAAAAATTATGCCTGTCCAATCTATAAACATGCCTAATATAAAATATATTATCATCATAAAAGAATATATCAGCCATTTTGATTTCATTCCTAACAATAAACCTGTAACAAATTTAGCTCCTCCCATTGCAATAAAAACAGAAGTAAAAACACTTGCAATTGCAAGAATCGCCATAACCATCCCAGTTGTTACGGCTGTACTTTCTACGGCATTATTTAATGCTTTTAATGAAAATTTACCATAAAGACAAACTATCAAAAAGGAAATAAAAGATCCAACCGCCGCCGCCTCTGTTGGGGTTGCTATACCCATAAGTATCGAGCCAAGTACCCCCAAAATAAGTAATAAAATAGGGATAAGTGATGCTAAAAGTGATAACCATTCTTTTAAACTATGAGTTTTACTGGCTTCATCGATATCCTCATTTGGGACACATTGTGTTGATGGCTTTACACGTACAATTGTTATTATATAAATAATGTACAAAGCTGAAAGAATTAATCCTGGTATTATAGATGCAGAAAATAACTTTCCAACTGATAATGATGCTTGATCTCCCATTACCACAAGCATTATGCTAGGAGGTATAAGTATTCCTAAAGACCCACCTGCGGCTATAATACCAGTACTAAGACTTTTGCTATATCCATGCTTTAACATTTGGGGTAATGCTATGAGTCCCATTGTTACTACTGATGCTCCTATTATTCCGGTACAAGCAGCAAATACAGTGCAAATAACTATTACCATGATTGCAAGTGTGCCGCGACCATTTCCAGTTAATTTGTTAACCGAATCAAATAGATCTTCAATAATTCCTGATTTGTCAAGTAAACTAGCCATAAATATAAACAATGGTATAGCAAGCAATATATAATTGCTCATAACCCCAAAAAGATTACTAGGGATCATTAAACAAATTTGTTTTTTACCCCAAAAAAAGTAACCAAAATATAAACTTAATCCACCCAAGGCAGTTGCTAAGGGGTGCCCTGTAAATAATATAAGAATTAATAAGGTAAATAATAATAAAACAATTAATCCAATATCCATTTATATTTCCTCCCCTTCAATTAAAAAGATAATCTTACGTATAACAACAGCTATACCCTGAATTAAAAGTAAAAATCCAGTGATAGGAACGACAGTTTTGATTAGATATAAAGGAGGAGCCCACGCACTCCAACTATGTTCTGCGGTAATCCAAGAGTTAAGAGAAAATTTTGTGCCATAGATAAAAAGAATTAAACTAAACATGCAATAAAACAAAACATAAGTGATAATGTCAATAATTGCTTTTGTTTTTGGAGATATATAATTTTTCAAGAGATCTATAGTAATGTGTTTATCTTTTAATGTAACATAACCTAGAGCAAGCATAAAAAAAGCCCCACCTAAAAAGCTTGATATCTCTAATGCCCATATATGAGGACTATTAAAGAAATATCTAGATATTGTTTCAAAAACAATTACTATTGCTAAAGCAACTATTAACCATTTAGATATACCAAATACCCAATAATTAATTTTATCAATAATATATACAATATTTTTTAATAATTTCATTTCTAGATACCCCTCCTAAATCTTTAGCAAATATAATTTTTTATCGTATTAAGATTTTATAGTAACATATTTATTCCATACAAATTTATTTATCTTTTAGATAAAATTAAATAGACCATATAATAACATTTTGGAATATTATTTTTTTGATCAAGCTTACCTCATTATATTTATTTATTTTGAAATATATCCATAATAATTAAATAATATTTTGTATTTTATAACTAACTTAGTAGATAGCTTAACTGAACTATATTTAATAATAGACCACAAAGTCTTTTCTTCTATAAGTATTTAATATTTTATAAACAAAATTATCTTATTCCTCCAATATAGAGTCATAAGCTTCCTATATTTAAAAGGAAACTTATGACTCTCAAGTTTTTAATAAATATATTTAGCTACTTTTCCTAATTTAAATCTGGATAGTATTCGCTTTTCATGTTTTTACCAAAACCCCATACGCCTTCCATTTCACGCCACATAGAAAAATCTTTTAAATAATTATAATAAGATTTAGCAACTTTTTCGTACATTGGATCTTTTTTTGAATTTTCTTCAACATATTCTTTTACGAGTTTATAAATTTTCGTCATTGTTGCATCATCTAATTTTGTAATTATAGCGCCGTCTTTTATAAAGTTATCAGTAGCTTCAATATTTTCATATTCCCATTTTTCATATGTCCAGCCATTAGTTTCGTGGGCAGCTATTTTAAATATTTCCTTAAGATCCTCTGGAAGTGAATCCCAACTATCCATATTAATCATCCAACCACCAGCCCACATTGTTTGATGCCACCCAGGCAAGCACCAATATTTAGTAATTTCGTTAAATCCCATATTCCAGTCACAGCTCGGTCCAGAAAATTCAGCTGCATCTATAGTACCTCTTTCTAATGCAGTATAAATCTCACCACCAGCTAAAGTAACTGGAGTACCACCTAGTTTTTTAAATATATAATTTGGCTCACTTCCTCCACCAATACGAGCTTTTAATCCTTCAAAGTCTTTCTCGTTTCTCAATGGCTTGTTACTACGTAAACCACTTTCCATGCCTGATCTACCTACTGGAAAATACATCATGTTATATTTTCCATAAACTTCTCTTAATAATTCTAAACCTCCACCTCGATAAATCCACAATTGCATGTCATTCGAACTCATACCTGCAGGGGAAGAGAAAAAGAACTCAAAAGCTTTTTCCTTTCCGCTCCAATAACCCGGGTAATCACTTCCCGCATCTAACATCCCTGTTCTAACAGCATCAAATAATTCAGTTGTTCCAACAACTGAATTTGCTGGGAGAAGTTCAATTTTAAATCTTCCTCCACTCATTTTTTCTATTATTTCACACATATGTATATCACCATCAATTAAATTTATTGATGGCGGCCAGCAAGTACTAATTTTCCAATTTACTGTCTCTTCATTTCCTTCAGCAAATCCTAAAAAGGGAATACTAACAATAAAGATTCCCATTATTAAAATTAAAAACAATAACTTTTTCATTTTTTAATCTCCTTTTAAATTCCATATTAAATCATTATTTTTTATTAAAATACATTTTCTTGTAATCTTTAGAAATTTGAAATTTATACTAAATTAATATTTCGTAAAATACCCCTCCTTTTTTTTATCTCTATAATTAAATCCTGATTAACAGTGCCTCTATCTTTAATATAATCCCCCCTTTCTTTTTATATCTAAATATCATATTATTTATTATAAATTGTACTAATTAACCACATTAAACTTTTATTTCTTTTTTATTGTTACTATTCCCTTATCTGAATCTACAGTAAGTTGATCACCGTCTTTGATAACATCAATCACATTTTCTTCAAAATCACAGAGCATTGGAGTATTAGTTAACAAAGCCCCAGCGAGCGTTGTACCTTGAGCCTTATTGCAAATAATAGCTTTTGGTGATTTCCCGCTTTTATATAAATAGAAATATCCAAATGTATCTCCTGCACCACCTTTTCCGGCTGGACAAACTAGGATTTTTCCGGAAACATTTTTCCCTCGAGCTTGATGATCTATCTCTACAATTTCACCAGTCTCCCAATCAGTTCCACCCCAAAAGGCAATGAGGTCTCTGCTTACTACAGCTTCTCCCTCTATTATCCCAAGTTTTTTTATTGTTCTCCCTTGAATTTGTCTATTTTTCATTTTTTTTAACTCCTTTCATTCCAATTCCCACTGATAGTTGCTTCAATACACTTTTTAATACTACCAATCCGTACACGTCGTTTTGTCTTTGAAGAAAAACCTGTGTAGAAAAATGCAGCTTTCATTGAATCAGTAGCAATAGTTCCAGATACCTGTGTTCCAGAGAAGGCGATACACATATCTTGTACCACAATTCCACCAGCCTTTTCTATAGTCTTAACATATCCCATATCTTGGGCAGAAAGAAAAAATTGCCGATTTGTCGATACGATAAGAGTTACTTCTGGATTAACCTTTTTACCTTTAATGATTTCTGTAATTTGTTGAAACTCGGGAAGGGTTACATGTGGGCAGCCTAGAAAAACGTAATTAACCGATTTTTCTGTAGCCGTGGTCACAATTTGGTATGCTTCATCAATATCCGATTTTGTTATCTCATATTTGGCAATTGGTTTCTTACCACCAAGTGCTTCTTCTAAAGTATTTGCTTCTGGGGTGATGCCAACTATATGCATTATTGCTAATCCTGACTCAACAGCTATAACTTCAAGTAAATGTTTTTTCTGAGTAAAGGTCATATTTGGCGGTAAATCTATAAACACGGGTGTTTTTTCTTTGCATTTTCGCGAAGCGGCAAGACTATATGCATCCCAATCAGTATAGTTGAATTGCGTTACATCAATATTATTCGCAGGCTTTATTATAACTTCTGCGTATCTATTTTTGCTTAGGTGTACTCCTATCTCTGGATATACTCCGGTAATAGCAGCTGATAGAGAAGTCACTCCATCATCTCGTTCGCAACGGGAACCTAACATTGTGTTATACCAAAGTATTGCAATGGATTCAGCAATGCTTACATGTTGACCAAATTTAGTAGGAAAAATTAGGAATGGGAGAGCAGTATAACTTGGTATTACACCGATACTTTCATAATATTCTGAAGCTGGCTTCATTATACTTTCCATTTCGGCTACTAGTTGTTTTGAAAACTCCATATGTCTAGCTGCTTTTTCTAAATCAACAAATTTTGGTTCCATTGTAGCAGGAACCTTTAAGTGGGTTACTCCTTCAGTTAAGGTTCCAGTTAATTCCCTAGACCATTTTCCTTGCCGCCCGTAAGGGAAAAACATAGTATCGGCAGGCATAAGATGAGCATATACGATATCCACCATACGTTTTGCACCTTCTGCTTCTCCTTTTGCAATGAGTATTTCCATTGCTTTACGAACACCGACTCCCTCTTCTCCAGAGAGCATTCGTTTCTGTTGATCATTTAAATACATTTATTATTTTCCTCCTTCTTTTTAGTAAATATTTTTCGTAATATGAAATTCCTTTCTTAAATATTTTTAATATATATTTTTAAATTATTTAATCATCAATCCGGGAAGCCATAAAGTAAGTTGAGGGAAAATAATAACAAGTAAAATAACTGTAATAATTAAAGGTACAAAAGGAAGATTCCCTCGAATAACATCTCCTTGAGTTACACCTGGGAGTCGAAGTCCAAATATATAGAACAATGCATATCCAAATGGAGGTGTCAAAAAAGAAGTTTGTAAAGTTATTGCACACAAAGCAATAAACCATAATTCATTAAATCCAATTGCATTAACTACTGGCAAAAATATTGGAAAAGTAATCAATACAATAGCTATCCAATCAATAAAACAACCTAAAATTACTAATAATCCTAACATTAGAAAAAGCGTTCCCCATTTGCCAAATCCTATAGCAAGAATAACCTTTATAATTGCGTCTCCACATCCTAAACCAAGAAATACGGCTGTAAAACAGCTTGCAGTAGTTAACATAAAAATAACCATTGTCGTCGTCTTAGCAGTTTCATAAACTGCATCTTTTAGGGTTTTCCAGCTAAATTTCCCATATAGAACCATCATTAAAAGTGTAATAAAAGCTCCAACCCCTGAAGCCTCTGTAGGAGTTGCAATACCAGTAAATATTGAGCCTAAAACCGCTAAAATTAGTAATATAGGTGGAATAGCATAGACAAATAAATCTCTAATTCTTTTTTTAACTGATATTTTATCAATTTCTTCTTTTTGCATGGGTGGACCTAATTTTGGATTTAATTCACATCTTAGAATTACATAGGTAACATACATAAATCCCAAAATTAGACCTGGTATTACTGCAGCCATAAAAAGTTTACCAACTGATTGGTTTGACTGAGCTCCCATTATTACTAGCATAATACTAGGAGGAATTAAAATCCCCAATGTCCCCCCCGCTCCTATAATACCTGTTGTAAGAGCCTTTTGATATCCATACTTTAATAAAATTGGACCTGCAAGCAATCCCATCGTAACTACTGAAGCTCCAACAACACCAGTACAGGCCGCAAAAAGTATACAGATTAATATAACCGCAACACCTAAGCCACCAGTTATTTTCCCAATTACTTGACGTAATGCAGCAAAAAGGCCGTCTGCTATCCCAGAGGAAGAAAGTAAATTACCCATAAAGATAAAAAGAGTTATAGCTAAAAGTATAAAATCAGACATATTTCCATAAATACGGTTCATAAATATGGGAAAAACATTTGGTCCCCAAAATATTAAACCAAAAAAGGTTGCTAACTCACCAAATATAAAAGCAAGAGGATGACCAATCAATATTAATATTATTAGTGAGATAAACATCAGTATTCCTATTGTTAACGGATCCATTTTTCATCTCCTGTAACAATAAACTTTATTTTCTTTAAGATTTCTGATAACGCTTGCATTGATACTAAGATAGCGGTTACTGGAATAACTGTTTTTATTGGGTATAAAGGTGGGTGCCAAACACTCCAACTTGTCTCTAATTGAGCCCATGAATCCATAGCATAATTACTTCCATAGATTAATACAACAATCATAAAGGGGATTAGTAGGAAGAAGTATGCTACTAAATCAATAATTACAGATAACTTCCGAGAAAATATTTTGTCAGATAATAATGTAACGCTTACATGCGATTTATGTAATAAACCATATGCAACAGTTAACATAAAATGAGCTCCAAAAATAAAAATACTTAATTCAAAACTCCATATTGACGGATTGTTAAAGATTCTTCTGTTTATTACTTCAATCACAACAATCAATGTTAACGGTATTATTATCCATGAAACTGCTTTTCCAATCCTGTCATTTATTTCATCAATTATCTTAATAATCTTTTCTAACATAGGCATCTCTCCATATTTTAACTTTAAGAAAAGGGAATATAATTCTTATATTTTAAAAAAATTATATTCCCTCTGACAGTCATATAATTTATTCTAATCCAGGAAGGTCAGGATAGGACCATGGAATCCTACCATGCCCAAATGGCCATTCTTCAAGATGAACAGGTGCTATATCTTTAAGATAACTAAATTGAGAAACTGCCATTTCTTTAAAATCTTCATTTTCATTTGCGCGCTCTGTCGTATATTCATTTATATAACCTTCAATATCTTTTAAAGTATCTTCACTAAGTTGGATAATTTCAGTCCCATTTTTCTCAAATTTCTTTAAAGCTTCGATATCTTGAGTTTCATACCAGCTACTCATATAATTCATAGTTGCTTGATTTGCAATTTCTACAATATATTTAAGTTTATCTGGAAGTTTATTCCAAGCTTTTTCATTAAACATAACTCCATAAGCACAACTTGGCTCATGCCAACCAGGCGCACATTGGAATTTTGTTACCTCTCCCAATCCAAGCGTCCAATCAATAGCAGGAGTAGCAACTTCTCCTCCATCTATAGTGCCTAATTGTATTGCTTGGTAAACCTCTCCAGTTGCAAGCATCACTTGAGTTGCTCCAAGTTTTTGTAAAACATATCCTTGTGGTCTTCCTGACATTCTTAATTTCATACCCTTGTAATCTTCTGTCGAACGAATCGGTTTATTGCTTCGAATACCTGATTGCATTGAAATAACCCAGTTAATATAATAATGTAATCCGTATTTAGCATATAACTTTTGAATTAGCTCTTTTCCTCCATAATGTCTATACCAATTAATATAATCATATTGGTTCAATCCCATAGGATAAGAACCAATTAATTCAAAAGCAGGATTTTTCCCTGACCAATATCCAGGCCAATCCCCACCACATTCAATGGCTCCGCTAGCTACTGCACTAAAAACCTCATTTGGTTTTACAAGTTCTGGTGCCGGGAACACTTTAATCTGAAGTTGACCATCACTTAATTTAGTAACTGCATCTGCAAAGTATCTATCACCTTCAACAAGAATATTAGATGAAGGCCAACATGAAGCCATCCTCCATTTAAATGTTTCTTCCGCAGCTAAACTAAACGCTGAAACTAACAAAACTATAACTAAAGATAAAATAAATATTCTAAAATTTTTCATTGAATTTAATCCTCCCTAAAAATATTTTTTAAAAACATGGTTAAACAAAAATAATTATATAAAAACCACCTCCATTCCTTAATTTTTAATGAAAATGAGTATAATTATGCAACCCTAGTTGGAAGAAATATGAGTTTAATCTTAGATTTTTTTATATTTCATAATACTAAAAATATATTATATTATTTATGTAATATATACTTTTTTGTCAACTATTTTCTTAATTTTGTTATTTACAAATCAAAAGTGCACTAACAAAAGAAATAAAAAGATACAACTTAGAAAAAAATTACGTCAAATCTTAGGGCGACACCGATATCTTTTATGTCTTTCTTATATAACTGGCCCTTTAACCCATATATCCATTGTCTCATTGTAATTGCATATTTCTGCTTTTACTTTTTTCCCTGATGCTACATCTATTATTTCTCTAAAGATTTTCTCCCCTGATTCCTTAATTGATGAATTTTCAGTTAATATTGAGCTTACATCGATATCAATATGGACCCCAAGATTATCAACTGTCTGCGGGTTACCACAGATTTTAATTATAGGAGCAACTGGATGTCCTTGTGGGGCTCCTCTACCTGTAGTAAATAGGACCACAGATGCTCCACCAATTACAAAACCTGTAAGTGCGTCAGGTTCTCTTCCTGGTGTATCTTTTATATATAATCCCTTTCGGTTACCTAAAATTTCTGAATAATCTAAAACATCTTCTATTTGACAAGAACCACTTTTAACAATTGCTCCTAATGATTTCTCTTCAATAGAGCTTAATCCCCCTGCAATATTACCAGGCGTTGGCTGGCCTTGTCTCATATCAACACCCATAGTTTTTGCTCTTTTTTCCATGCCATTAACTATTTCATATATTCTTTTTGAAACTCTTTTACTAGATGCTCTTTTTGTTAAAATTTGCTCAGCTCCTATAAATTCTGTAGTTTCTCCAAAAATTACAGATCCTCCATATTTTACTAATATATCAACTGCTGCACCAGTAGCTGGGTTAGAGGCAAGTCCTGAAGTAGCATCCGAAGATCCGCATTTAACACCTACAATTAGACGTGATATATCAACTTTTTCACGTTTGCAAGAAGAAATTTTTGATAATAATTGTTCTGCTATTACCGATCCTTTACTAATGGCATTGATACTCCCTCCAACTTTTTGAATTACAATTTTTTTTACAGGCTTACCAAATGCAGTTATTTCTTTTTCTATCCTATCAGTATCGGTACCCTCACATCCTAAACTTACTAACAAAATTGCAGCGAGATTTGGATTTTTAGCTAAACTTATTAGTGAATCTGTAATTATTTTTAAATCTGGCGGAGTTTGGCAGCAACCTTGATGGTGAGTAATAAGCATACATCCCTTTACATTGTTTTTAATTGCTCTCGCAACTTCATTTGCACAGACTACCGTTGACATTATACCTACGTAATTTCTTGTACCTACTAATCCATTATCACGAACGTATCCCAAGAATTCTCTTTTCATTTTATTCCCCTTTCAATATCTCCTCTACCTCTATTACTCTCAAGGTTGTGAATGTGTACCCATTCTCCTTTTTTAATTTCAGAGGTAGCTGTTCCAATAGATTCTCCATATTTTATTATTTGGTCCCCTTTGTTAATATACTTCAATGCAAATTTGTGACCAAGTTTAATATCATTTTCTATTTTTATTTCAATACTACGTTTTTCTATATTAACTGTTATTAAAGAACCTTTTTTGATGTCTTCTAACACAGTAGCAACATTATCTCTACTATTACATACAACAGCCCTTTTTTTCATTAATGCTTTACTCCTTTTAAATAAATAATAAACTTAAATTTAACCAAAAAATCTTTTTACATAAGAAGATAAACAATATTCGTTCGTTTTTGTCTCTCCTAATTATTACTAAAAATTAGATAATATCCTGTTTCCATTTATACCGATAAAAATAGCCGTTAAAAGTTAGCTTCCATTATTATTATCGAGATTATTAATATTCACTATTTTTTTATTTTTTATCAAAATTATTCATTTCTAACTTTTTTATCCCACATTTTTTGGCTTCATTGATATGAAATATTAAAATTTTCTTGGCCTTTTTTATATCTTTTTTTAACATATGATTTATTAAAGCTATATGACATTTTAAACATCCTTCGAAATCTGGGTCCATTCTTTGAGAGATTTTAATAAAATTATAAATATGCGAGTACATTTCATACAATTTTTTATTTAAAGGACTTTTTACTATTAATAAATGTAATTCATCGTCTGTTTTATTAAATCTTTCTCTCTTCTTTTTTTTATTGCTTTCTAATTGCAAATTTTCCGTCTCGTGTTTTAGTGTTTTTAGCTTGTTAATATTTATGTTTTTTATGCCAACTTCTAGAGCATAAGGTTCAAACATTTTTCGTAAATCATAAATTTCTTCCATATCTCTAA
>Ga0307991_1002031_pt1 | contig 13877 bp, 9 predicted proteins | sample EllFjometagen131_FD_203146 | JGI IMG/M metagenome (GOLD analysis project Ga0307991, IMG submission 203146) | Marine microbial communities from Ellis Fjord, Antarctic Ocean - #131 | ecosystem: Environmental > Aquatic > Marine > Unclassified | place: Southern Ocean | collected 2014-10-08
GCCGCAAGTTATATCCCTGGCACCCTGGCCTACAGCACGACTTATTATTGGAAAGTTGTGGTCACGGACAGTCATGGTGCCCAGAATACCGGTCCGGTCTGGAGCTTTACCACAATAAACAACGCAGGAATAAGCCTGGCATACGGTTACCTATACAAAGTGATGGATAAGTTCCAGAACACCTTCGATGTTTACACAGATGAGGATCAAAGTGGAAACCATTATTTCCCTTCCGGCTGGATAGGCGATATCTCTGCAATCGATTTGGATACCGACTGGCCGACAGACAGCCATTCAGGTTCAAGCTGCATAAGAGTCACATTCACAGCCAATGGAGATAATTGGGCGGGCATTTACTGGCAGGAACCCGAAAATAACTGGGGGACCGTGCCAAATGGTGGGTACAACCTCGAAGGGGCCAGCAAAGTCACTTTCTGGGCAAGGGGGGAGAATGGTGGTGAAAAAGTGGAATTTTTCGTTGGCGGGATACAAGGTCAATATCCTGACTCACTGGCTAAAATGTCCACTGGATATGTCACCTTGACCAATTCGTGGTATAAATACACCATCAACCTGTCCGGGGATTTAAGCAATGTCGTCGGAGGTTTTGGATGGGTAACCAATAGTCCGAACAATCCGGATGGCGCGACATTTTATATAGACGACATCAAATACGATAAGTCGCGTTACGCTGAATTAAGGTTTCTTGAAAGTTTTGAAACGCTCCCCATAATCGATCCGGATAGATATATAAAAAGAGCCTGTTATATTTATGATAACGCCCTTGTTCTGATGGCATTTTTGTCCCGAGGGAGTATAGATGACTTGAGAAGGGCGAAGATTCTTGCTGATGCCTTCATATATGCACAGAATAATGATAGATTCTATAGCGATGGGCGGCTCAGAGACGCTTATATGTCGGGAGATTTGATTGATCATATTACCGGAAAGGCAAGATTGCCCGGTTGGTGGGATCCAGTAACTCAAGAATGGTATGAAGATGAGTTCCAAGTCAGTACCGAGACCGGAAATCTAGCATGGACCATAATCGCTCTTCTTTCATATTATGAGAAAGAAGGGGGTATTCAGTATCTAGAAGCAGCGGAATCCATAGGTGAATGGATTGAGACCGAAACTAAGGATACGGTTGGGGCCGGGGGGTATACCGGCGGGTTCCTGGGGTGGGAACCGGCGCCGCAAAAAATCACATGGAAGTCAACAGAGCATAACATCGATTTATATGTTGCGTTCACATTGCTCAATGAAATAACAGGTGATGAAAACTGGAACGAGAGGGCCTTGCATGCCAAGGCATTTGTGGAGGCCATGTGGGATGCAAAAAACAACCATTTTTGGACAGGGACACTGGATGATGGTGTGACCGTCAACAGTGCCAATATCCCCATGGATATCCAGGCATGGTCGATATTGGCGTTGAACGACTACAAATCTGCCATCGTCTGGGTGGAAAACAATTGCTACACTGAAAAGGACGGTTTTAAAGGATTTGATTTCAACACCGACCAGGATGGTGTGTGGTTTGAAGGTACTGCTCAGATGGCGCTTGCCTATCAGATAAGTGAGGAAGGAAACAAATCGGATACCTATATCGCCGAACTCCGGAAAGCACAGGAAAATGCCGAAAATACCGATGGAGAAGGAATAGTGGCTGCGAGTCACGATGGCGTTACTACTGGGTTTGATTGGAAATACTTCAGCAGGCTGCACATCGGTGCCACGGCTTGGTATATATTCGCCAGCATACACTATAACCCTTATTGGGGGGACAGAACCATTCCTCAAGCGGTCATTGCAGTAAATCCCACATCTTATGATTATGGCAATGTAGCTACTGGCCAATCCTCAGAGTTTACGGTCGCCATAACCAATAATGGCAATGCCGATCTTATTGTTGGCGACATAGCGTATACGAACCCGCTTAATGCGCCGTTCAGCATTGAATCAGATAACTGTTCCAATCAGACAATCATGCCTTCAGCCAGTTGTTCATTTATGGTTCGGTTTACACCGTCTACTTCTGGATCATTTAATGATAGTTTCGATATTCCTTCAAATGACCATGCAAATCCATCTGTTGTTGTCTCAGTTACTGGAGTAAGTAATAAAGATAATGGTGGTGGAGGTTGTTTTATTATGGCCATAGGGGAATAAAGCATGACCGGAGTATTCTGGATATCTATCATAAATCGAGGTTTTTCAATTGAGTTGCTCGGAATCAGATTGCCTTGTTTGGATGGATATATGAGAGCCTTAAATTGTTTCAAACCGAAACTGGTTGTTTTTAGCGCAACAACGCTCCGGGAAGAAGCATTCAAGGGGTTAGGGATGAAAACAAAAATAAACCCTCTCTACAAAGAGCGGTGATTCCAGGCAAGGAAGTTTAGGTCGTCACGACCGACACCGGCTTCGGGCAAGACCGAATGCTTTCTCTTCACAAAAAGCAGATTATTCTCTTATCACAGATTTTATCAGTCTGTGATTAATGTCAGTAATCACATCATTGGAGCCTTTAAAAGCGCTACATCCTTTGTGCTGAATTTGAAACGCATACTCTACAGATAGTATGTCGCTAAAACCATATAGAAAGGAAAAAATTAGAGAAATAATTGATTTACTGTTTCTAACCAATAAACGGTATGTCACAGTTAAGGCCTGCGTTAAGAAATTAACTCCACCTTTGCAGCTTTTTATAAATATTATTTTTTAAACAAAGCAAATACGCTTATTAAACCTTCTTGATTTTTTTGATAAAAAATTGATATAAACGAGGCCACAATAAAATTAATTTTAAAACCTTAAGTTAGAAGTAGGGAAAGTCAATAAAATCCATGCCCTGTCAATGATACACAGTAACCAGAAACTGATCACTTCTTAAGTGATGTCATCGCTACAAAAAATAGGATTGAAAGCAAGAAGCTAATTTAGTGTCATAAGTTAAAAAAATATAAATTAGGACTCTCATGATTAAGTTTGATGGATAGAGAATTACTTAAAAAATATTATTCTCTATTACTACTTGAAAAATAAAAATTTTAATTCTCTTTTTTTAAAGAAATGGCAAAAAGATCATATTTTGAAGAGATTAACGAAATTGAAAACACATGGGATAATGTTATCTCTATCCCACCGATCATTACAAATAAGCTTACATCGAATTGGTTCACTGGGAATGCTTTCTGTGTTGGCTCTGGTGGCTCATTTAGCTTAGCAAAACTTTGGCAAAATATTCATGAAAAACATAGATTGGGTATTGCAAAAGCTATAACGCCCTATGAATATTATCAGTCAAAAATTAAACCAGATATTGTGTTCTTGTTTTCAGCAAGTGGAAAAAATAAAGATATACTGAATGTTTTTAAAAAGGCAGCAACTGCGGGTTGCCGTATATTTATTTTCAGTACTAATCCAAATTCTGCACTTGCCCGGCTCTCAAAAACTCATTCAGGGATTTCTTCAGGGATTTTTCCTGGAACGGATACGCCAAAGGATGGTTTTTTAGCTGTTAACTCTATAATTGCAATGACTTGCTTAATGCTCCATTTAGAAATTAATATTTTTGGAGAGAATTTTACTAATATTGAGCCTGTTAAAAACGCAATAGCCGACCATAAAAAAATAACCTTAGATAATAATTTAGCAGAAATTAATACAATCCAAATTATTGCATCCGATTGGGGGGGGCCAGCAGGGAATGATCTTGAATCACGTTTAGCAGAATCATCAATTTTTTCATGTTTTTTAACCGATCCACGTAATTTTGGACATGGCCGTTTTTTGTGGATAGATAAAAGGTTGAGTTCTACTTTAATAGTATTGTTCTATACTGAAGTATTCAGATCATTTATTGAAAAATATATCCGTAAATTTCCTGATGGATGTAATATTTATAAAATATACTCTCCTTATGAAGCCACCATTGGCTCTATTTATTGTTTGACTCGTTCAATATTGCTTTTTGGCTTACTTGCGAAACTTCGAGACATTGATCCTGGAAAACCAAAGGTTCCAGAATGGGGCAGAAAATTACACAGTTTGCAATTCAATAATAAAAAGTCATCAATACCTATCCAAAACAACAATAAATTTTTAAGTTTCCAACAATTTTCTGCCTTATCATCAGGTTTTTCAGGAATCGTAATGGACTATGATGGGACCCTGGTTGACACGAAAAATCGGTATAATCCAATACGGAAAGAAATTATTGATGAATTGGAAAGGCTTATTGAGCTTGGCCTTAGAATTGGTATAGCGACAGGAAGAGGCAAGTCAGCTTTTAATCAATTAAAAAATCAAATATCTCCTGAAATACACAGGAAAGTCTTCATAGGTCTCTATAACGGGACAATACATTTAAATCTTTCAGAACAACTCAATATTTCAACTATTAGTTGGCCAACTCAATCACTAATTAAATCAATATTAAATGGAATATGCCCAGATAGAATTGAAATATCCCACAAACCGACACATATATCTATTCGAAATGGTACAAAAAAAATAAGGAATGATCTATTAAAGCAAATACTTTCGAAGTTAGGTCAGTATTCAGTTTTTATTAATTACAAAACTTCAGGTCATTCTATAGATATTTTTCCAGCCTGGGGTGGCAAGTTATCCGTCGTGGAATCTATTACAAAATTAATATCCGATAAGGTATTATGTATTGGGGATCAAGGCCAGTTAGGAGGGAACGATGAAGAACTCTTAGCTTGGCGACCTTCAATTTGTGTTGGTAAAGATAAACCATTTTCAAATTCGTGCTTGTGGGTTGGGAAAAATAAAAATTTTCAGGAATCATCCGGGACATTATTGGTTTTAAAAAATATCCATAAGTTTGGCTCAAATTTTAAACTTAAACTAAATAACTAGTCGAAATTTCAGTATGAAAACAGACCTTTCAAAACAACTTCTGAAGAATATAATTGAACCAATAGTAAACGATGAAGATGAAGCAGAAAAAATTTTTTCTGATCTCCAATTTCTCGGGGAATATAAATATGATCAATATGAATTATATGCACCAGGTAGGCATTTTTTAGAACATTTTTATGTATGGATTAAACAATTTGACAAAGAGGACCGTAAAATAGCACTTGATCTTATAAATAATCACCTAATTTTCATTTCACGTAGCGAGTTCGAACTATTAACTCGTGTTTTATATTGGGAAACAGTTCGAAGGATTCAATTTGACATGGTCTCGAAAGAGACTGGGATTGAAAGATACAGGGTTAATAAAATACTTAAATCTAATGAGTTTAAAATGATTGAACGAAGTTCATTATATATTGGAATGAGCGATGGTGCACGTATTGACTATTTTAGAAGACAAAATAAGGCAATCAGCAATGAACAAGTTTTAACAAGTTATCATGTCGATCAACTTAAATGTGATGATATGATAACAAAACTTGAAGCGGAAATGGTTCACGGTTTAGAATTTTATTTTTAATAGATGACTTTTGTGCTAGTGGGAGCACTTTGATTCAGATGGGCCAAAACCAAAAAGTCAGTGGTACCTTATCGCAGTTAGAAGCAAAAACTTTCCCCCAAATAAAAAAAGTTGACGGCAAAGATATTCTTACATCCCCATCGTTATTAGATGTTTTGTTATCAGAAGATTGCGAAATTTATCTTTGCCCATTATTGGCGACTTCAAAATCTGTCGAGCACATTACCTCAAATATTCATCTTCTCTCATCAAAGTTAAAAAATTTAATTGTCACACCAGTCTCAATCCTAAATGAGAATTCCTCCATTAACCCAGATGAACATCCGATTGGATCTTTATGTAAAAAGTATTATCAAAGAAGAATGGGAGATGAACATACTGGCAATGTCATGTATGGATATAAATCATGTGCCCTTATATTAGGACTCCATCACAATACGCCGAATAATTCTGTTTATCTCTTATGGAATCGTCTTGCTTCTGAATCAGATGGCGATAATCCACCATTTGAGCCTCTTTTTAAACGGATTGAAAGACACAGGAGTTCTGTCAATTAATGGCCTATAATTTTAAAAATCCATTTCTTAGTCGATTTTCAGATCGTACTGGGTTATCTAATTCAATGTTTTTATCTATGTACGCTCCCCAAATCGTGAGAAAATTGTTAAATATAGAGCACCTTTTACTCCCAAAAGCAACATGGTTAATCGGAACACCTGGTTCAGGAAAGTCAAGCATTTTAAGGCTGTTTGGTATTGATATCCTTATTGATATAGTACGACAAAGGTCTACTTATCCCCATATTTATGATGTATTATCCGAGGCGAAAATAATAGAAGATGACATTATTAAAAGTATAGGCTTATATATTCAAATAGATGAATTATATGCTGAGACTGCAAACGTTTCGATCAGTGGTATTAGCAACGATCAACTTTTCAACACATTATTTGATATCAGAGTTGCGAAAAAAGTAATACATACCATTGAAAGTTATAATAATTTCAAATCAATCAGTAACTCTGAAATTATCATACGAGGAGTAGAATCTGAACAATTCCCACCCCAAATATTTGCTAATAATCAAACAATCGATCAATTTAAAAAAAAAGTTTATGAAAAAGAATCTCTGATCGCAGGATTATTGAACTCCTTCCCGGGAGCCCCACTTCCTAAGAATCTTGAATTACATAATCGCATTTCTTCTCTCGATTTGATTCAAGAACAGAAAAGAAGCCAAGATGTCGAATTTTTCTTAATGATTGATGATTCTCATGATCTCTATCCTTCTCAATTTAAGATTCTTAAAACAGTCTTAGAAAAAAGAAACTCTTTTCCGAGATGGATCGCAACCCGAAAGCATATCTATCCAATTGCTGCTTTGCTTGGATCTGGCAGTAATGCAACAGATGAACGCGAGGTGTTTACGTTAGATCTCGACGTTGTTCTCAATGACACTTCTCTTTATAAAAAATTTATAAAAATTCTTGTTGATAGACGCTTAAACTTCACATCTATGCTCAATGAATTTACTTCTGAAAACATAGAGGCTATGATAGCTAAAGAAGAGCCGGTTGATTTAGATAAGGCTAAAATAGCAATAGAACAGCAAAAAGATGAGGCAAAGAAATTGGCTTCAAAGTTTAAATATCAAGTTCCTGATTTTGACGTCTACTTTAAAGGAAAAAATCCAACATCGATCGAAGGCGAAATCTTCCTAATAAAAGCTTATCGTACTTCAAACAAAAAACAATTGTCTCTTTTTCCAGAATTAGAGGCCAAAAATGATTTTGCATATTCAGAAGCTCCATCTAAGGACAGGCATGCTGCGGAACTTTTTTTAAAAAAACGCTTAAAAATCCCATTATATAGCGGATTTGATAATATTATATCGATATCTAATAATAATGTTGAACAATTTATGCGCGTTTTTTCGCCATTTATTGATCGCTTAATATACCGGGTAGAAATCAACAAAAATACAAGCATTTTACCCAATGAACAATTTAAGATACTTAGAAATATTGTTAAAAACTATATAAACAATGTTATTTTGCGTTTATATCTTGGAAATAATATTTATCAGTTAATTCAAAATTTAGGTAATTATTTTCAACTAAGGTCATATGAACCTAATGCACCGCATGCCCCTGGTATTACACAATTTGCAATTTTAGCATCTGATATCTACAAAATAAAGGATGAAAAATTTCGTGCAAAACCATGGATAAAAAAATTATCAGATATTTTAACTGTTGCAATTTCGCATAACATATTAATCCCAGAACAAAGTGTTAAGCAAGGGGCAGCTGGATCTGAATTGAAACACCCATTTTCATTAAATCGTTTATTATGTGTATCTTTTTCACTCCCACTGCAAAAGGGGGATTTTCAAATAATACCAATAGAATTACTCTATGAGATGTGTAATCGCCACACTAAACCAGACGAAATAAAAAAAAGAAAAGCGAGTAAACAACTAACTATTTTGGATGACTTATGATTAGGGCAGATGGTTTTTATACATCAGAGTTTAATTCTTTCTGGAAAAAGAGAGTTGAGGAAGTTGGTAAAGCTCCACTTGTAATTGCAGGGATTGGATTTGATCCAAGATCTTTGCAATCTGCAAAAATGCTTTATGAATCCGGCATTGTCCCTAAATTACTTCCTATAGATTTTTCTGTTATATCTTATGGAGATGAAGATGGCAGTTTATCGGAAGCAACGACAAATAATCGTAATTATATTAATAAATTCGATATGATAACTGACCCTTTAAAAATTGAAATGTATGATTCTCAAGGTCGTTCAATTGGGGGAAGAACACTTGTAAAGGAAATTTTTAATATTCAAACTCAACTAAATAGTTTTTCTGATATTATAATCGATATTGGAGGTTTACCTAGAACCTTGTTTGCGCCCCTAATGAGCTTTTTAATCAATCAACAGAAGGAATCAGGTATAAAAAACCTTCATGTAGCTAGTTTGCCAGAAAGTAAGTTGGACAACGAGATTGTCTCTGCCCAGATCCTAGAACCAAATTTTATGTATGGATTTGATCGGCCAACATCAGACGATCATAAATTTGTATGGATACCCATAATTGGTAAAAATGACCCGGCACGATTACGGAAAATCCATAATAAAATCGAAAAAAGTTGCATTGAGACATGCCCTATTTTGCCTTTTCGATCTAACGATCCAAGGCTAACAGATCAACTAATATTAAACTTAAAAGAAGTTCTGTTTCAAGAAATAAGAACTTTCAATAATAACATCTTTTATATTGACCATAGATCCCCCTTTTTTGTTTATAGAGAGATTATTGAGCTTTCAGGTTATTACTCAAAACTTTTAAAAGATTTACCAGGTGAAGTGAAGGTTTTAATCTCTCCAATGGACGATAAAACATCTAGCGTTGGGGCAATTATTGCGGCCGTTGAAAAAAAACTCCCTATAATGTATGCTGACACAATTAGCTATAAAGTAAAAAACGGAAATATTTTATCAAGCGAAATAAAAAATGAGCCCATGGAAATTTGGGTCGCTGGTGAGGCATATGAAGACTAAAACTATTATCCCTAATATTCTTGGTGTTGGATTGATATGCTTAGATATCATTAAGGTAAAAGACGAAGTGCGTTATATTAATGGAGGATCGTGTGGAAATGTTGCAACTGCCCTATCATTCTTAGGGTGGAATTCTTATGTAATATCAAGGTCTTATTCGGATATTGCGGGTAATATTATTAATGAAAATTTGACAAATACAGGCGTAAAAAAAATTGATTTTGGGAAAAAACCAGTTGAAGCTCCAAGAATAATAGAAGAGCTGCTAAATGAAAAAGGTGAATATTGCTATCACAAATTCCTTATGAAATGCGACGTATGTAAAAAAAAGATGCCATTGATCAAGTTGATTAATAAAAATGATGCCAGAGGTATTTTAAATGCTCACTCAAACTTCAATGTATTATATTCAGATCGATCTTCTGATGGCGTAGATCATTTAAAAAAAATATTTAATGAAAGGGGGGATTGGGTTGTTTATGAACCAAACAGCTCAAGAAATTTTAATAGTTTTATTATTAAATCAAAAAGTTCCCATATTGTAAAATTCTCATCTGATAGAATCCCATTGCGTACAGCTGAAAAACTCAAGGAGTTAGCCATTGATAGCCACATACTCTTGATTGTCTATACCATGGGGAAAGATGGTTTATTATTTTGCTACCGAAAACGAAATAACGCAATTTCCAAATGGATACACCTTAAATCGCAACCAGTACCTAAACTGGTCGATCCTTCCGGTGCAGGTGACTGGTGCACAGCAGGCTTATTAAATGTGCTAATTGGAAATAATATAAAACGAAAAAATTGGTTATCAAAAAATGAAGTAATAGCAGCCCTCCAATACGGTCAAGCCTTGTCAGCTATATCATGCGCTTTTATTGGGGGCCAAGGACTCATATACGCTAATTTCAATGATGAAACTATAAAAGAGACCGTTAAAAAATTAAAAAACAAAACAAAAAGAGAGGTTCGACCAGCCCACATAACTTTTCAAGAGGCAAAAAATTTGTGCCCTCTTTGTTTAAGACAAATTGCGTAATAAATGTTGGATAACAAAATTTTCTTATTTAATACCGGCAACTTTAAAAAGGTGTTCCTAATGATCGCACTCAATAGGCAGTAAAGCAAGCAATGGCAATCCTGCTACCTACTACAAAAAGATATTAATACGGGCACAATTGGTTTACATTTCGTTAAATTTTGTACAAACTTTAATGTTTGAGTTTATTCACAATAAAACGAGCGTTAATGTTTACATGTTTATGGCCGTATTAGTATTATCACAATTTTGTAGATTGACCAATTCGCAAACCAACCCCAGATATCCTGCAGATATATCAGCTTTTTTAATGTGTGAAAAATCTGTGATACGTCTGTATGATCACAGCTATGATCTATTTGAATATTCTTTGCTTAAAACAAGTTGAAATTTCAGGACATGATGCCTAATCTTAATTTCCTTTAGTCCTCTCTGGTAAGTGCATATAGCGCTTGCCAGAGGCTACACTATTGCTGCAACCTTCAAAATACCCGCATTGCTTCTATCATTCTTTTGCTTAAGATAAATAAGATCGCATTTTCAAAATTAAAAATGATGAAATCTTGAAAATAGAAATAATTACGAAAAAATGTTTCACGTTATTCCTGTCGAAGTTCCTTGATGATCAATCGGATCACCCGATAACTGTAGAGAAGATGAGCGTGGCCATGATATGGAATTTTAATGTTTTTTGCATCACTGCCAAGATCGGAGGAGTCTTGTGGGATGATGAAATTATCAAAATCAGAGTAGATGGAAACATATTCAGTCTCTCCGGGTGTCATTGTGTTATCAGCAAGTTCAACCAGAAACTCACTTTTATACGACATCTGAAGCGTATTTTTCCCGATCGGCACAAACGCTGAAACACGGCTGCCCATATGCGGGCTTCCAAGGGTAATCAGCTTACCAATTGCTTCGCCTACGCCCAAGCTTTTAATCGCATATCTTGTCAATACGCCGCCCATACTGTGTGAGATCACCGTTACTTTTTCAGCGCCAGTTTTTTGCAGCACATCATCTACTTTTTCAGCCACCTGCTTTGCAAGGATGGCAGCATCGGAAAATATTGGGCGGTATGACAGGAAATAAAGATTTTTGAATCCATGATGTTTTAAAAACAGATAGATGATCAGAAATGCATGACTTCCACAGCCCCAGCCGTGAACAAAGAGGATCGGTGAGTGCGAACCCTTTTGCGGGTGTTTAGGGATACGGTCAAAATAGAATTGTAGCGGTGTCGTAATTAAGAGAAAAAACAGGCTCAGAGATTCAATCAATACTCCTTTTATCACGGGGAGCAACCTGATTTGTTTCCGCCATTGTCTGTCATCCGCTTTATTTTTAAAGTTAACAGATTCATACCAGACGACCACATATAATGACGTGGTTACCCAGGTGGTGATTAATAATATAAATAAGAATATATAGATAATAATCATAATGGTCCTGTGTATATATTGTCTTTTAAAGACAACTTTTTGTTGGGTATAGCGTTGGGTATTGAATTTTTGACACAAAAAAAGCCGACACAAAATGTCGGCTAAATTATTGCTTTAATTATGGTAGCGGGGACAGGATTTGAACCTGTGACCTTCGGGTTATGAGCCCGACGAGCTACCAGACTGCTCCACCCCGCATCAAAAGAACATGTATATATCCGGTAGGCGGCGGCGTTGTCAAGATTTTTTTAACATAATAAGTTTTTCGATTTTATGTATTAAAATTTGTGTTTGATTTTCAATTGGTGAATCATCCGCGCATCTGATGAATATGTGTTTGGTTCGGCTTGTTTGGCCGGCAACAATTTCAATGGAAGATTTCGTGATACCCAGTTGTTTTGATAGAAAGTTGATACACATTTTATTTGCCGCACCGTCTATGGGCGGTGCGGTCAACCGAATCTTTAACGCATCATCATATAGCCCTGCAACGGCATTTGTGGATGCCCTGGGTTGAACATGAATTTTAAATAATACACCGTCATTTTTTGTTTTAATATTAAGCATGACAAACTCGTAAAAGTCAGATTCCGATGGCAAAGAAAAAAGCTCCACCAATCTTATAAAATTGGCAAGGCGCGCAAATCCTGAGTGATGATTCGTACTTAGCGTACTATGAAGAAACGAAGGATGCAGCGCAACACAGAATTTGGACTTTTTACGAAGCCATCAAGCATATGGTTTTGGTGTTTTATTCCGTCAATGCCCCTTGAATCATTGCCTTTAACTGGTTGTAATCATCGGTCGCCGGTATATCCGGAAATTCCGCCAAGACGTTTTCAGGGGGCCTGAATAAAAATGACGCGTCCGCTTCTTTTAGCATGGTTATATCATTATATGAATCGCCGAATGCGATTACCCTGTAATTGAGCCCTTTTAATGCTTCAACAACTTTTCGTTTTCCATCTTTCTGCCTTAAAGTATAGTCTGTAATCGATCCGTTTTGGTCTACAATTAAGGAATTGCAAAACAGGGTCGGACGGCCGAGTTTTTCCATCAGGGGACCGGCAAACTCAACAAAGGTATCTGATACTATGATAATTTGACAAAATGATCGTATCCAGTCCAAAAAATCAACAGCCCCGTCAAGGGGATCAAGTTTTTTAATGACAGCCTGAATATCGCTGAGTTTTAGTCCGTTTTCTTCAAGGATGGAAAGCCGTTTTTTCATCAGCACATCATAGTCCGAGATGTCACGGGTGGTCAGTTTGAGTGCTTCGATGCCGGTTTGTTTTGCCACATTGATCCAGATTTCAGGTACAAAAACACCTTCCAGATCCGAACAGAGTATTTGCATGGGATGTTCCTTACTATTTGGTGCCCGAACGAAAACCGCCAACTTCCTCAATTTCTGCGTTGGGCTCAAATTTTAATCCTCAAAATACGCTTTGTATTCCTCCGGTTAAACCAGAGTTAAAATTTGGCCGCCCGCCTTGAACTTGAAAAAATTTTTAGGTTTTTGTTCAGACATTATATGATATGTTTCGCCATTAATTGAGTCTGGTGATTATCCTTCGATCCTTATCAGCAAGGGTTCGTCGGCTATGACTTCTAACGAAGCTATTTTTGACAGGGCTTTTTTGACTTGGGCTTCCCTGGCCTGATGGGTGAGCATGAATATAGGGACCGCACCGTTTAATTTTTGCTCAGTTTGATGAACGGACTTGATGCTGATGCCATGCTCTCCGAGAATCCCTGAAATTTTCGAAAGAACGCCCGGCCGGTCAAGGGCGGAAAATCTGAAATAATATATTGTGGATATTTCATCAATGGTGTGGATCGGAATTTTACGAATATTTTCCGTCTGGAATGAAAGCATGGGGACTTTTGACACGCTTTTGTTTAAAAGCGCGCGGGAAATATCGACGACATCGCTGATTGCGGCACTGGCGGTTGGCATCATTCCGGCACCGTGACCGTAAAGCATCATATCGCCGACAGCGTCTCCGGAAATGGTCACCGCATTTAATGACCCGTTTACATTTGACAGCGGGTTTGAAAGCGGGATCATGGTGGGGTGCACCCTGGCTTCAACGGATTCTCCCGCATATTTTGTTATGGCCAAAAGTTTGATTTTATATCCGTATCGATCGGCAAATTCTATATCCATGGGGGTAATTTTTGTGATCCCTTCAATATAGATATCTTTTAGATTAATTTCCATGCCAAAAGCGATGGAAGATAGGATTGCCAGTTTATGCGCTGTGTCAAACCCTTCAATGTCAAGTGTCGGATCTGCTTCAGCAAACCCTTTAGCCTGGGCTCCGGCCAGTGCACTTTCAAATGAAAC
>Ga0307991_1002033_pt1 | contig 13870 bp, 15 predicted proteins | sample EllFjometagen131_FD_203146 | JGI IMG/M metagenome (GOLD analysis project Ga0307991, IMG submission 203146) | Marine microbial communities from Ellis Fjord, Antarctic Ocean - #131 | ecosystem: Environmental > Aquatic > Marine > Unclassified | place: Southern Ocean | collected 2014-10-08
AATACTGGACCGAATATAATACCATCATGGTGGCATTCGGAAGAAATATCTGCCGTCCCACCTCGCCAATATGCAGTAAATGTCCTGTCTCGACCTACTGTCAGCGGCGGGGGGTTACAAGAAGCCGGTAACGGGTATACCTACACCTCTATATTCTGAGCATTTTCAACAAGATAAAATTTGCCGTCTTCGGTTGGATAGACTATCTTTTGCAGAATTAATTGCTGTAAGGCCTGCGGCTTATAGTCTCTAGTTCCAAAGTGGAGAAGACTCTTTTTCTGGACATAGGGGAGGGCTGAGGCAGACTCAGGATCGTATGCGTTCCTGGTCCGAAGGTCTCTGATGATTGTCAGACACGCCCTCTTTATTTTCCAGCCAACAATAATCTGTACCAGGACGAAGGCGGCTATCAGAATAACGACATACATAAGAATTTTCATAAAATCACCTATTGAAGCTCCCCGCCACAAGCAGCGGGGAATGTGCTCGTTGTTCAAGAAAGAACACTTCCCTGTGTATTTTATTATTTCAATGTCCAGATCATACCTTCCGGTGTATCGTGAACGATTATTCCCATCGCCGCAAGTTCTTCCCTCAGGTGGTCAGACCTTTTCCAGTCACCGGCGGTCCTGGCCTTCTTTCGCTCCTCCATCAGTCTTGCGGCATCTTTGCTGAGTGTCTCCTCCTCGAAATTCATTACGCGAAGGACAGAGTTTATACCCTTCATAATATCAAGGATCATATCTTTTTGCTTTACGTTAAGCTGTTTTCCGGCCAGAGGGATGCTTGTCTTTCTGACAAATTCAAACATACAGGCAAGGGCGCCGGAGATGTTGAAGTCGTCATCCATCGCTTCATCAAACCCCTTCCTGACGTCATAGATGAGCTGGTCCGTGTCTGTGTGGCCGTCTCCCGGAGTGAAGCGTATCAACCTCTGTATAAAGTTATTCAGCCTCTTAATTGTATTGCGCGCGGTATCCAGTGCTCCGAATGAAAAACTCAGCGGTTTTCTGTAGTGGGAGCTGAGGAGAAAATATCTGATTTCTCTTCCGGAGTACCCTTTTTCTTCAAGATCGCTCACCGTGAAGAAATTGTTTGCGGACCGGGACATCTTCTTGCCTTCCATCATGACAAGTTCGGAAGCGAGCCAGTAGTTTGCGGGCCTTTTACCGGTGGCGGCTTTTCCTATTGCCATGACATTTTCACAATGCGGAAAGATGATGTCGGAGCCGCTTATGTAGATGTCGAAGGTTCCCGCCAGATATTTCATGGAAAGAGCCGCACATTCAAGGTGCCAGCCAGGTCTTACATTTCCCCACCTGGTCTTGAAATATATACCTTTTTTTAACTCCGCCAGAGTTGACCTTTTTAAAAGGGTGAAGTCTACGGGACTGTCCTTTTCATAATTATCCTGATCCACTGTTCTTGAATGTCTTACATTCGTCAGATCTATATTTGATAAGACCCCGTAGTCATCGAGCCGTGATATATCGAAATAAACCGACCTCAATTTTTCGTAGGCATAACCCTTTTCCACGAGGCTTTCCGTCAGCTTGATCATTGAATCGACGTTCTCACTTGCTGTCGGATAGGTATTACTGTCATGAGTGATATCAAGCTTCTCCAAATCACTGAAAAATGTCTCAGTGTGTCTCTTTGTAAATTTCCCGATATCCATGCCAGCCCTGTCCGCTCCACTTATGGACCTGTCGGCCAAGTCTATGATGTTGGAGATGTGTTTGACCTTGTATCCCTTAAATTCCAGGTACCTGGATATCATATCCGATACAACAGCGCGTCGGTAGGTTCCTATGTGGGGAACATCGTGCACGGTCGGGCCGCATGAATGTATGAGGATTTGAGTGGTGTCTATCGGCCTGAAAGGTTCTTTGTTCCTGGTGAGCGTGTTGTACAGGCAAAGGGAGGCCGCTTCTTTGTCTGCAAAGAGCGTTGTACTGAGATATCTCTCTCCGCTGTCCGGGAAGATCACAACAATCAATCCCTCTTCCATCTCCCTGGCTTTTTCCAGGGCCACGTGCATCGCCGCGCCGGAACTCATACCTGCCAGGATTCCTTCCTCCCTCGTGAGTCTTCTTGCCATTTCGAAGGCATCGTCATCCAGTATGTTGATCTTTTCATCCAGGCGTCCCCTGTCAAAGATGCCCGGCCGGTATGACTCCTTCATGTTTTTAAGACCCTGTATTTTGTGGTGAAGGTATGGCTCTACGCCTATAATCCTTATGTCTTCATTATATTCCTTGAGTTTTTTGGAGATTCCCATGGCAGTTCCAGATGTACCCAGCGCAGTCACTACCATTGTTACCTTCTTGTCCGTCTGGTGCCAGATTTCTTCCGCCGTGCCGTAATAGTGGGCCAGCATATTATCCTCATTGTTATGCTGGTCAGGAACAAAATATTTTCCCGGGTTTTCCCGCAACATATCGTACGCTACTTCTATGGCGCCGTCCGTTCCGAGATTTGCCGGCGTTAAGCACAACTGCGCCCCCATAGCCTTCAGTATTTTTTTTCTTTCTTCGCTGGCCGACTCCGGCATGATCAGGATAAGCTTATATCTCTTTACCGCCGCCACCAGGGCGAGTCCTATACCGGTGTTTCCACTTGTGGCTTCCAGAATAGTCTTCCCGGGAGTAAGCAGCCCTCTTTCCTCGGCCCTTTCTATCATATAGAGAGCGGTCCTGTCCTTTATCGAACCACCCGGGTTGGATCCCTCTAACTTGGCATATATTCTAACTTTTTTATTGGGATTAAGATTGCGGATTTCCACGATGGGAGTGTGGCCGATCAGATCCAGAATATTATCGTAGCTCTTTTTCATTGATTGAAGGACGGGCATTAATACTGGTTAACTGTCGAATTTCGGTATGGGAATCTTTATGAATGGGATGCCTTCTTCTCTGAGAGTATCCTCTTCGGTTTTCGTTGTGGTTCCCTTTATGTTTCTGTTATCTTCCTCGCCGATGTGTATTTTGAGTGCGACCTCGGCAAATTTACTGCCCACATCTTCAAATGTTTTGTCTATGTATTCATGGAGCATCCGAAGATCTTTCATGGGAGATATATATTTATCGTTCTTACTGGATTTTCCTGTTCGGTTTCCCATAACTGTGATGGAAGAAGGAACTATATCTATGCTCAGACTTCCGCACACCGGACATGTAACGAGGGCTTTCTTTTTCTGCTCCTCAAATGCTGTCCTGTCGTTGAACCACCCTTCAAATATGTGATTATTTTCACACTTAAGATCGTAGATTATCACCCCACCCACTCCTTTTATGTAATTCCACTCTTTTTCTCAATATCATGAACTTTGGCCTGAAACAAGTTATGATGCTATTTTGGCAAATATTACGGCATTTTTCATTTTTTTATGGACATTTATGGGTAAATTATATAGTCAGAGGTCTGTCGGGATGTGGCCCAGTCTGGTAGGGCACTGCGTTCGGGACGCAGGGGTCGCGCGTTCAAATCGCGCCATCCCGACCATTTTTAAAGCCTTATCTTTCTATCCTACGGCGCCCGCCATGGAAAAGATTGGAAGATAAAGAGCTATTATCATTCCTCCCACGACACCGCCCAGGAACACCATCATCATGGGTTCCAGAAGTGCCGTCATGGCACCCACGGCGACATCGACTTCGGAGTCATAAAAGTCGGCGATCTTTTCCAGCATGGCATCAAGGGCGCCGGTGTTTTCACCAACCGCTATCATGGAGACAACCATGGAGGGGAATATACCTGCTTCCGACAGAGGCTCCGCTATGGTATTACCCTCGCTTATGCTTTTTCTGGTGTCCATCAGAACATTCTCGACTACCTTGTTTCCTGCTGTTTTGCTTACGATCTCAAGCCCGTCGAGGATCGGGACGCCACTGTTCATCATGGTGGAAAGAGTCCTTGAAAATTTTGCTACGGCAACCTTTTTGAGCAGGATGCCAAAGACGGGCAGCTTGAGCATGATGCGATCTATTTGAAGCCTTCCACTCTCTGTTTTGTAATATTTTTTGATGGCGAAAACGAAGAGGGTAATTGCGCCCAGTATGTATAATATATTGTTCTGGACAAAAGCGCTCATGTCGACAAGGATTTGAGTGGGGCCCGGCAGCGCTGATCCCATGCTTGAAAACATGTCCTCAAAAACGGGGACAACCTTGTACAGGAGCAAAATAACAACTGCAAATGCAACCACGAGGACGGTAAGCGGATAGGTCATGGCCCCCTTTACCTTCCGTTTCAGATCCATCGCCTTTTCCATATATGCGGAAAGACGATTGAGGATGACGTCCAGGATGCCGCCTGCCTCCCCGGCAGCTACCAGGTTTACGAAGAGATCATCAAATACATCCGGGTATTTTTTCAGGGCGTCCGAAAGAGAGCTTCCCCCTTCGATGTCTTCTTTTATAGATTTAATAATCTTTGCAAAAGTCAGGTTTTTCTCCTCTGCACCCAGCAGGTCCAGACACTGAATGATGGGGAGTCCGGCATTGATCATCGTAGCGAAGAGGCGCGCGAATATCACCACATCATTTTCCTTGATCTTTTGTTGCAGAAAAGGAATGTTTTCGAAAAGATCTTTAGGCTTTTTCTTTATGCTCCCGGGCTTGATGCGCTGGCGGCGCAACTGGTTTCTTACAGTGCTTTCATCCGGAGCCTCCAGTTCACCCTTTCTGGATTCACCCTTTCTGGTAGTGCCCTCCCACAGATATTCAGGCATATTTACCCCTCCCTTTTCTTCAGTGTGTTTCGTTTAAGAGCCATCTCATATAGAATAATACCCCCGGCTACAGATACATTCAGGGAATCGATAGTATTCGTCATAGGTATGGAGATTAAAAAATCACACTTCTTTCTGACGAGTGGTCTTATTCCCTTTCCCTCACTCCCCAGTACGAGACCTGCGTGACTGCTGTAATCGAGAGAGTACAGGTTTTCCCCGCAGCCAACATCAGCGCCATATATCCAGAAGCCCTCTTTTTTCAGGCTGTCGATTATCCTCGATATGTTTACCACCCTGGCAATAGGGAGGTGGAGGGCTGCCCCCGCCGAAGCTTTGATTACTGAAGGTGTGACCGATGCCGCACTATTTTCCGGGATAACAAGACCGTCTACGCCAAAACAGAGGGCGGTTCTTATGAGTGAACCGAGGTTCTGGGGATCTGTAATACGGTCAAGTATGAGGATTAGAGCGCTTTCCCTGGATTTACAATTGGACAGAACATTATCTATACTGGCATAGTGGTATCCCTCATATATGCAGATAACACCCTGATGATGACTGGTGCCGGCAGTTGTATTCAGAGATCCCCTGTCTCTGTAGACTACTGGTATTCCCCTCCGGGTGGCAATTTCCATAATTTCCCGGATGTTGCCCTGGTTTCCACCTTTGAGCAGGACAATCTGTTCTATTTTACCACCGTTTCTAAGAGCCTCTGCAACCGGATGAACCCCATAAATTGCCTGCATCGTTTTTTCCTCCGGTCAGAACCTCGAAATCCTTAATGAACTAGCCCCTCGCCGACCTCTTTGGTGATTCTGTCAGCGGCAGCTACGGGATCACCAGCCAGTCTTATTGGCCTGCCCACCACGATGTAATCCGCTCCCATTGTAATAGCGTCCCTTGGAGTCAATACCCTTTTCTGGTCATCGTCTGCCACTTTGTCACCAAGTCTTATACCCGGGGTTACGATGATAAAGTCTTTTCCGCATGCCTCTCGTATTGGAATTACATCCTGGGCGGATGCCACAACTCCGGAGACGCCCGCGTTCCTGGCTGACACCGCGAGTTTCAGGGCAAGTTCTCTGGCGGAATATTTGAACCCCATATTTTCAAGATTCGAATCATCCAGACTTGTAAGGACGGTTACCGCGAGCAACATGGGAGGGACAACACCCATGACTCTCGCCGTGTTATTGACGGAATCTACTGCCTGCTCCATCATCTCACTCCCCCCAAGCGCGTGTATGTTGAACATGGAAATACCCAGTTTTACCGCAGCCTTAGAGGCCATTGCGACGGTGTTCGGAATGTCATGGAACTTCAGATCGAGGAAGACATTTCCACCTCTTTCTATTATCATTGAGACAACAGAAGGACCGAAACTGGTGAACGCCTCCTTACCTACCTTGAACAACCCCACATGATCCTTTAGGAGGTCGACCCATTTTATGGTTTCATCCATATCTTCTCCCAGATCAAGGGCGAATATCAGTTTACCGCGGCAGTTTTTATTTGGTGTCTGCATCTTCGGTCACATCTGTACTGTTCTCTATGGAATCAATAACTGTAACATCTGCTGACCGGGCATTGAGAATTTCAGGATGGGAGTATCGCACCTCCTCCTCCGCTATTTCTCTCAAAGCGGTAACGATTTCCCGATTGTTTTTCTTCTTGCTGAGGGGTTTCGATCCTCTGAGTAGCTGCTTTGCTCTCTGAATAGTGAGATGTGTCAGGGCAAACCTGTTTTTTGCTTTTTCCAGAGAATCTTCTACGGTAACTCTTGCCATGTGTTATATACCTCCGGTTATTTGATAAAAATTGTTTATCCTGGCCTGCAGCCGGGATCTTCTGTTTTTCTCCGCTATATATATAGATCTCATTATATCAACAGAATCGCTTATTATATCATTAAATATCACATAATCATACCATTCATTCTCCCGGATCTCTCCCATGGCCCTGTCGAAACGCATCTTTATAATGTCATCGGTCTCCGAGCCGCGTTTTTCCAATCTCTCCCTCAAAATTTTTGCAGATGGAGGCATGATAAATACAAACACGCCTTCGGGATATCTTGTCTTTACATTGCCGGCCCCTTTAGTGTCTATATCCAGTATGACGTCATAGCCCCTTTGGCTCAGACCTTCTATATCTTTTCTCGATGTGCCGTAAAAATGGTCGTAGATCTCTTCCCACTCTACAAATTCATTCTTCTCTATCCTGTCTTTAAAATCTTTTACGGATATAAAATGGTAATCTTCCCCGTCTTTCTCGTCTTTTCGTGGAGGGCGTGTAGTGCAGGATACGGAAAAACACAGATCGGGAAATTCATTCAGAAGTCTCTTGCATATAGTGGTTTTACCGGCGCCTGAAGGAGCGGAGATGATAATAAGAAGTCCCTGTGTGTTTGTATGTTTCATGATGTTTCAACCTTGATTGTTGCTTTATTCGATATTCTGCACCTGTTCTCTCAACTTGGCAAGTTCCGTCTTTATCTCTATTACGTTGCCGGATATTGCGAGGTCGTTACTCTTGGACCCGATTGTATTTATTTCCCTATGCATTTCCTGAAACAGAAAATCCATTTTTCTGCCTATGGCGATATCACTGTTCAGCATCTTGCCAAACTGTTCCATGTGACTTTTAAGGCGTACGATTTCTTCGGTGATGTCGCTCTTTTCAGCCATTATCGCGACTTCCTGAATCAGTCTTGATTCATCACACTCCACGCCGTCCGCCAGTTCCCGGACCCTTCCCAAAAGTCTTTCCTGGTACTGTCTGACCACCTGAGGGACCCTTGATTCCAGCTCTTTTATGTAAACGCTGATGACATCAAGACGCGCGACAAAATCCTTGCAGAGAAGGCTGCCTTCAGCCTCCTTCATTTGTATCAGGGAGTCGATGGAATTATCCAGGGCCCTGCAAATTGTATCCCATGCCTCCTCAGGGTCAATTTCTGTCTCCGACATACAGATGCCGCCCTTCAACCTGACGAGGGTGTTCAGCGTTATCTCATCGGTGAGATTGAAAGATTTCTTCAAACCGGTCAGCAGGGCATAATAGCTGCTGATAAGGGGGATGTTCGCCTCCAGTTTATCTCCGCCATTTGCACCCGCATCTGAATCTATCCTGATGTTTATTTCAACTCTTCCCCTTGAAATTCGCTCTCCCACCCTTTTCTTGATATTCACCTCAAGGGGGGTGAGGAAGACGGGCAGCCGTATACTGCTCTCAAGATTTTTGTGATTGAGGGATTTGATTTCAACGTTCACTTTCTTCCCCGCAAAAACAGCTTCCGCGCTTCCATAACCTGTCATGCTTCTTATCATAGATTGTTCTCCTTGTTCAAAATTTACGTTTCACAGCCGGTTGTTTTCCAACTTTTGAAGCTGAATGGTGTATCTGTCTCTTATGTTGTTGAACATCATTATCACGTTTTTATCTGAATAATCAGGGTATGTCCACTCGAGACCCCGGAAGGTATGTTTTGTAAATATAAGCGTCAGATCGGCATATATACCGTTCCTGATATAGGGACGGTGGGTGTAGGCCTTTCCCGTGGCAAGGATCAGATGGGCCTGTGATATATATCCCGGGTCTATATTGACAAGCCTGTTACCGTCACTCATAAAGTTTTCTTCTACTTTATTTGTGGACAGTTTTATATCGGGAAGCGTATCCGGCGATACAAGGGTTTCAAAAGATATAAAACGCCTGACAAGGGAGACCCCCGACTCTTTTGCGTAGTAATCGGTGTATTCAAAGGGAACAAACATGCTTATATAATCGATCCGTCCAAATTTTTCCGACAGGATCGTTATGGCTTTGTTCAGTATGTCCCTGTTTCCGGAAAATATGCTGGATATAATCTTGACCGGTTCAGGGGAGGCTGGTCTGCTCATAGCGCCTTTTTTAATTCATCCTGATAGACCGGTGCTGTACCCACCTTGCCGACCGCGATGCCGGCCGCATGATTGGCCAGAACGGAGGCCTCTTTTAATGTTGCCCCCGCCGCAACGCAGAGAGCAAAAACCCCTATTACTGTGTCACCGGCACCGGTTACATCGAAAACTTCTCTGGCGACAGTGGGGATATGCGTGACCCCGCCATCATTTTCGAAGAGGCTCATTCCATCTTTGCCCCTCGTTACCAGGAGAGCTCCGAAATCGAATTTCCTGATAAGTGTCCTGCCACCCTTTATAATATCATTAGTATTCTCAAGCTCCATACCGAGCGCTCGTTCCATCTCCTGGTGGTTAGGCGTTATCAAGTCACACCCGCGGTAAAGGGAAAAATCACTTTGTTTAGGATCGATGCACAGAATTATTCCCCTCTCCGATGTTATTTCCTTTATCCCTTTGATGAGGTTTTCCGAAAAGACTCCCTTGTTGTAATCCGAGATAATAACTGCACCCAGATCATCCTTCACCGATTTTATGTATTCTATTATTCCCTGGAGACTGTTCCGAGAAACCGGGCTATTGTCTTCTCTGTCAAATCTTACCACCTGCTGGTGATGGGCAACTACCCTCGTTTTTACTATGGTGGGACGTCCATGCTCTATGATGACGCCTGCTGTATCTATGCCCATCCCTTCCAACCTGGCTGTCAGCCATCTGCCCATGTTGTCCGATCCGACGATGCCGGAGACGGCGACTTTTCCTCCCATAGAGAATACGTTGTTCAACACATTGGTACAACCACCCAGGAGAAGACTTTCAGATGTGACCCTTACGACAGGTACAGGAGCCTCTGGTGAGATACGTGACACTTTTCCCCAGATAAACTGGTCAACCATAATGTCTCCGACTACCAGCACTTTCGAATCGTGGAACCGGCTGATAATATCGAGAGCCCTTTTTTTGCCTATAATGTTCTCCATTGTACAACACCTTTCAATACCACGAACAGCAAGATAACTATTCTGCTCAGATCTTGTTCAGGTTTTCCATGCGCGAACAGGCCAGCATGCTATTATTATAGAGTTTTTTTGTCAATCCTTTTTCTCAAAACTCTTGACTAAACATGGAAAAGGATATAGTTAAGTTTGCTTTACGTTTAAGGGGTTATTTAATGGATGAGAAGAGTGAGCTGCTGCGGAAGAGGAAGGAAAAGATAGAATCGCTGAGGTCTATGGGGGTTGAGCTGTATCCGAATGATGTGAGGGTGACCGCCACCACTAAATCCGTTATCGACCGGTTCGGCGATATGGATAACGAGGATCTTAAAGAGATTGAAGAAAAGTTTGCCCTTGCTGGGAGACTGATGGCAATACGCAACTTCGGCAAAGCCGCGTTTGTAAATATTCAGGACAGAGATGGAAGAATACAGGGATATATAGCAAGAGATAAAGTTGGCAGAGATATATACGCCATCTTCAAGAAATTTGATGTGGGAGATATAGTTTTTATTTCAGGAAACCTTCTCAAAACGAGAACCGGCGAACTGACCGTCGATGCCGATGAGATACGTCTCCTGTCAAAGTCTGTAAGACCATTGCCGGAGAAATGGCACGGACTCACCGACGTTGAAGCCAGGTACAGACAGAGACACATTGACCTTATAATGAATCCCGCCGTCAAGGAAGTCTTTTATACGAGAAGCAGGATTATAAAACTTATTCGCGATTTCATGCAGGGAAGAGATTTCCTTGAAGTGGAAACCCCCATGATGCAGCCCATGGCCGGAGGTGCTGTTGCGCGACCCTTTAAGACATATCACAATACCCTGGATATGGATCTCTACCTGAGGATAGCGCCGGAGCTTTACTTGAAGCGTCTTATTGTTGGAGGACTTGAAAGGGTTTTTGAGATAAACAGAAATTTCAGGAATGAGGGTATATCAACCTTTCACAACCCGGAATTTACAATGATGGAATTCTATCAGGCCTATGCTACTTATGAAGATTTGATGGTTATGACGGAGGAAATGATAACATTTGTTGCCATGGAGATCTTCGGTTCTCTCAAATTTGATTATCAGGGTACTGAGATAGATCTTCACCGTCCCTGGCAGCGCCTGACAGTGAAAGAAGCTGTCCTGAAATATTCAGATGTCACTCCGGATGTCCTGGAAGACAGGACAAAGGCCGCCCAATACGCGATAAGTATAGACCTGCCCGTTGAAGACGATGAACCGCTGGGAAAGATTATAGTGGCTATATTCGAGGAAGTGGCGGAGGACAGTCTTATCCAGCCGACATTTATCACGAGCTATCCGGTAGAGGTATCACCCCTTTCGAGAAAGAGTACTGATAACAGCGGATTTACCGATCGTTTCGAGTTGCATATTTATGGCAAGGAGCTTGCCAACGCCTTTTCAGAGCTCAATGATCCTGAGGATCAGAGAAACAGGTTTGCCATGCAGTTGAAGGAAAGAGAGGCGGGAGACAAGGAGGCCCATGAAATGGACGAAGATTACATCGGCGCTCTGGAATATGGAATGCCCCCAACCGCTGGCGAAGGGATAGGGATAGACCGGCTTGTGATGCTTTTTACCGATTCGCCATCCATACGAGACGTTATATTATTTCCTCACATGAGAGCAAAGGCGAAATAACAGGCGCAGAGTTCGGGAGTTCTTTGACTCGGAACTCAGAATTCGAAAGTCGAAGATTTACCGATATAAATACTGTGGGTTTCTAAAATATGTCATATGAGTTCTTCATAGGCCTGCGTTATCTCCGGGCAAAAAGAAAACAAACCTTTATATCAGCCAACACATTTATATCAGTGGCAGGTATCTTCCTGGGAGTTGCCGCGCTTATTATTGTGCTGGCTGTCATGAACGGTTTTGAGATTGAGCTTCGCGATAAGATATTGGGAATAAACTCTCACATTGTCCTTATGGAATACACCGGGGGAATGGGAAATCATGAACGGGTTATGGAGGAGCTCAAATCGGTTGATGGTGTTGTGGCCTCCACTCCGTTTATATATGGTCAGGCCATGCTTAAAAACAGCGGGCGGGTCACAGGTGTGGTTCTGCGGGGTATGTCGATCGAAACGTACGGCAATGTTATAAATCTCGGAAAGATGAGGGATGGGAATATTGATAATCTCTCCAGCGGGGGGAACAAGACGGATCTGCCCGGGGTTGTCATAGGGAAGGAACTGGCGCAGAATCTGGGCCTTTTGCTTTTTGACACAGTGGAAATATTGGTTCCCATGGGAATTTCAACTCCTATGGGAATTGTCCCCAAAATCAAGAAGTTCAGTGTAGTGGGTATCTTTGATTCAGGCTCGTATGAATATGATTCATCACTGGTTTTCATGTCGCTTAAGAACTGTAAGAAGTTTCTTGGTATGAAAGACACGGTTACAGGAATTGAAATAAAGGTGGACGATATCTACGGAGCAGGCAGGATTGCAAAGGCCATTCAAGAGAAGCTTGGGTATCCCTACTGGGCAAGAAGCTGGATGGAAATGAACAAAAATCTTTTCTCTGCGCTGAAGCTTGAAAAGAGAGTTATGTTTATCATCCTCAGCCTGATTGTAATTGTTGCCGCATTCAACATAATAACCACACTGATTATGACGGTTATGGAAAAGTCCAGAGATATAGCCATATTGAAATCAATGGGTGCCACTGCGAGAAGCATCATGAAAATATTTATGATAGAAGGAATTATTATAGGAGGAATCGGGATCATCCTGGGCTGTATTGCAGGGATTACCGTTGCGCTGAATCTGGAATGGATAAGCCGGTCGGTGGAAAACCTCTTCGGCTTCAAGATACTCCCGGAGGGTGTCTACTACCTGAATGAAGTCCCCTCTAAGATAAACTATGGAGATGTTGCTGTTATAGTTATTGCGGCAATGCTTATATGCTTTCTGGCGTCAATATATCCATCGTGGAGGGCCTCAAAACTGGATCCTGCCGAGGCGCTGAGGTATGAATAGAAAGCAGGTAATGTAATGATTGAAATACACCAGCTGACCAAAACCTTTATAAAGGATGAAAACCGTATTGAGGTATTGAAGGGAATCGACTGTCGTATTGCGAGGGGAGAATCTCTGGCGATTCTGGGTGCATCCGGCACCGGCAAGACCACACTCCTTCAGATACTTGGAGCGCTTGATCATCCGACTTCCGGCCGTGTGCTTTTTGACGATGCGGATATCTTCGAATGGGATGAGCCCCGACGCGCTGAATTCAGGAATAAGAAGATCGGCTTCGTCTTTCAGTCTTACCATTTGCTTCCCGAATTCACCGCCCTGGAGAACACCATCATGCCTGCCCTGATAAACGGAATCCCGAAGGGAGATGCCTGCAGGAGGGGGGAGATTGTCTTGACTGAAGTGGGGCTTGGTGATAGGTTGGCCCACAAACCTGGCGAACTTTCCGGGGGCGAGCAGCAAAGGGTTGCTATAGCGAGGGCAATAATAATGAATCCGGATGTAATCCTGGCTGATGAACCTACGGGGAACCTTGATGTAAAAACGGGGGAAAGGATACAGGGCCTGCTTCTAGACCTTGGCAGGGCAGTGGAAACCACTCTTATTGTAGTCACTCACAACAGGTTACTCGCAGATGGCATGTCTCGCACTATAAACCTGAAGGATGGGAAGATTTATGATCTATAAACACAGAGAATACTTTTTTATCATCGTGTTGTTCCTTATGTTTCTCCCTCTAAATGCCTTGTCCGCTACGCACTCCTCCATTGAAAAGGAAAGTCTCGAGAAAGTTGCCGTTTTACCCTTTGAGATACACACCAGCGGAAATATTCTTTTACTGCAAAGCCAGATAACCGGCAAGTTGACAGCCGGACTAATGAAATCCGAATATATAGAAATTGTTAAAGAAGAAACTCCCGTGGGAGTGGTTCAAGGGAGTAGGCTGACTGATCAGAAGGCTATCGCTGCGGGGAAGAAAACAGGCGCCGATTTTGTTGTTGTGGGGAGTCTTACCAGGCTGGGTGATATGATTAGCACGGACGTTGGAGTGATAAACGTTAAAAGCGGGTATCGTTTCAATATCTTCGCTCAGGGGAACAACCTGGATGTCCTGGCCTCGCGATTGGGGAATGATATTCTTCTAAAGATACTCACCGCCCAAAGGATCGTGGAGATAAGGTTCACGGGAAACCTCAGAATCGAAGACGATGCCATATATAATGTTCTGAAAAACACA
>Ga0307991_1002034_pt1 | contig 13859 bp, 15 predicted proteins | sample EllFjometagen131_FD_203146 | JGI IMG/M metagenome (GOLD analysis project Ga0307991, IMG submission 203146) | Marine microbial communities from Ellis Fjord, Antarctic Ocean - #131 | ecosystem: Environmental > Aquatic > Marine > Unclassified | place: Southern Ocean | collected 2014-10-08
ATACAAATGAAATCATCCGCATATCTTACAATATACGCTTCACCCTTATACTGTTTCTTTACCCTTTTCTCAAACCATAAATCTAATACGTAATGTAAGTATATGTTTGCGAGTACTGGTGATATCAATCCACCTTGCGGTGTTCCTTTATCACTTTCTTGATATTTCATATTTTCCATCGTTCCGGCATAGAGAAATCTCTTGATATATCTTATAAATCTTTTGTCTTCTATATCATGCTCTAAAAATTTTATTAGCCATTCATGGTTTATATTATCAAAAAATCCTTTGATATCTGCGTCTACAATGTAGTTTACTTTCTTCCTCATTATGGTTTCATTGATTACCTTTATTGCTTGATGGCAATTTCTCTTTTCTCTAAAACCATATGAAAAGTCCATAAATCTATCTTCATATACATTATTTAATACTCTCCGCATAACTCCTTGTACTAATTTGTCTTCATATGATGGTATTCCTAACGGTCTGAATTTTCCGTTTCCTTTAGGGATATGGACTCTTCTTACCGCTTTTGGTTTATAACTAAAACTTCTCATTGAACTCATTAATTTCTTAATGTTCTCCTCAAGTCTTTCTTGATATTTCTCTTTGGTTATCCCATCTATTCCGACTGATTTTCCATTTGGTTGGTTTCTATGTTCTTGTATTAATGTTGCTTCATTCACATAGTTTATTAGTCCTTGCACTTTGTTGTATTTATTTGATTGCTCTCTTATTTTACTAAATTCATTTTCCACTATCTCACCGCCTCATTGTGCTGAGTCTTGCTTCCTTTAGTAAATCGAAACTATGCTAACCCCTTCGCTCCACGGTCGTTACTCGCTTCATAGCTACTATGAGTTAGTCCGACTTCTCATACCCCTTTTGTCTTATTTTAGGTTTTATATCACCCTTGTTAAGTCATTACCACTTTCTGGAGTGTATGAGATCTCCCAGGTATCACACATATAACTCTCTCATACTCGCCATGCTCAATGACCCCGACGGAACTCTTTTACTCTTGCCTATATCGAGTAAGTAGGTTTTGTTTGCTACCAAGAGGAAAGCATCAACTTCCGTTCTCTATACATAACGAGGCTCAATCACTTCACGCTTTCGCATTACGGCTCGAATGGTCGTTTGTCTACGCTTAAATCTTGCCTCACGGTTTCGACTCCAAGACTAACTACTAGTTATTGGCTAGATTTTACTAGGTTGGGTTTCCACCAACTATATATGTGCAACCGAACTGACGCACCCTCTTATCATATTCTACCCCTTTCAATTAGTTATTTAATTTTAATCCCAAGTAAGTGACAAACTTCTTCAGCTTGCCATGAAGAAATAATAGCACCTTTAATACTTTTCTGGTCTATTTTTAGACTATGGATGCTACAAGTTGATAAATCAACATCCTTTAATGAACATTCATAAAATGTAGCCTTTTCAAAATTAGTTTCTACAAACGTTACTTGTTTTAAATCTGTATTAAACCAATTCGACTCTTCAAAAGAGGAATTGATAGTTTCAAGCCTCTTAGTTTTGCAATCTGAAATATCTAGATACTTAGAGATAGAATTATCAATCAAGACATCATTAAGGTAACTCTCAACAAAATGACTACCTATTAATTTGCAATTCCTAAATTCACATCTTATAAAAGATGTACTTATAAATGAGTTGTTTGATAAATCACAATTATCAAAAATGACATCAATAAATTCCGATCTGATAAATTCATTATTACTAAATGTAGTTGATTTAAAAATACAAGTATCAAAAACAATTCTATAATTCTCTTTATCTTTTAATTCATTATCATCAATGTTCTGATATTCAATTGTATCATTATCTTTTGGTAAAGATAATATACCTTCATACTTTTCTAAAGGCACTCTAATTATCGGCTTTTTACGCTTCACTACTTTCTTCATGTTCTCACCTTCTACAATAAATTATAACATAAGCATAGCGTTACTTACTACTTGAATTAAATTTCAAAGTAATTACTTCATTTTGGGTCTTAAATACCATATTGTAGTCTCAAACATTGCAACAATTAACATTTTATAAAATAAAAAAGAACTGACACCTTCAGAATTCAGGTATCAGTTCATATATTAGTTTCTTTTTTACTTGTCCGTTTTTCTTGACACAGTGTATTACTAGCTTCTTTTTTATAAATTACCTAATGAAATTCTTTCATTTAAATCACTTAGCAGTTCTAAGTATACTTTCTTTCTCTTAATTATTTTCTTTACAGATTGAATTGACTCCAATAACAATTCATTGTTAACCTTATTTTTAGATATATAATCAATAACAAATGAATAATCTGGAAGACTACTTGCAAAAACTAATATCTCATCATAATCTTCTGGTAAAAGAGATTGTAGGTTTTTCTTGAGTAATTTTTTAATAGATTTACTCTCATGAGATGATATCTCACCATCATCTTGTGCATATAAGTACGTTAATAATAAGAAAATTAGTTTAGTTTTACGACTATTAAACTGAAGCTTCCAAATATCGTGAGGAGTTAAAGATTCAAGTGCGTTTACTTGTCTTTTACCAGCCAAAAATTCTGGTCCGTCAGAAGCTTCTACCATAGCCATTATTACATTGTTTCTTGTATTGTGATTCCCCATATTGAATCCCCTTTTTTTATACATCCATTTAAACTTGCAAATACAACAACAGGTTCTATTACTTTTTTATGAATTGTATAACTGATATGTGCTTTTCAACTCACTAAGCAACTCATTATATACTTTATTTTTCTTAATAATCCTCTTAACATCATCAACTGACTGCAAAAATAATTTAGAATTCACTTTGTTTTTGGAAATATAATCCATAACAAATTGATAATCTGGAAGCTCATCAACAATAAGCATTATTTCATCATAATCTTCTTGATTAAGATAAGATTCATTTTTCTTGATTAATTTCTTTATTGAACGTCTCTCATGAAATGATACTTCACCATCATCTTGTGTATATAAGTAGATCAATATCAAGAAAGTTAACTTCGTTTTTGATTTATTAAATTGATGTTCCCACATCTCATGTGGTGTCATTTGTTGTTCCTTAGAATGCATCAAACTCGATATTTTACCAATTCGTGGTGATTGCACATATGTTTTTCTAACAGATGGTGCTGAAATTATACGACTCATATTACTCTCATCCCCTTATATATTCTTATCACTTATTACAAATTATACCATAAGCACTTTAGTGAAAACAATATATAATCCTTAATTCACTTCATAATTACAATATAAGTTCATAAAAAAAAAGTACCGTCTTTTGGACCGTACCTTTTGTAATATATAATTTAAATAAGTCCCATTCCAAACGCTGCTGCGAATACTAACGAAATAGTTGTCATTAATTTAATTAAGATATCAATAGAAGGACCAGCAGTATCTTTAAATGGATCTCCTACAGTGTCTCCAGTAACTGCAGCTTTATGTGCATCACTACCTTTTCCACCGTATTCGCCAGTTTCTATTAATTTTTTAGCATTATCCCAAGCACCACCACTGTTTGCCATAAAGATGGCTAACATAATACCAGTAACAAGTGTTCCGGCTAACATTCCACCAAGCACTTGTGAACCAAAGATAAATCCAACAGCAAGTGGAGTAACAATTGCGAGTAATGCTGGCATTGTCATTTCTTTTAATGCAGCTTCTGTTGAGATTTCAACACAACGTGCATAATCAGGTTTTACTTTATACTCTAATATTCCAGGCATTTCTCTAAATTGTCTACGAACTTCATTAATCATCTTGTTCGCTGCTATACCAACAGACTTGATAACCATTGATGAGAAAAAGAATGCTAACATTGAACCAAAAATTAACCCTGCCATTACGCGAGGTTCTGCAACATTGATTCCAACTAAATTAGCTTTTCTAATAAATGCAGTAAACAAGGCAATTGAAGTCATTGCAGCAGAACCAATTGCGAATCCTTTTTCAATTGCTGCTGTTGTGTTACCAACTGAATCTAATTCATCTGTGATTTTACGGACTTTTTTATCAAGTCCACACATTTCAGCAATACCACCTGCATTATCAGCAATAGGACCATAGGCATCAACACTAATTGTTATACCTGCAGTAGATAACATACCAACTGCAGCTAATCCAACACCAAGTAATCCACAAGATAAATACGATCCAATGATACCAGCAGCAAGGATTAGCACTGGAATTAAAGTAGATTCCATACCAGTTGAGATCCCAGCAATGATATTCGTTGCATGTCCTGTTTGTGATTGTTCTGCAATGTTCTTAACATGTCTATACTCTGAGGATGTGTAAAATTCAGATGAAAGACCGATTAATATACCAACCGATAGACCAATAATAATACTAACAAAAGGAGCCAATCCAAAATCAATAGTTTTCATATTCATTAAAATTAGATCCTCACCAACAAGTTGAGAATATAAACCAGAATTGATTGTATCAATAAATAGTAAATTGATAATCAATGTAAATACTATAAATAATCCACCACTTACATACGTACCCATTTTTAAAGTTTTAAATGGACTTTTTCCTTCTTTACCACGAACAAAGAGTGAACCAATCATTGATGATAAAACACCAGAAAATGCAATTGCTAGAACAAATAATATACCACTCATACGTTCACCAGCACTAAATACAAGGGCTGCCATTGTTGCAGCTCCAATAATACTCGAAACATAACTTTCTAACAAGTCACTACCCATACCAGCAACATCACCAACATTATCACCAACATTATCAGCAATTACTGCTGGATTACGAGGGTCATCTTCAGGGATTCCTGCTTCGATTTTACCAACTAAGTCTGCAGCTACATCAGCTGCTTTAGTGTATATTCCACCACCAACTCGACCAAATAACGCTATAGAAGAAGCTCCTAAACTATATCCTGCAGCATAAGTAATTACTTCATACGCATCTACATTTAACAATAGTGATAATGAAATAACAATAAGTAATCCAAGTAAACCAAATCCAACAACAGTCATACCCATAACACTTCCGCCTTTAAAGGCAACATCTAAAGCACTAATAATTCCGCTATCTTTAGCGGCAGTAGCTGTTCTTGAATTAGCATGTGTTGCACTTTTCATACCAATGTAACCAGCTGATAAACTAAAGATTGATCCAAGTAAAAACGCTAATGCAGTTCCTCCAGAAAAAAACAACGCTGAATATTTTGTCTGCAAAACCACAACATTTGTATTACTATTTGCTGTTAATCCAGAAATCGAATCATAACCAAAATAGAATCCAACAAAAATTAAAGTAGTCGCAATTATGATGAACTTGTAAATAACTTTATACTCACTTCGTAAAAAAGCTTGTGAACCATCTTTAATATATCCACTAATTTCTCTTACTTTTTCATCACCTTCATCATACGCTAAAACTTTTCGATACAGATAATACGCATAAACCAATGCGCTTAATGAAATTACAAAACCAATTATTAAAAATACTAACAAATTCATAGTGTTTCCTCCTCTATATACCTTTTCTATTATACTTATTTTGTTGGTCAATTGTCAAGATGGATTTTCACTGTTTATGAAATTAATAATCTTCTACATATAGCAACATATCATATGATTTAACACACATATAAAATGTTATAGAAAAAAGAGAACATTCTTGTTCTCTTTTAGATTACATATAGTTTGATATTATAGTAGTAATAAAAAACAAAATACCAATAATATTTTTACCATTCATATTTTCCATTATACTATTTTTATACCTTTCAATAACTAATTTACCTCTTTATACCTTCTTTAAGTCCTAACTCATTCCCTTTGAATATTCTCACTAAATTTGGGAAATGCAAATAGAATGATAGTAATGAGTATAATGATACTAAAGCAACTGAGACAATATTATAATCAAAGAAATACATCCCTATTGGGATTACTATAATTGCAAACATTGTAGCAAGCGCCATATAGTCAGACAGTATAAGTACAGCGAAAAATACTATAGTTAGTACTAGACTGGCGAGTGGGAATATTGCGAAACACATTCCACCAAAAGTAGCTGTTCCTTTTCCACCTCTAAAGCCTAATAAAAATGGATAAGCATGCCCCATAACAACACTTAATCCACCTGCAAACCAAATTATTTCATTATCTGGAAAAATAAATCTTAAAATTAGCACTGGTATTAATCCCTTTAATATATCAAGAACTCCAACCATTACACCATATTTCATTCCCATGGTGATAGCTATGTTTGAGGTTCCTGCATTTTTACTATTTACATCTCTGATATCTATTTTTTTTACTTTTCTTGCAACAATCATTGATGGGCTTACTTGCCCAATCATGTAGAAAATAATAATAACAATAATGTAATTCATCAAAAAACTCCTCATGTTCAAATTATCTTTATTATATCTCAAATCAAAATAATTGAAAGAGATTTAATAGTTATTTTTTTATGCGAATTATAGTAATTTATTAATATTATCTACAACACAAATGGGTAACTCTTGTTCTAAAGTTCTTATTAGTAATTTACTGTTAATATTTCGGTCATTTAGTAAGTAGTTTTTTAATAATTCTACTTTCTTTTCTCTACCACCAATTACTTGGTAAATGATATACCAATCCTCTATTGCCCCTAGGGGTATCACAATATCGTTTATCTTCATTGATGATGTAATCGCAGTTTGATCAAGAACATAGTTATAAAGACCATTTTCATGCTCTATTATAAATCCAGCCATTAGGTCAACGCCTACTCCCTCAATATTCATTTTCACATACTTTTTAGTATGATAATTTAATTTATCACCAGTACTTTTTTCATTTCCTATTTTTTTTAATAGGGAAATTACTTTATCAAAATCATTTTCATCAATAATTAAATCTATATCATTAACTTCATTAACGATATCAAAATGATTAAGGATTATTGATCCACCTACTACCCATGTTATATTGTTTTCATTAAGTGTTTTACCTATTTTAGCTAAAACACTTCTTAGTTTACTGTTCATTTTTCCTCCTAAGATAGTTATATAACGCTACTGGTGAATACCAAATAGCCATTCCTATCATTGATAATAAAATACATGATGCTAAATATAACGGATAACTAAATGATTCAAACAAACTGAAAGGAGTATCTCCTGGCCAGTTTAAATACATGAAATTAGTGTCAAATATTAAATTGATTGGTACTATAAAGAACAATACAATTGCTAGCAACAATAAGAAGCTCTTTTTAAACGACTTGAATGTTGGTATATATTTATGTACAAACATCATATACATATACATAAAGAAGAATATCATATGTATAAATAGAAAATCATAATATCTAAATCTATCTGGTCCAAATAAAATGTCAGGGAATACTACACTAAGAACACCACCAATAGCCCAAAAATATCCTATTTCAAATACTTTCTTGTTTTTAGTGAATATTACAAATATCCCTAGATATAAACTAAATGCACATATTCCAATAGGTAAGTTAGCTCTAGCTGTCCAATTTCCATTCGCAATAATCCATATATGAAGTGTAACTTCAGATATGATTCCAAGTGTTCCTAAAGTATATCTTATTGTTTTATCATGCCCAGATTCTCTAATCCAATCTCTTAGAAAAAAGATTACTAAAACGCCAATTAATACTAGGGCTAACGGGATAAAATGATATATTCCCCATGGAACAAATTCAATACCAATAGTATCTCCAAAAAACGCACTCATAAATATGCCTCCTTTATTTTACTATTTGTCCTAACGCTTCTTTCAGTAGTACATTTGTTTCTTTAGATCCATCTAAGCCTTTAACAGCTTTTATTATTTCTTTTGATTTATATCCTAAAGATTTTAATGCTTCTTCAACTTCTTTAATATTAGTTGATAGAGCTCTTGTTTCTTCTGTAAAATCAATCTTACCTTTTAAATCTAAAATGATTTGTTGACTAGCTTTTGGTCCGATTCCAGGGAACTTACTCAAAAACTTAGCATCACTATTTTCAATAGCATAAACAACATCACTAACATTCCCAAATGCTAATATAGCTACAGCACTTTTCGGTCCAATTCCTTTAACACTTAAAAGCTTTATAAATAAACTCTTTGAGTCAAGAGCTTTGAATCCATAAAGACGATTCACATCTTCACGAACGTAATGATAAATAAATACTTTTATTTCTTCATCTTTTTTAAAATCATATGGATTTGGAGTAATAACTTCATATCCAACATTATTGACATCAACTGTAACCTTGTTTGGTAATATTTCCGTAATTATTCCTTTTAAGTAGCTATACATATTATCACACTCCGTAAATATTATATCATAATTTTATTAAGTTGTTATTGATAAATAAGTTCGTAAAGCGAACTAAATAAAAAAGTAGACTATTTCTAGTCTACAAATTCAAATTCAAAATCGAATATTCTTACTGTATCACCGTTCTTAACACCCTTAATTCTTAATTCTTTATCTATTCCTAAACTTCTTAGAATACGTGAGAATCTTTTTATTGATTGATCAGTTTTAAAATCAGTCATCTCAAAGATTTTTTTAAGTCTTTGTCCTCTAACATCATATACTCCATCATCACCAAGTTCAATCTCAAATAAAGTTTCATCCTTAGTAAACGTATATAATACAACGTCTTCGTAATCAGCTTCATCATATATATCAAAGCTTTTAGTTTTATCTAACAAGTCTGCAGTTTTATAAAGTAATTCAGATATATTATCTTTAGTAGCTGCGCTTATTGGAATTATAATAAAATCTTCTTTCAGTTGTGTTTTAAATAGTTCAATATTTTCAAGTGCTCCTGGTAAATCCATTTTGTTAGCTATAATGATTTGTGGTCTTGCTAGTAGATTATATTTATATGTTCTTAATTCATTATTGATAACTGTATAATCTTCAAAAGGATCTCGCCCTTCACTACCTGACATATCAACAACATGTAAGATTACTCTAGTTCTTTCAATGTGTCTTAAAAATTGAAGTCCAAGTCCTTGTCCCATACTTGCTCCTTCAATAAGTCCAGGTAAATCAGCCATTACAAAACTACGACCTTCTTCAACCCTAACAACACCTAAATTAGGTACTAAAGTAGTAAAATGATAACTTGCTATTTTTGGTCTTGAGTTAGATACAATACTTATTATTGTTGATTTTCCAACACTTGGAAGACCTACAAGTCCAACATCAGCTAATACTTTTAATTCAACCCTAATGCTCTTATTAACACCAGGTTCACCCTTTTCAGCGATTTCTGGGGCAGTGTTTCTAGATGTTGTAAATTTAACATTACCACGTCCACCACGTCCACCAAGACAAACAAATACTTGCTGTTTATGTTTTGTTATATCCCCGAATACTTTATTAGTTTCTTCATCATAAATAGTAGTACCTACAGGAACTTTAATGATCTTATCAAGACCACCTGCTCCATCCATTTTTTTAGGTTTACCATTTTCTCCTGGTTCAGCACTAATTTCTTTATTATATCGTAAATCAATTAAAGTAGATAATCCTTCTTGTCCTTCAAAGATGATACTTCCACCTTTTCCACCGTCGCCACCAGCAGGTCCTCCCATAGGGACATATTTTTCACGACGAAAAGCAACGAGACCGTCTCCACCTTTTCCTGATTTTACCTTTAAATTGACTAAATCTACAAACATTATGATTCCTCCTATAAGGAACTAACCCAATCGTTAACTTCTTTTCTAGTTTTGAATATTAAAACCTTTTTTTTGTTTTTATATTTATTAATTGTAGCTTTTAAGAATTTTGCTTTTTTGTCATAAAATGCTGTATATTGAAGAAATTCTTGGTCAATTTCTTCATTACATCCATCGGCCATATCACTTCTTGAGCGGTGTTTATACTTTTTTGCTCTTTCGTGAATACCTTTTAAAGATTGTTGTGTTCCAAAATCTAAAAAGATAATTGTATCGGCTAAATCTAGACGATATTTGAAATGTCTATCATTTGAGTAATTACCATCAATTACCCATTTATCATGTTTTCTAAAGAAGTCTTTCATGAAAACATCAAAATCTTTTTTATTGATATGATTCCAATCCTTTTTCCAATAAATTGAATCTAAATGAAGTAGTTTTAAGTTTAGTTTTGAACCAAGGATTATTCCTAGTGTAGTTTTTCCATTACCAGAAGGTCCCATTACCATTATCCTATTCATTATATCGATATAACTTCTGTTTCAGGATCTTTCATCTTATCACTTAAAAATATACCTGTATACATTACATTTACTCCAATAGATTCAAGTAACTTTGTTGCACCAACGTTATCCGCACAGAATTTACATGCATATACTTTCACTTCATTTTTAATTAAGTCTTTTACTTTTTGTTGAATTGTTGAGTCTTTAGTTACAATGTGCTGTGAAGCTCCCCATATAAGTAACTCTACATCATCAAACCAACCATGCTTTTTTGAATTATGCACATAGGGCACTATAAAATTATGAATATCAATGTCATTATCAGATTTCCAAACAACTAATAGTTTCTTCATATTTAATCCTCCAAGACTTTCTCGTAAGCAATTCGGTCAATTGTTTCTAGATAATCTAGTTCAACAAAGCCCTTTTTCTTTAAGAAGTTTATCATTTTATAGTTTTTTAAATGTGTATCAGTTTTTATTGATTCAAAGTTCCCATTTAATCCTATATCAATTGCTTTATTAAGCAGTTTAGTAGCTATTCCTTTTTTTCTTGCATTTGGGCTTACAAGCATGCGATGTATTACTATACTTTTATCCTTTATCCAAGAATCAATTGTTATATAAGAAGGATCATCTTCAGGTATTATTGTTATACTTCCAAGAATATTATTATCTTCCTTAAAAACATATAGGTATTTCATCTCAATGTCTTTCTTAAAATGAGTACGGGCAGGGTAGCCTATACTCCATTGGGGGATATTTGATTTAGCCATATCATCTATTACTTCTATGGTTAAATTTTCTAGTTGATCTAAATCCTCGTAAATACCATAAGTTATCATATTTACACCTCGTTTATTAATATACTCATTATAGCTTTTTTCAAAAAAAATGGCAAACCACTTTTGTGATTTGCCAACTCAATTATGCAGGGTATACTGAAGCTTGTTTTTTATTTCTACCATATTTTTCAAATTTTACAATTCCATCAAGTTTACTATATAATGTATCGTCTCCGCCGATACCTACATTGTTTCCTGGATGTACTCTTGTTCCTCTTTGACGATAAATGATAGAACCAGCTGTACAGAATTGACCATCTGATAATTTAGCTCCAAGTCTTTTAGATTCAGAATCACGACCATTTTTGGTAGATCCTACACCTTTTTTAGAAGCCATTAGTTTCAACTCAATAAATTCTATTAACATTTGTGTCACCTCCTATTATTTATCTATGCATTTATTTTATTTATAGTTAATTTTGTATATGATTGTCTATGTCCTTGTTTACGACGATATTTCTTTTTAGCTTTGAATTTGAATACGATAATTTTCTTTTGTCTACCGTGTTTTTCGACTGTTGCGTCTACACTTACACCGTCTACATAAGGATTACCAATTATAAGTTCTTCTCCACCAACCATTAATACTTTGTCGAATGTGAAGTTGTCTCCTTCATTTACATCTAATTTTTCAACGTAAATTACTTTTCCTTCAGAAACTCTTACTTGTTTTCCACCTGTTTCGATTACTGCGTACATAAAGCACCTCCTCATTATTTTAGTTAAGACACGCCATTAAGGTGCATAATTGCTTAAAACCTTTTCTGTGCGGTATGCTGTTATTCAGCGTAAAAATAATACCGTATTATCGCTTATTTGTCAATAAATTTTATAAGGTATTACTGATAGCCATTACTATTATACATAATGACTTGTAAAATGCAAACTATTTCACTGTTTTAAGTAATAAATCAGTCGTATTAAATGATTTTATATTATTCCTTTTTCTTTAAAAGAATAATATCTGTCTTTTCCTATTATTATGTGGTCTAACAATTCAATATCCATCATGATACTGTTTTTATGTAGTATTTTTGTTATATCAATATCATTCTTTGAAGGAGTAGGGTCTCCACTTGGATGATTATGACAAACTATTATTGAGGCTGCGCTGTTTAACACCGCATGTTTAAATAGTTCTCTAGGATGAACTAAAGAACTGTTTAAAGAGCCAATAAAGAGTGTTTCCTTCTTAATTAGCTCTCCCTTTGTATTTAAATATAGAGCAATGAAGTGTTCTTGGTTCTTCATTTCAAGATCTGCTTTTAAATATTGATATATTGATTCAGGTGAATGAAGCAATTGTTTAGTATTAAAACCTTCTTTTATGACTCTTTTACCTAGTTCAATTGCCGCTTTTAATTCGATCGCTTTGCTTAATCCTATTCCTTTTAATTTAGTTAAATCTTTAATTGGTGCATTACTTAGTTCTTTTAAGTTAGCGTACTTATACATTATTCTTTTTGATAATTCAATTACACTTACTTCTCTTGATCCTGTTCTTAGAATAATTGCGATTAACTCGTGAGTACTTATTGATTCAGTTGGATACTTAAGAAATCTTTCTCTTGGTCTCTCTTCATAGGGTATCTCTTTTATCATAAACATGTATTCATCCTCCTAAAATAAAAAATAGTGCAAGGGCACTATTTTAATTTTCTTCTAACTAAACTGATGAAGTATAAACTACCTGTGATTAGTAATATCTCATTGTCTTTAAGATCCTTTAAAGATTCTAAAGCACTGTCAACATTACTTTCAAGGTATTTATGGGCATGACTTGATGCATTATATAAAGTTTCAGCAGTTTCACATCTTGGGTAATCAAAATCAGTAAAATGAATTTCACCAGCAAATGATTCAAGTATTTTAATAACCTCAAAATACTCTTTGTCTGCCATTGATGTGAATAATACTTTTATGTATTTATCTTTATATAAGGTATTCATTGATTCTCTTAGTACATTTGCTCCTCCTACGTTATGAGCTCCGTCTAAGATAATCTTACCAAACTTTTCAAGTCTTCCAGGCCAGCTAGTTTTTAATAGTCCTAACTGTATATTAGTGAGTGATACGTTTGTTTTCTTTATTTTGTTTAGCTGGTTAACTATTTCAACAGCAAGACTTGCATTTATTACTTGATGAGTTCCCATCAGTTTAACAGCGAAATCTTCATTCTTGTATTTGAAATTTGTTGTTTCTCCAAATGCTGATTCAGTTATATCATTTTCAGTAACAATTGTAAGTTCTGAGTTTTTGTTTTTAGTGATATCCCTAAATATTGTTAGTAAATCAGGATTGTTTTCAGTTGTTACTAATGGAATAGCTTCTTTGACAATACCAAGTTTTGCATGTGATATCTCTTCTAAGGTATTTCCTAATACATTCATATGATCATAGTTGATATTTGTAATTGCGGTGATTATTGGTTTAACAATATTTGTTGCATCTAGCTTACCACCAAGTCCAACTTCATAAATAACGTAATCACATTTTTTATTTTTGAAATACAATAAAGAAATTAGTGTTAAGAGCTCAAAGAAAGAAATTGCATCATTGTATTTTTCTAATACTTCGTAATGCAAACTATTTACTCTATTTATGTAATGTAATAATTCCCCACTTGTAATGTCTTCATTATTATATGTTATACGTTCATTAAAGCTTACAATGTAGGGGCTTGTGAAAGTCCCTACATTATAGCCTTGTGATAATAATATATTCTTTAAATATGAAACTGTGGAACCTTTCCCGTTAGTTCCAGCAATATGAATTACTGTTAAATCGTTTTCGGGAT
>Ga0307991_1002036_pt1 | contig 13850 bp, 8 predicted proteins | sample EllFjometagen131_FD_203146 | JGI IMG/M metagenome (GOLD analysis project Ga0307991, IMG submission 203146) | Marine microbial communities from Ellis Fjord, Antarctic Ocean - #131 | ecosystem: Environmental > Aquatic > Marine > Unclassified | place: Southern Ocean | collected 2014-10-08
ACTAATATAAATTAATCTCCGTAATCTTTTAATAATCTGTGTAATCATGGGGCATTCTTAATTTGTTTTAATAACTTGTAAATTATTGAGTTATAGAAATTTATTCAACTTAATTAAGAATGATCCAGCATTATAGCAAGATTCTTCTTATCTTCTTCTTTCTCCCACCAGGAGAAATTTATACCTATTTCATATTCATTGCTTTCAATCTCTTTCATCCTCACGACCCGGCCATAAACATCACCTATCTTGACAACATCTCCGAGTTTAAGATTAAGGCTAATTAGTGAATCCTGGGGCATAGTATCATGTGTGCTTAATGCCATGCCTCCCAAACTTATATCTTTTAGAGGATTACTCCCTCTAGAACGAGCTTCCGCCCAGAAGTTAAAATCAACAAGTTGATAGTCAGCTCCAATTTTCGATACTTTGATTCTTTTGTATTTTCTTCTTTCGCTATTTTCTTTCATAACTTTTTAACCATCTTTAATGAAATTATATGCTTCCGCTTGCCCTGATAGTAATTTAAATAAAACGAGAAATTAAATTGCGGATTCAATTATTATTGAATTTACAAACCGCCTCTGGGAAGATTGGCTGCTGATTACAAGCTCAGGAGCTGCTTTTAGAACATCTTCTCCCCCAGATCGAGATTCTTTTTTGGCAGATCTCCTGGTGGCTGATTGCAATGGCATTTCATTCTGAATCTGCACTGATTTGACAGCCAGATCAGATCTATTAGACAATTGCACACTGACATCCTTATCACTCAATGTTTCAACAACTACGCTAATCCTGTCTTTGAGTGAAAAACTTATATTAGTTCCCTCTGTGCGTAAATATTCTTTTAGGTATGCGACCAATCCCGCAGTACCCTGTCCAATCGTAGAAAAATCCTCCAGTGCGGATACTGCGAAAAATTTCAGTTTATCTGTTTCATTTTCTAGCTTTCTATAAAAAATTTGATATGCCGCTTCACCTTGCAATGCCTCATAATCTATGTCTGCATTATCAAAAAATCCTGCGCGTGCTATAGCAGGAAACAATGCCAGTGTTGTCGGGGAAACATCAATACCTAATCCAAGTTTTTCTATTTCACTATTTATCACAAAAAAACTATCACTAAATGCTAACCGCATCGCCACACCATTTATCAGCTTTTCATCAATAGTTGAAAGGAAATCATATAATTGATTGTTTTCTAGAGAGCTTTCCCGCAAAGACTTTGATGATGCAAGCAACGCCTTTGAAAAACCGTCTGCCTTAACAGTGCTTTGCAGATGGGAAAGACTCAAGGTTAAATGAGGCGTAATATCAATTGCAACCTGTTTTGCATCAATCCTCGCTTTTAGCTTTTTAAGTTCCTTTTCAACTATTTTGGAAGCAAATTCATTTTTAGAAATAAAGGAATTAGGTAATCCATCTACAATCACCGTATATAGCTTATCCGCCTGAGCTGCGTTGATATAGTCTGCCCCAGCCGCATTATTCAACAAGGACTGCACAAAGACAGATTTATCATGCAGCATATTGCGCGCAGCTAAATTCACTACCAGCTCTGCCAGCCTCAGAGAAACCGCATTTACATCAACTCGGTCTTGAGGCAGAGAACGTTCATTATAGATCTTCAAGACCTCTACAACCCTTGAATCCATCAATACCACAGGGATTCTTAAACTATCCGAGTTTTTAAACTTCATTTTTTCATATACAATGCTTTGCATATTTTGAAGAATAGTTTTCGGCCCGAATTCTAAAATATTTTTAAAGAAAGGCTCAAATATAGTTGAATCGATCTTATTCGGCTTTGAGAGAATTTGGGCTCTTATCGTATTGATAATAACACCCTGCTTTCTAAATAATAAATTGTTATAAAATTTTTGCAAATTAATTAAATTAATATTTTGCGCATCTTTTGCATGCTGTTTTACTGCCTTGTTGACTAATTGCTCAGTTCTTTGCTCAGTACTCTTGCCCCAGGGCAGTTTATTCCAAAGCCAGGCACCCACTGATACACCAACTACAACAGCTGCAGCGATTATCCAGTATTGCATATCACCAGGACTAGGTATATTTGCTTGATTTACAACAGCACTTGAAGTAAAAACAGCGGGTATAGCTAAAGAATAAAGTTTCCCTCCTCCAACTGTTTTTAATGTATCCATGCTTTTTAAAAGAACTGAAGCTTTATGCTTTAAAGCACCGCCTTCCAACTGTAAACTCAATACTTTTTTCATCCATCTATCAGATTGTTCTTTATTTAAGAACGGAAAAAATGAGTTAATAGTATCAACCAAATTCACTTCCAGATAATCCTCATTAGGAGGATTAAGCTGAATTGAATAATGCGTGCCTAAAGCCAAAGATTCAATTGCTAAGCTATCATCGCCATTTTCCTTTTCTACTAACTTTAAAAAGGCATAATAATTTGCAATGGCCTCTTTCCAATAAGCATCTTTAAAGTCTTTTTTAAGAGGATTATAGCCATACAGCCATTGGCTTTGCATAATAACATCTGCCTGGGTGCGATACTCAGACCTATTTATAATAGTCAAAAATCCCAGATTTTGTAATTCTGAAGGCCAATCACCTAAAATTAATTTCCTAAATATATTTAACGCTGTTTCTTTTGTTTTGAATGCTGGCCATTTGAGATGATGCGCCAGAACACCCATAGGTAGTGTATGTCCCTCTTCATGCAGCAACACCATGAATTTTAAATATTTAATCATGTTTTCCGGATTCTTCGCATATTCCTTTCTTAAAGAAGGAACAAGATGCGATCGAATCCATAGTGCCCTTTTTCTATTTGGCCCCTCATCAACTGCTTTCACTTCTATTTGTTTTAAATCAGCCACTAATTTTGTTGCTAAAAAATAAACATCAGAAAGCTCTATCCTGCCTTTTGAATGTATGGCAGAAGCCGTTGCATGTAATACTTTAATTATTTCCTCATATTTTCGCGACCAAACATCTTCACTAAAACTAAAAACAGTAACCATTTTCGCTAAGATTTGATCAAGAGGCATGCCGATCGTAAATCCAGAAGCGGCCAAATCAACCGCATTTTGAGCACGAGTATTCGCAAGAACTCTAAATGGACCTTGAGCCATTCGATTAGGCTCGTCTTTAGATAATTTATGCGGTAATGCCCAAATAACTTTATCAAAAGAACTTGAATTATCCCTAACAATAACATCTACTAAATTTTGTTTAAAACCAATATCCTCTAAAGCCAAATCATATTCATCCATAAGCTGCTGATTTGTAATATCGCTGCCATCCTCTAAATCCTCATTTCTGTTTACAGCATAGGTTCTTGATATGTTTGATGTTACACTTTGAATCATATCGGTATCAGGAGGAGGCAGTGTTTTAGGAGAAGAACCTATATCACCAGCTCCTGTATTGCTAATACCACCTTGACCGGCAAAGGAAGCCCCTGCTGATTGGCCATCCCCTGTGCTATCAAAAGCTGACATTTCATAATCTTGCTCTAATTCATCTTTATCTTCTTCAATATCTGCAACTTCAGCATCTTCATTTAAATTTATATCTTTTAAAAGATCATATTCTTCATTTTTATTTTTTGCATTTATTTCATCAAAGACAATCTGCAAATCCACTTTATTTAACATCATTGCCGGCGCAAGCGTACTCATATCCACAGGCTTAGCAATCGCTCCAACAATAAAAAGATCTAAACAGATAAAAGCCTGAATAAGTATATATGATATGATTTTATGCACCATCCTGTTTGTTCTCATATTCTTCAAAACTCCTTAATCATTTTTCGCTGGTTGCGTTTTACTATTTATTCTATTATTTCGACTGAAGAAATTTTATTCTTAATAAAATCAATCAAAAGCTCCCGGTCATCCTCTTTCGGCCAGCGGGAGAAATTAAGCCCGATGTCATATCCCTTTTCACGCGCTTGGCACCAGACAACCTTACCGATAACACCTACGGTTTTCTTAATAACATCTAAATCAATGTTTAAAAAAGCCAAAGCCCCTTGAGATACCAACTCATCATTTTTAATTGCTGTGCCGTGAGTACTTAAATTTTTTATCGGCCAAACCGTAAATTGAGCCCTGCCCTCATTATCTGCTGAAAAGAGCCGACAATTTGACACTAAATTGTGGGTATTCACTCTTATTGATTTGCGTCTTTCATTTTTTTTAGTGACTGTTTTCATATTCCTTGTTCTCCATTTTATCACTACACTAATTAAGCTCCTTTTAAAAGTCCGACAAAGTATACCCTATAAAAACTGTTTAGGCAAGGGGCAAAGGAAAAATTTCAGCCTTGCCCTTTACTCTGAAAAACATTTATGGCCCGCAAACGCATCAAATTGCAAATCCAACTTGAGCAGTCGTTCTGATATCAATAAATCCTTTCTGCTCAACAATTTTCGGATCTGTCATTGCAATAATATTGACCAGAAAAGCCATAAAAGGAGATCGAAACTCAAGAAACCCTTGCTTAATCATGCCTTCAATAGCCTTGGGATTACTCAGAATAGCTGCCCTATCCTTAGGAGCTATCCCTTCGATCGTAAAATCATTCTGTGCTATTTCCCATTGCTTACCGACATAATCAAATAACTGTTCTCGGATAGTTTCAACTCGTTTAATCGATAAATCTCTATCTGAAATATATAGAGAATAATCATAGTCATAATCTTGCTTCAAATCTATTTGTTTGGTGCCTTCCGGAAGCCTCAAAAGCGCATCTCGGATTGAACTTAAAAATCTATCTGCTGTTTGCAATGCAATCCCCTTTGAGCCATTAAGGAGTTTAGCCATTTCTTGTTCGATTTGCGTATCATTGACGGAGGTTTGGGCCATAATTCCCTTTGTATAATTTATAACCTTTGCTGCAATTGCTTCCTGTCCTTTTTTATATCTTTTAAGGCCGCCTTCTTTTTCATAATCTACACCCATAGAATCTTCAAATTGCCAACGAGTACTGCTAATCCAGTCCATATACCTAGATATCTCCTCAGGCCCCAAAGCCCAAATGTTACGTTCGCGCACTTCTGAAGATGATACATGAAAACCTTGCACTGAAGTTGTTATTTTCAATCCACTTATGTATGCTTGTACCGCAGTTAATAATTCGCTTGCTACTTCTCCTGGACGTCCATTAAAATGAGCACCCATTCCAAGTTTTTCAACATCACTAGGAAGCCTAAGTTTTTGAGGATTATTAACCTCCAATTCATTTAACAATTTCTTAAGTATTTTCACCACTTCTTTTCTAATCCATTTAACTTTACCTATAGTATCAAGCCCGGCATCTTTATTTTCTGGATAAACAACACGCTGATGGTCACTTCCAGCTAAATGCTTCCAAACAGCATTATTAATCACACCCCAAGGGTTGGCCTTAAAATTATGCTCAATAATTAGAGGTAGTATATGCTCGCCATCAGGTGCAAGAGTACGATCCTCTTTCATCCATGGAGAATAAACAACAACCTCTTTGCCGAAAAGTTCATTCAATATTTTCGCACCCCATTTTCCTTGAACTTCACGCAATACTAAGCTTGTCATCGATTTTTTGCGATAATCAAAATTGTCTACTTCCATTATCAACTTATCAGTTTTCCCATCAACTAATACGTTCAAGGCAGTAATAATATGGCCTAAATGTTTGCTGTCATCTTTGCCCGGAAAAGAAACAATATTTGCACGCCTTTGGCCATCAGGAGTATTAACCATTCCAATTTTTACTTCAGCCGTATTATCATTTGGAGAAGTTCTCAGTTGTACTGCATCAGGGTTTACCTCTCCTAATTTCAGCATCTTACTGTAGGCAACAATCCCTACCATTATCTCCCTCAAACCTGCTCTGATCCGAGCAAAATATTCAGCCCTCTCTTCATCAGACATGTCTATGGTTGCCAAAGGCAACTCTGTCTTAAGCGAATACGTTGCCCATCTGGTAATTATATTTTTTTGAACTTGATTTAAATCAGTGGAGTTTTTAATCTCCCCTAACAGCTTGTCATTATTTTCATTCTGCTTTGACACAGACTTACTTAATTCCTCAGCAGTAAATATTGTCTCTTCAGGCTCGGTTTTACTTATTTTTTTTATCTGATATTCAAGACTATTTAATTCTTTTTTCATAGCTAAAATTATTTCATGTTTATTAGTTTGGTTTGGCTGGTCTTGTATTTCAGCCTCATCGACTGTTCTTACGTATTCTTCGAATTCCTTTTTCAACTCTTGTATTTCTCGATATAAATCAGAATGATTAGATTCTAACTCATCTAATGTATCTACCTTGTTTGTTAATGCGTTTTCATCCTTTATTTTTGCATCCACGCCTGATTGGAAATCATTTGTCTGGATTGTAAACTCAGGTGCCAGATATGAACCTTCAATTGCTTTTGTATTAACAAAAGCATAGGCAGGCATTATAGTTGTTGCAATAAATATTTGCAGAATTAAACTTGAAATCACTTTTATAGCTGCATTACCTTTTTTTTGTATAATCACAGACATTCACTCTTCCTTTAGCTAAAATCTAATGTTTTATCAAAACTTGTTTTATATCTTTTTATATTAAATAACCTAAATCCTAAAAACCCTATTATTTCACTAAAAAAATGGTCGGCAAAGTATACCTGATAGGATATTATTTTGCAAGCCCCTGCCTTAATAATTTTTAATGGTTTCTTCAATACGCAAGCCATTATATTTAAACATTTTATGACCAAAAATATTAATTGTTTTCCTCCTATTGTTTTCCTTAATTATTTTTTTTTGCGATTTTTTTATCGTTTTCAATCATCTTTTCAAACGGTGTTTTTCTGCCTTGAAGAGCATTAATATATCTTGTATCATCGACATCTATCTCTTCGACCTTAGGCACGACCACTACATAGCTGACGCGTTTTTCTTCAAAATAATCAGTGATCCCCTGTGTATGAAATCCTCCGGTTATCAACAGCGCTACATTCTCCCCCTCTGCTTCCATGCTCTTTATTGTATTTCCGGCAAGAATATTATTTCTCTGTGAGGCATAATTATAAAAATCCTCCAATGCCGGAAGTGTATCCTCCATCTCCTTTAGATCCGCATCTGATGGCAGCGGCAGCTCAAGCTTCAATCTGTTTGCCTGCTTGGCGATAAACGTCTTCATCCGCTTTGAATTAAAGTCTGCTTCGTATTTCTTGATTACTCCCAGCTCTCTGGTCAGCAGCTTTGTGGCAAACAGATTCCTGGATAATCTTATTACCCTTAAATTATGATCAAGGCTCTTTTGCGTATAGCTTGTATATAAAGCGTTCTTGATCAGCTCTACTAGCTTATCTATCTCATTGAACAATTCGAATTTGTCCAATGTCTCATGCTTATTAAGATATTCTATATATCTATCCAGATCAGGCCAGGCCCTATCCAGAGTCTTGCCCCTCTTATCCATATTGTTATACAGTCTCCGCAGCACATTATGATAGGCCAGGTTCTCCAACTCCTTGGCCTTAAATTCCACGGTTGCTCTTAAAAATTCCTCTAAATCAAATCTGGAAAGGTTCTTTGTAAGATAATCTATTAGTTCTTTTCTCTGCTTCTCGGCCTGATCAAGGCTTATGGTATTCTTTATACTTATGCTCTCGACCAGCTGTTCTACTATCTTAAACTCTTTCTTTAGGCCTTCCTGCTTATATAGATTATTTATATAGACTATATACTCCTCAAAGCCAAGCGCTCCGTTATCATAGTCTACAATATGGTCATCAAGCTCTCTTAGCTTATGGTTATATATCTTTCCCTTTAGAATATTAAGGTCATTCTCAAGTACGGCTATGTTTTCTAAAATCCCTTCTCTGCTTGGCAAAGCCCTTAAAAATGCATCCAGGTTCTTATCATAGTATTTCTCGTCTTCTGCTCCATAGAGCGCAATATCCCGGTCTGTTGTTATTGCAAAATACTCAGTTCCGTTTATCCTGGCCTCTCTTAAAAAATAATCTGCGACCTGTTCTTTTATCTTCTCATCAGGCAGCTCCTTATAAAATGTTGTATCTATCCTCCCTGATCCCCCTTCTACATCTATTACCTTTATTCCATAGATCTTTGTGAAATAATCTATGATTGCGGCTATATTCTTTTGAGCTTTATAATTGCAGTGCAGGTCCTGGATATTGATGATCAGCTTTCCCCTTGGGTTTGCCGGTACATATACATCTTTTACAAAACCGATCTCCTGCGGCACATCCAGATTTCTCAGTATCTGCTTTACCCGCGCTTCGTCTTTGAGATTTGTGCTCTTTACTGTCTCTACTCGGGTCTTTAGAAAAGAGTCTGCATAGGAATTTTCAATTGCACCTTGGCAGAGTACTAATATTAGGGAAAGGATATTTATATATGGTATAAAGCTTCGCCTGAAATATTTATTTAAAGAGAGCATTAATTCCTCCAAAAACCCTTGAGCTTGACTAGTTAAAATGTAGACTTAGCTGCATCTTTTACTGCTGCATTCCCGTTGTCTTCCCTGATTTTACCCTCATTTAGACAGAAAGCGGGTGAGCGAAGACGGTTTCTATCCATCTTCCCCCACCCGCCCAACCTATTTGTTACTGATTAAATTGTAAACTACTTTTATAACTGTTTCTAACAAAATGGGCATTAAGCCCAGTATATTATGCCTTTGTACGAAGTTCAATTACCTGAAGATACTTATCAAACATCTGAGTATAAGCAGCTTCATCAGCAACGGTAAGATCAGGAGTTTTCAATGTTCCTGCCTGAATCTCAGCCAAAATTGCCTGCTCAGCACCGTTGATCTTTTCTCCGCGAGGAGCAAGGACCTGAGCTAAGAGCTTTAGGCCATTTGTTTTTTGTACGTTTTGAACATGAACATAATCAATACCAGTAACTCCGATTATATCCTCATTAGAAAATGCAACCGTTGTACTTCCTGAAATAAAAGTACCATCAGTAAGAAGCTGACGCTCTGTTCCAGTATGAATTGCTATGATCTCTTCTTTAAAAAGATTTGGATAGGTTGCTTTTAAATCAGCTTTCATCGCTACTATATCAGCATCATTTGTTCCTATTATATTCAATGATCCCGGTAAAAGCTTGCTGCCTGACTTTGAAGCAATTTCTTCTAAGCGCTGGAATATCTTGATTCCAGGGAAAGTACCAACCCAATTAGCCTTACCATTTTTAACGATTTTCTGAACCAAAGTACTCTGATAAAAACCGATTTTCTCGTCATTTTCTAATTTAGCGATATCAGCATCAAGCGCTGCATTATCTACTTCTTTTGTTGCTTCATTGTTAATTTCTACAGTAAGCTTATTTGCATCTTTGCTAAAACCTTCAAGTACATTTGTTAATATAGTTACAACCTGAGCTGTTTCAACAGCTGCAAGCTGTGATGAATTTTTTTTAAGTGCTTCTGCTTCCTTAGTTGCTGCATCGCCTCCTGCTCTAATTGCATCAGCATTAAGATTAGCAACCATATCATCCGCTGCTGACTTTACTTTTGCAGCCGCAATGTCAATAATGTTTCTCGCTGTTTTCTTAGTTTCAGCCATAACCTCAGCTCCTGAAACCTTTGCCTGAACAGCATTATCACTTAAAGCTGCTTTATGACCTGCCATACCGTTTTCAACACGAAAAGCATGGCCTAACATATCAGCCCCAACTTTTTCATCAGCATCAAGCCATTCTTTTGCAATTGTTGCTTGTCCGCTGGCTACTCCAATACCCTTATGCGCTTCAATAACAAAACGCTCAGCATCATCAACCTGAGCTTCGCCAATAAGTAAATTCCCGTTTGCTAATTTAGCGCGGGCATCTGCGATTGCTGCTCTTTCTGATGTTTCTTCTTCAGATGTAAGAGAAGCTTTATTTACATTTGCTTCCCAGATATTGATCCAGTTTGCAACTACTACACTCTGAGCTGCTGTTAAAGCGCGGCCTGTTGCATGCATGTTTTCAGCTCTATCATTAAGGGCTTCATCACTTACATCATTTCCTATAGTTGCTGTAAGCTTTTCCAAATTCTGCACTAAAATTTCACGCTCTGCATGAGAGAATTCAAGCTTATTGTCTGTATTAAGACGTCCAACAAGCTTATTATTTACCATTATTTCCTTATCTACAATGGTTATCCCAGCTATTGCAAGTGCCTCTTCTCTTTTCGCAATTCCACCAGTATTATCATCCCATAATCTTTTAATTTCAGCAATTGCCTTTTTATTATTAGCATATTTGCCCTCAGTTAATAAATTAAGCATAGTCTCCAGATTAGCACGCATCTCAGCAGCGGCCTTTTTCTCTGCTTCACTACTAGAAGCAGGGATGGTGCCATCTAAGAAGGACTGCAATGCCATATTATCCACTGGGCTAAAACTAGCCATTGTCGCGGCACCACAAATATTAGAAATACCAAAAAAACATACCAACAATAATGCTAACACCTTCTTATACATAACGCCTCCTTTAATTGTTGACCAACAAAAATTTAATTTTTCTTTCACTCTTTCCTCCCATTTTTTACTTTTTAAACATAAAATTAATTTAATATTTTAAAAACCTTCGCAAAAGCAAACAAACAAAGATGTAAAAGTATACCATATGTTTTTATGTTTGACAAGGCCAATGGGGTCTTTTTTTTTATCATATAACTCTTTTATATTAAATAACTTACGCATTTTATTTTAAACTTTTTTTGACCATTTAAAACATATTTTCCATTTAAGGCTAATTTGGGCTATTTACAAAAACAGCTGAATTGATCTCTCCCATCAATCCTTCAAGCGCTGATTTCTTGCCTGTGAGCCTGTCAAAATACGGCCCAGGTATATTTTGTGTGATTCTGGGAGTAATTACTATATGAGAAATACCCCTGTCTCGCATTAGTTTCGTCATCTCACGTGTATGGAATCCGCCTGTTACTATAGCAATAGTATTTTGCTTATGCTCCTTTAATATCCTTAGGCTGTTGCTAAGCATAGCCTCATCACGCAAACCTGCAACCTGATAAAAATCAACCCAGGCCGGTATATATACATCAAGGTATGATATATCAGCCGGCAGATTAACCTTAATAGCAAATTTATTTGCCTGCTCCTCTATAAATTTTAAATATGCATCTGTCTTAAGCTCCTCACTGTACTTATTATAAAAAGCCAAGTCCTTATTGACCATTTTTATCTCAACAAGCCTTTCCATCACTCTAAGACCTCTTAGAAGTAGATCAAGCTTTTTCTGCGCTTCATTTTTATAGATCTTCTCCCTTATATCCGCATCGGCTTCCTCTATTTCATTGAATAATTCAAAGCTTTTAATTTCGTCATAATTCTTCGCATAATTTATATACTTATCAAGACTTTCATATTTTTTAAAATCAATTTTACTGGAAAGCGCCAGTTCCTTGACAAAGCTCAAGTACTTCGATGCACTTATCTGCTCATTTTTATAAGCAAGCCCTTTATCCAAAAGCTTTCTAATATCATCTTCAGATAGAAGATTAGTCAGCTCAGTTAAAAGCTTAGTGCGTTCATCTTCAGCCAGAATAAAATCAAGCGTTTCCTCTATTTTTATCGCACTGACCAATTTTGCAAAATTAGGATATTTCTTATCACTAATACCCTTTTTATCCATATTATCTTTCAGATATTCAACATATTTATTAAGAGATGTAAGCCGCAGGTCATACGATATTCTTTGTGTATCGACATCTCTGATGTCTTGAGTATAAAGTTCGGTTTTCAGCTGTGCCAATGCAATATTGAGCCTGCGAAAAAAACTTAGAGCTTCATTTTTAAACGGCAGTGAATCCTGAAATGACTTTAAATTTTGCTTATAAAGCGGTATATCCTCAATTCCAAAAAGCCTGAGCGGATATTCCATTCCTTTATTAATAACAAGGTTCTCCGGCCCGCTCAGATGACCTTCGCGCATAAACATATCCGCTGCCTGGCCTCTGATATCATCTTCCGGAAAGCTGGCGAAATAATCAGTTTCAATTACCCCTCCGGCGCCTTCAATACCCGCAACTTTCAAGCCATAATCAACAACCAGCAAATCAAGGATATTCATTATATTATTCTGGGCTTCATAATTAAAATGCGCATCCTGAATATAAACAATAACCTTATCCGTGTTTCCTTTATATAGTTCCTTTATCCGACCCAATGAACCAGGAACAACAAATTCAAAGATATCCTTTGGCTGGCTCTCCTCTTCTTGAGCATATAATAAAAAATCTCCCACAGAAAACATGAGAGAAAATATTACCATCACAAATAATCCCTTAATAACTACACCCTTCCCCCTATTTACAAATCCCCCTTTATTCATCTAAATCTCCCCCTTTAACTTTTTATTGATTATCAGTACAATATATTATACCTGAGTTAGTAAAATTTATAAAGTATACCATACAAAACGATTACTGTCAAACCCACAAACAACCATACGGCAACCTGAGGGTTGGCGTATGACTTAGTTTCACAAGTCTTTTAAAATCAAATACTTATGATGACAAAGATTATCAATGCTAGTAATAATATTGATTTAATGATTGCCCCGAAAAGAAATTAATTTCCCCTATTATAAAATAAGCATGCAGGGTAAATCACACCCTGCATGCCTCTTATTATTCATTATGCCCAGGTTTCAGCAGCTATGAACAATTCAACATCCTTCTTAAGATTGATAGTTTTAGCCATAGTTGTTGACTCAAATGTTTCTCCCAATAAGCTCTCTACCTTATCCTGAGTCATATCAATATTTATAGTCGCCAGTATCGCACCCGCCAAGGCCTTTCTGTCACCAGTTGTCATTTCACTGTCGCCTACGATCATCACCTTTAACGCCTCAACAATAAAAGCATCGCCATTTCTTATCTGATTGGATCCTATATCTTCACTAAATAGCGAGAAGGTTACCTTATCCTCATTGCCTTCCATTTTCTGGAATGTAGTCAGTTGTCCGGCTTTGCCCTCTGGCGCAATAAAATGTACTCTAGCATTGCCCTTCCCGGCGATATTTTCTGCAACTGCCATTACCGCACTATTAGTTACAGGCAATGGATTGTCTGAATTCTGCACAGCTGCTGCTGCATTTGAATCAACCACAATAAGATCATTCGGTGAATAGCCCATCTGTATTAAAAGGCTGTTTAGATCCATGTTAACCTGTTCTCCTGATTCATTTTTCACGCTAAGTTTATCGTTTCCTGTGATCATCAATTTGTTTGTTGTTCCCTTAGTTACCTGACTTATGCAGTCCTGGCTGATCAGTCCGCTAATCCTTGCTTTTATACCGTCTTCTGTCATAGTTTCTCCTACAACCGTAGCTAAAAATGTTCCATCAATCGCTACAAACTTAACCTGAGAATGCATTTCTTTAAGCTTGTCGCTAAATGCGGTTTTCTCTACTTTTTGGGTAGCTACAGACACACTAGGTGAAATAGCCTCTGAATATACACCCAGCAGAGCTGCTCCTTCAGGGCTAAGCAAGCCCACACCTTCATTTTCCATAGAACTGCGAACATTTGCTATCTCAAGCTTACTCTTGCTATCAAAATTATCAAAGGTTATGGTAATATTCGCGGAATTATCCTCTGTCCTTAAAACAGTTATCTTAATCTTGCTTCCTTCAAGTACCTGGCCTTTACGGCTCGCGCCGATTTTCACTTTTACATCCCCTGTAAAACCAGCATCCTTTATTGCTGAGTCTATTTCCTGCGGCATATTATCTGCGCTAAGCAAAAAGCCTTCATGCACGCCAACATTCAGCTGCTTAGCTAAATTCTGTTTAACATTTGCTACCACAGCTGGGGTCAGGGATTTTGAGAGAAGCTGTCCCTGGAATCCA
>Ga0307991_1002037_pt1 | contig 13850 bp, 13 predicted proteins | sample EllFjometagen131_FD_203146 | JGI IMG/M metagenome (GOLD analysis project Ga0307991, IMG submission 203146) | Marine microbial communities from Ellis Fjord, Antarctic Ocean - #131 | ecosystem: Environmental > Aquatic > Marine > Unclassified | place: Southern Ocean | collected 2014-10-08
ATTATATCATTTTCACTATACAAATTGAATTTATTATTTAATAAAGATATGTAAAAACTGCACCCTCTCTTTTTCATAGTTTTCTATGTCAAAGTTTATGGGTGCAGTTCAAATTTAGCATTCTCTTTTTGATTAATTATTTTAATACATTTTTATCTTGGACTACTAAATAAATTATTAGTCCTAAAATATTTGTTACTAGGATTAATACTATCCAAAACAATTTGTTGTTGCTATTAATTTTTGGATTATTAATAATATTTACGATTACAATAACGACAATTATTAAAAACCCTATACCTAGTAAACCTGATAAACCAAATAAAATACCCATGAATACCCCTCCTATATCATATAAAAATATTATATCATACTACATGGTAATATCTATAATAATTTAAAGATGATTTTTATGAAATATATTGGAATTTTAGATTAATAAATTTATTTACATAATCAATTTAGCTTATTTGAAACAAATAACTATATTATCTATAAAAAAGACTATTATGCGTTGTAAAAATAGTCTTTTTATATTATAATAAGTATTGGTTTTTTAGCTAAAGGAGTGGTTGGTTAATGTATGAACTAGAATATCAAAAATGGTTAAACTTTAAGGGCTTGGATAGTGAGTTTCTTAACGAACTTAAAACCATGGATGAATCTGAAAAAGAAGATGCATTTTATAAGAATTTAGAGTTTGGAACTGGTGGTATGCGTGGAGTTATTGGCGCTGGTACCAACAGAATTAATACTTACACTATAAGGAAAGCAAATTATGGGTTTGGAAAATTCTTATCACAGTATTTTATGGGTGAATTATCAAGAGGTGTAGTAATAGCTCATGATAATAGAAATAAGAGTGTTGAATTTGCCAAAGAAAGTGCTTCTGTTTTAGCAAGTTTTGGTATTAAGGCATATCTCTTTGAAAGTTTAAGACCAACTCCAGAGTTATCCTTTGCAGTTCGTCATTTACATGCAATAGGCGGTATAGTAGTTACAGCATCTCATAATCCTCCTAAGTATAATGGTTATAAATTATATGATGAAGATGGGTGTCAACTAGTCCCTAGATTTGCTGATGAAGTTATTAAATATGTTAACGAAGTAGAAGACATGTTTAAAATAGATTTTATAGAATATAATGAAGCTATTAAAAAAGGCTTAATTGAAATTATAGGTAAAGAAATAGATGATGAATATTTAAAACAAGTTGATACAGTTCAATTAAGAGATGATTTAGATAAAGAGATTAAAATAGTCTTTACACCTCTTCATGGAACAAGTGCAGATATAGGTGTTAGAGCTCTTAGAAATAATGGATATAAGGTAATCCCTGTTAAAGAACAGATGATACCTGATCCTTTCTTTAGCACGGTAACATCTCCTAATCCTGAAAATAAAGAAGCATTTGAATATGCTATAAAATATGGAAAAGAACATAATGCAGATATCCTAATTGCAACAGATCCTGATGCTGATAGACTTGGTGTTGCTTGTTTGCATAATGGTGAATATATCTTATTAACTGGTAATCAAACAGGAGCAATATTTGTTGATTACATTCTAAGAACAAGAAAAGAACAAGGAATACTTCCTAAAAAAGGAATGGTTTATAATACAATAGTAACAAGCGAACTTGGTTCAGTAATTGCTAAAAGCTTCGGAATGGAAGTGAAAAGCACATTAACTGGCTTTAAGTTTATTGGTGAACAAGCAAAACTAATTGAAGATTCAGATTATGAATTTATGTTCGGATATGAAGAAAGTTATGGATACGTAATTAAAGACTTTGTTAGAGATAAAGATAGCATTCAAGCTTTGCTTTTAATTAGCGAAATCGCTAATATTGGTAAATTGAGTGGCCGTACACTCTATGATTACTTGCTATTCTTATATAAAGAATATGGGTATTACTATGAAGATTTAGCAAACATTGCTCTAGAAGGAGTAGATGGAGAAAACAAGATAAAAGAAATTATGGATTATTTTAGGAATAATTCTCCTAAAACAATCATTGGAAGTAAAGTTGTTAAGGTAGAAGATTTTCAAAAAAGCATAAAATATGAAAATAATATTGAAGAAGCAATTGATTTAGGTAAATCAAATGTGCTTAAATTTACTATAAGTGACGGATCTTGGTTTGTACTAAGGCCGAGTGGGACAGAACCTAAACTTAAAATTTACATTGCAGTGAAAAGTGAATCACTGGAAGAAGCAAAACAAAAAAACAAAAAAATCAAGAATGAAGTACTAGCTATCATTGAGAAGATTTTATGATTCTTTATACGACTAAGAGGACGTGATTACATGATTAAGAGATCGAGACAAGTAAGAGACTATAAAGCACTAGATAAAACATTACCTACATTACAATTCACAACACCAATAGAAGTTTTCGTACATCTTCAAAACAATCGTTGTAAAACATATGATTTGTTTGTAAAAGAAGGAGACAATGTAAAACTTGGTGAAGTAATTGCAATGCGTCATGGTGGTTTCTTTGAACAACCTGTTCATTCTACGGTTAGTGGAGTAGTGGGTAAAGTAAGTAGGAAATTTCACCGTACAGGTAGAAAAGTTGATGTAGTTCAAATTACAAATGATTTTCATGATACATTTCATGAAAGCATAGTAGATAGACCGGATGCATTAATTGAAAAAATGACTCAAGAAGAAATGGTTGAGATTGTTAAAGATAAAGGTTTAGTAGGTCTTGGGGGAAGTGGATTCCCAACATATATTAAACTTGGAACTAAAGAGAAAATTGATACAGTCGTTATCAACGCAGTTGAGTGTGAACCTTATTTAAGTAGTGATTACCGTATGATTTTACAACATCCAGGAGAAATCCTTGATGGATTAAAATATGTGATGCAAGCACTTGGTGCTAAAAAAGGGTTAATCGCAATTAAATCAAAGAAAACACCACTTTTTGAAATTTTAAATCAATTAATAAAAACAAGATATAGTGATATGAATGTTGAAGTAGCAAAACTTGGAAACCATTATCCTCAAGGTTGGGAAATCGAGATGTTTAAATGGGCACTTGGAATTGAAATTCCTCATGGTGAGCTACCAATGAAATATGGAGTTATCGGCTTTAACGTATCTACAGCTTATGGTATTTATAATGCTATAAAACATAATTTACCAGTTTATGAACGTCATTTCACAGTAAATGGGGACGCAGTTAAATTCCCACAAAATATTAGAGTAAGAGTTGGAACATCAGTTAAGAAGTTAATTGAAATTAGTGATGGATACGATGAAACTCAAAAAGAAGTAGTAGTAGTTATGGGTGGACCTATGATGGGTACTAGTATTGTCAGTGATGATGTTATAGTATCAAAAACAACAACTTCTGTCTTAGTATTTAAAAATACCGAGTATAAAGAAGAACCATGTGTAAGATGTGGTAGTTGTGTATATAGTTGTCCTGTTCACTTAGAACCAGTTCAAATAATGAATGCAGTAAAAAGAAATGACAAAGAAGCAATGAAAGGTCTTGAAGCTTATAAATGTATTGAATGTGGATTATGTACATATGTATGTACTAGTAAAATCCATGTTACTGATTACGTTCGTAAAGCTAAGATCAAGTTAGGGTGATATTATGGAAAATACATTACCGAAAATAATAAGGAAAACATCACCTTATTTAAGAAGACCAAAAGCAAGTGTAACACGCATGATGCGTGATGTTACAATAGCACTATTACCTGTTACTATCTTTGCGATATATAAGTTTGGAATGGCAGCAGTAGTAATAATTATCTTAAGTATCGCAGCGATGGCTGCTACTGAATATATTTATTACCAAATAGTAGATAAAATCGATGGCGATAAATTTAAATTTAAAAATAAGAGTTTTACTTTATACAATTATAGTGTAATAACAAGTGGATTAATTTTTGCATTAACATTACCTGATAACACTCCTTGGTTTGTTGTTATTATAGGAGCATCATTTGGTGTATTCTTTGGTAAATTAATCTTTGGAGGATTGGGACAAAATATCTTTAATCCTGCAGCACTTGGTAGAGTATTTATCGTAGTAAGTTTTGGAACAATGATGACTTATGACGTTGATACAGTTGCAGGTGCAACTGCACTACAAGTCTTAAATGACAATGTATTTGGAAGTGGAGTTCTAGAAAACTTTAAACTTATGAACCTATTTACTGGAATGGGAATTCCAGGAAGTATCGGTGAAATGAGTGCAATATTGATTATACTTGGTGGAGTGTATTTAGCTTTCAGAACTAGTTTTGAAGTTAGAATACCGCTTGTATATGTAGGAACAGTAGCATTACTCGCAGCTTCAGTTGCGATATATCAAGGCTTAGGTATTTGGTATCCAGTATTCCATGTTCTTAGTGGTGGATTGTTATTTGGTGCTGTGTTTATGGCAACTGATCCAATAACTTCTCCAATCACAAAAGGTGGAAGGATATACTTTGCATTTGCACTTGGAGTATTAACATTCTTTATTAGATTATTTGGTGCTTACCCTGAGGGTGTAGTATTTAGTATTCTAATCATGAATATGTTTGTTGCGACGTTTGATTATTATAAATGGACCAATCAACAAATAACAAGAAAACAAAAGATAATTTTCTTTATTGTGATTTTAGTCACAATTGCGATTACGTTAGTAGGTGTTAGTTATGTGGGATAAACTTAAAATAGCATTAGTGCTCGTAGTTATTGGTGCACTAAGTGGAATTATTATTTATGGTGTAAATTATTGGACTGAAGAGGAAATTGACAAGAATAGAATTGCAACAGAACAAGGGCTTTATAGAGATCTATTTAACATTGATGAAACAGAAATAACAGAATCAAGTATTCCAGTTTTGTTAGATGCAAATGGTCTTGATGAAGAATTAATTATGTATGATGGTGAAGGTACAGTATTAGGGTATATTTACAAAGCAACTCTTAAAAATAATTATGGAGAAGTAACTGTACTTGTAGGTATTACTACTGATGGTGTATTATCAAATGCAGTAATTTCACGTACAACAAATACAATAAACTTTGTTCAAAGAATTAAATCTAAATATATTGGTAATTTTTCCAATCAAGATGTTACAGATATTCAAATTGATTCTAAAACTGGAGCAACATATACCTATACTGCTGTAGTAGATGTGGTTACAAGTGCATCAGAATACTACTTAGAAAGCAGAGGTGAATAAAGATGACTAAAAAAGCTAACTTTTTAAAAGGATTTTTAAAAGAAAATCCAATCTTTGTTTTCCTACTAGGAATGTGTCCTGCACTTGCAGTAACATCAACATTTGAAACAAGTTTAGGAATGGGATTACTTGTTGTCTTTGTATTAACAATGAGTAATATTGTTATAGCTTCTGTAAAGCAATGGATACCAAATGATGTTAGGACACCTGCTTATATCGTTATCATCGCAACTTTCGTTACAGTTGTTAAGATGTTAACCGAAGCCTATGCAGTTGATTTGTTTAATGCTCTTGGAGTATTTCTTCCTCTAATCGTTGTTAACTGTTTAATCCTAGGTAGAGCAGAAGCATTTGCTTCTAAAAATAATGTAGTAGATAGTGCCATTGACGGCCTTGGAATGGGATTGGGATTCACATTCGCATTGGTTGTAATTGGTATATTTAGAGAGTTTTTAGCAACTGGTGGAATCATGTTTGGTGTCTATTTGCCAGTAACTGAGAATCCAATTACATTATTTAGTTTAGATATGATAATAAATCTATTTGATAGCGGATTCCATATCACTGAATATGGACTTAAAGTCTTTAGTCTACCTCCTGGAGCGTTTATTGCTCTTGGAATAATACTTGCAATACTACAATTTAAAAAATCACAAAAAGATAAGAAAGCAGCAGTCGCAAAAATGGAAATGATTGCTGAAAAGAAAAAGATAGCACTTGAAAAGAAAAAACTAGCAGCACAAAGTTTAGCAAAGGCGGGTGTTAAATAATGAGTTTTACTTTATTCGCAACAGCGATAATATCAGCAATGTTAATAAATAATGTAATCCTAATGCAATTCCTCGGAGTTTGCCCTTTCCTTGGTGTTAGTAAAAAAAGTAGTTCAGCAATCGGAATGAGTGCTGCAGTATTATTTGTTATGGTAATAGCATCAGCTATTACATATACACTTTATGATTTAGTATTATATCAATATGGTATACCTTATATTTCTACAATTGCTTTCATTTTAGTAATTGCAAGTTTAGTGCAGTTTGTAGAAATGTTTATTAAAAAAACAAGTAAATCGTTATATAAAAGTTTAGGGATTTATTTACCATTGATTACTACTAACTGCGCTATTTTAGGAGTTAGTGAAGGAAATATCACAAATATTTGGACAAGTACTCTTCCTTATTGGGACGGATTATTACTCGCCGTTACAACTGCAGTAGGAACAGGACTTGGATTCGGATTAATTATGTTTGCATTTTCTTCGATAAGAGAAAGATTAGATGCAAGTAATGTACCATCAGCTTGGAAAGGTGTTCCTATAAGTTTAGTTGTAGCTGGAATTATGAGCTTAGCATTCTTAGGACTTGCAGGTATAATTTAATGTTAGTTCCCATATTAGTAATTGCTAGTTTAGTTTCTCTATACATAGGATCATATTTATTAAATAAAAAAGTTGAAGTACCAGAAGAATTTAAATTATTAATAGATGATATACAATGTACATCATGTCACATTTCTACATGTAGCAATAAGAAATAGGAGGAGAAAACAATGATAGCACCCCTACTTACATTATCAATAATGGGACTAGTTCTAGGACTAGGTCTTGCTTATGCTGCGGATAAACTTAAAGTTGAAATTGATGAACGAGTTGAAGCAGTTACAAATTTTCTTCCGGGAGCAAACTGTGGAGCTTGTGGATATCCTGGATGTGCAGGGTTCGCAGAAGGTATAGTAAACGGAGAAGTTGAAAAATTATCTGCTTGTAAACCTGGTAAAGATTCAAATTATGATGCAATAATTGAATATTTAAAAGATCATCCTAATCCGGATGGTAGCTTTGTGAAAACTAATAAATAGATAGGTGAAAACCTATCTTTTTTTTGGCTTGAGACAATAGTAGTATTTGACAATATTACAATGATGTAAACGCTTTTAGTGATTACTATTAATGCCATATTAGTTGAAAACATAAATTATAAGTGATATAATTATTTCGGACTTTTTAGAAAAAATATATATATATAGAAAGGTGAAATCTATGAAAAGAATTTATATGTTTGGTGAGGGTACTAAAGAACAAAAGAATTTACTTGGTGGTAAAGGTGCTAACTTATCAGAAATGAAAACAATGGGGTTTCCTGTTCCTCCAGGATTCGTTGTTACTACAGAAATGTGTACAGATTATTACAAAAATGGAGGAAAAAACTCAGACGAATTACTTGCAGACTTAAGAAAATATACTAAGAGATTAGAAGAAGAAACTGGAAAAGAATTTGGTAGCGATACTAATCCTTTACTTGTTTCAGTACGTTCAGGTGCTAGAGTATCAATGCCTGGTATGATGGATACAGTTCTTAACCTAGGATTAACAAAAAAATCTGTTCTTGCAATGGTTGAAAAAACTGGAAATCCTAAATTTGTTTACGACATTTACAGAAGATTTATTCAAATGTTTGCTGAAGTAGTACAAGGAGTAGAATACGATTTATTCGGAAGTGTTATTGATAACATGAAAGAAAAAAGAGGATATTCTTCAGACCTTGAAATGAAAGCAGCAGATTGGAAAGAAGTAGCTGAAGCATTTTTAGTTACTGTTAAAAAAGAAACTGGAGCACCATTCCCAGAAGATCCATTTACACAACTTGAAATGGCAGTTAATGCAGTATTTGAATCATGGGATACTCCACGTGCTAGAATTTACCGTGATCATAATAAAATTGATCATTCTTGGGGAACTGCAGTTAGTGTTCAAGAAATGGTATTTGGTAATACAGGTGATAACTCAGGTACAGGAGTATTATTTACAAGAAATCCTAAATCTGGTGTTAAAGAAATATTCGGAGAATTCTTATTTAATGCACAAGGTGAAGACATTGTTGCCGGAATTAGAACTCCATTAAAACTTGAAGAACTAGCAACTAAAATTCCTGTTCTTTATAAAGAATTAACAACTATCTTAGATGGTTTAGAAGAACATTACAGAGACATGCAAGATATCGAATTTACAATTGAAGATGGTAAATTATTCATTCTTCAAACTAGAAATGGTAAAAGAACTGGAGCTGCAGGAATTAAAATTGCAGTAGATATGGTTGCTGAAGGATTACTAACAAAAGAACAAGCAGTAGCTTCTATTGATGTGAATGCAGTAGATCAATTACTTCACCCAGTATTTAACGAACAAAAATTAGCAGAAGCAACAATCATAACTACAGGATTAGCTGCAAGCCCTGGTGCTGCAACTGGTAATATCGTATTTAGTTCTGAAAGAGCTTCTGAGTTAAAAGAAGAAAGTAATCAAAAATTATTATTATTTAGAAAAGAAACTTCACCTGAAGATATCGAAGGTATGATTTTATGTGAAGGTTTCGTTACTCAACTTGGTGGAATGACTTCACATGCTGCAGTAGTAGCGCGTGGTATGGGTAAATGTTGTGTATCAGGGTGTGGAGAACTTCAAATTAATGAAGAAGAAGCATACATGATTATCAATGGTGTTAAATATCCAGAACTTACTCCATTTAGTATTGATGGAACTACAGGAAATGTTTATGCTGGAACTATTGAAACAAAAGCTCCAAAATTTAGCGAAGATTTCCAAACAATTTTATCATGGGCTAAAGAAATTAAATATTTAGGTGTTAAAGCTAACGCAGATAATGAAAGAGACAGTCTTCAAGCATTGAAATTTGGTGCTGAAGGTATTGGTCTTTGCAGAACTGAACATATGTTCTTCGATGATACAAGAATCACAGACGTTCGTCGTATGATTATTGCTGAATCATTAGAAGAAAGAGAATTAGCTTTAGAAAAATTACTTCCTCACCAATTAAAAGATTTCACTGAAATCTTTAATGCAATGGAAGGTAAAACAGTTTGTATTCGTCTATTAGATCCACCACTACATGAATTCTTACCACAATCAGACGAAGTTGAAGAAGTTGCTAAAAAATTAGAAATTTCTCCAGATAGATTACACAGAGCTTTAGAAACTTTACATGAATTCAATCCTATGCTTGGTCATAGAGGTTGTAGATTAGGAGTTTCATATCCAGAAATCAGTGTAATGCAAACAAAAGCTATTATCATGGCGGCAATTAAGGTTGCTAAATCTGGTAAAGTAGTTAAACCAGAAATTATGGTACCTCTTGTATCAACTATTAAAGAATTATCTTACTTAAAAGAATTTATTATTAAAACTGCAGATAGCTTAATCGCTGAAGCAGGAATTAAATTAGATTACAAAGTAGGAACAATGGTTGAAACTCCTCGTGCTGCATTAATTTCTAACGAAATTGGAGAAATTGCAGATTTCATTAGTTTCGGAACAAACGACTTAACACAAATGACATTCGGATTTAGCCGTGATGACGCTGGTAAATTCTTAAAAGATTATAATGCTAAGAACATCTTAGATTCTGATCCATTTGCTGCTGTTGATCAAAAAGGTGTTGGTAGACTAGTTCAAATGTCTACTAATAGTGCACAAGCTGCAAACAAAGATATCGTAATTGGAGTATGTGGAGAACATGGTGGAGAACCAACAAGTATTGAATTCTTCCATAACGCAGGACTCAACTATGTATCTTGTTCACCATTTAGAATTCCAGTAGCTATTATCGCTGCTGCACAATCACAATTAAAAAACAAAAGATAATATAATAAATTAAAGCACTGAATTTTCAGTGCTTTTTTGTTATAATTATATTGGTGATGAAAATGATAAAGAACGATTGGGAAGATATTCTTAAAAATGAATTTAGAAAAGACTATTATAAGCAGCTTGAATTATTCATTAATAGTGAATATATTGAAAAGACAATATTCCCTATAAAAGAAGAAATATTCAATGCTTTTAAACTGTGTTCTTTTAACAACACAAAAGTTATTATTTTAGGACAAGATCCATATCATAATTTTAATCAATCACATGGTCTTGCTTTTAGTGTTCTTAAAGGGAATAAAGTTCCTCCATCACTTAAAAATATTTATAAAGAATTATATAGTGATCTTGGAATTAGTGAACCAAATCATGGTGAGTTAACTTCCTGGGCAGAAGGAGGAGTGTTGTTACTTAATACGATATTGACAGTCGAAAAACATTTGCCACTTAGCCATAAAGGCAAAGGTTGGGAGACTTTTACAGATAATATTATAAAAGTATTAAATGATGATGAAAGACCAAAAGTATTTGTTTTGTGGGGTAATAACGCAATATCTAAAAAGATACTTATAGATAACCCAAATCACTTAGTAATAACATCAAGTCATCCTTCACCTTTTTCAGCAAGAATATCGTTTTTTGGAAGTAGAGTCTTCTCTAGAATTAATTCCTTTCTAAGAAAGACTAATCAATCAGAAATTAATTTCATAATCAAATAGGTAAATTTGTTGAATAAAAATATAAAAAGAGTTATTATAAATATAAATCAGAGTAACTATTTCGCGTTAAGTGTTATACCATGGGAAGTTGGGTATAAACGAACACATTTTGTGGCGGTGAAATAGTGCGTCCGCTGTAATCTGTACCTTTTTGGTGCTTTCTTGTGGGCCTCTTATTAATTTAAGGAGGTTTTTTATATGCAAAAGAAGAAGAGTTTATTCACAACTCAATCTTTAACTAGAGTAGCAATACTTATTTCAATGAGTTTCTTGTTAAAATCGTTTTTTGTTTTAACACTTCCTACTTATCGCTTTTCATTTTATGATATTCCTTTAATAGTAGCTGGGATAATGTATGGTCCGATAATTGGAGCATTAAGCGGGTTAATAGTAGATTGGTTTAATATTCTAATACCAAATTTAGCGACAGGGTTTAATCTTTTTACTATTTCTTCAATGATGTGGGGAATTATTCCAGGACTATTGTTATTTGGAAGAAAAGACTTATCACTAGTTAGAATAATTAATGCAGTTTTAATTACAAGTATCGTTGTATTTAGTATAAATTCATATCAACTCTATTTATTTATGGGAAGTGGAATGTTAGCTGACTTACCATTTAGAGTTATTACTTTAGTTATTAAGTTGCCTATCCAAGTAGCATTGATAGATATCTTGTTTAAAAGAGTAATAGTTTGGAATATTAAATTTTCAAAATCAAGATAATCATATTGGTTATCTTTTTTTATGAAAAAAGTCAAAAAAAAAGCGATAATTAATATCGCTTTTAAAATTCAACTATTTTAATTTCACCTTCACCAAGATGTAAGTCTAAGATGTTGAACTCATAGAACTGAGTAAACTTTCTTGGATCTTCATGAGTTGAGAATACTAATTTTCCGTTTATTGAAGTGTTCCCGGATAGTCTTCTTAACTCATCAATATTAGGTCTAAGTAACTGTTGATTGTATGTATCTGCATTTGCTAATATCATTAAACATGAATCTTTATCTTTTTTAGTCTTTTTAAAATATGCTAGTCCAATAAAAGTCTTTGAGTGGTCAGCATTATAAATTGGAACAAATGATTTTGGATTTGTTATTTCCTTTAACCATTTTTTTCGAATTGGTTTAATAAAGTCTAGGATATCAGGGAGTTCCCATCTTCTTGGATTTGTATAATGGAATTGATACTTATCAAATAAAGCAAGTTTTCCATTGTATTGATCAAGTCTATCTAAACTATATTGTTCATTCTTTCTACTATCAAGTCCAGTATTCATTGGTTGTCTTTCATATACTTCTTGTCCACTATTGATAAAAGGAACTGAGTTAGGAATAAACATATTTAGGACAGTAAGCATTTTTGATAATTTTTCATATCCATCTCTTGCGGCCAGTCTAGGGGTATCGTGAGTTTCCCCACATGCAAACATTGGAAGAGGAAGGTTATTTATGCCATAAACGAACTCATGAAGGTTTCCTTCGAATACTCGTGGTTCCATTACAAACCCGTTTCCAATAATCATATTGTATCCAGCTTTTTTAGCATAATCTGCATTTGCAGGTTGCAATTCTTCTGCAATAAACGAAAAATCAGCATCGCGTTCTTTTGCTTTTGCCATAATCATAGCTAGTAATTTACTAGGTAATGCATGCCCCATATCAATACGTGCTCCATCAATTCCAAATCTTCTTTGGTAACTAGGAACTATGTCTGCGAGTTTTTCCCACAATTCTATATTAGGAATTTCTCCATGGTACATATTTGACTTAATAGTATCAAATAAAATATACGGAGGACGGTCAGCTGTATCTAAGAAACCTATCGTTTCTTTTGGAATGTCTTTATACATTCTAAAGAAAGTAACGTCGGTCCATGGAGGCTGAGGATCATTAATGTGGTCACTAAACGCAGGTGCAACTCTAAGATCGAAATGTTTTTCGATTTCTTTGTCTAAATCAGCACTATTTTTAATTTTATTCCATAGCTTTTCATTTTGAGTTTTTGGATCATATTGGAACATATTTATATGACGATAAGTATCACTTTCATTGTAGACTTTTTCCATTACTTCAACAGAAGGAACGCTGGCATTGCCAATGTTTTTAATTATAGGAACTTTATAGTTATGATATTCACTAGCTTTAATCCAATAGAACCAATCTGGATAATCTTTGATTAAATCATTGCTAACTGAATTAGTTCTAGGAATGATATCTATCATTACTCTCATATCTAATATATGACAAGCCTCTACAAAAGCTTTAAATTCTTCATCGATTGTCATATCATTATTAGTCAAAGGATCTTTTAAATTAGGATCTAGTTCATTAAAGTTAGAAACGCCATAAGGACTTCCTAAATCCCCTTTTTTATCTTTTAAACTAAATTTAGATATCGGTAACATATATACAACATTTACACCCATCTTTTTAAGTAGTGGTAATAGAGATAACATTTTAACGAATGATCCTGTTTCACTCATATTATAGATGTTCTTATCTTCAAGTTTCCCAGAGCGATCACTGTCCCATGCAGAACTTGTTCTAATCATCGTTGAATAAACAACGCTTTGTTTAATCCAATCTCCACCTAAATAAGATTTTGGATGTTTTAAGTTTAATGATTTAGAAAGTGAATCTTGATAATCAAGATTCTCTTTTTTATTTGGTAATATGTAATCCTTAATTACTGAACTATAAAATTCATAGGGATTAACAATAAGTTCGTGCGATGGAGCTTTGATGAATTTAGACTTGTCATAATCAAAACAATTCCATAAATCTGGAATTGTGTAGTTATATACTGATGTACCTTTGTTGTTCTCTAATGTTGTTAGTAATTTCTCTAGCATTAAGTGCTTCATATTATCAACTCTCTTCAAATTATATTATATATTATATAGATAAGAAATCAACCCCTATACTCAAACATGAAAACGCTACCGCAAGGGTGTATTATACTATGAAATGTTGTTCAAAAGTAGTATAATAATCGTGACAAGAGGTGATTTGATGAAAAAACCAGTAATATTATTAATAATGGATGGGTTTGGAATTAGTGATCAAGTTGAGGGAAATGCCGTAAAAATGGCAGACACTCCTAATTTGGATTTATTGAGGAAAGAATACCCGAATAATTACTTAAACGCTCACGGATTGAATGTGGGGCTTCCTGAAGGACAAATGGGAAACAGTGAAGTAGGACATTTGAATTTAGGTGCAGGAAGAATAGTCTTTCAATCATTAACTAAAATAAACAATG